>WNFY01000047.1_pt1 | contig 74126 bp, 71 predicted proteins | sample 5400091 | NCBI WGS metagenome assembly WNFY01 (sample SAMN13153364, study PRJNA577476) | soil metagenome | isolation source: 60 cm soil or saprolite under grassland replicate 1 | place: USA:California | collected 2016-06-15
GACGCGACGCCGGAAGAGATCGCCGCGCTGGTCGCCGTCCTGCTGGTACGCTCGGCCGACGCCGAGGCCCCCGGCCCGGCCCGTTCGGTAGCTAGATCATGGTCGGACCGGTCCGGGCAAATCCGGCGCCCGCTATCCCCCGGCCCAGGCGCCTGGCGCCGCTCGGCGCTGCCCGGCTAGCTTCGCGTCCCTCCGAGCAGCCAGGCCACGTCCCGGTAGAACTTGTCGAACGACGGCGAGTTCTCCCGCGCCATCTTCATGTCGAAGAGAGATGCGAGCGCCGCCTGATCAGCGGTCGGGCTGTAAGTAAGACCTTGACCTCTAGCCATGGTGAGCCGTCCTTACAGTCCCGGCGCGTTTCTGGGTTGTCCAGTGCCGGAAGCTCATTGGGAAAACCACATTGACCAGCGAGAGATGGCAGCGCAGCCAGAAACCATGCTTCGAATTCGCGATTCGCGAGTACGACAGCAACGCGCCTATCCGAACGTGCGGCCTGTGCGCGGGCGAGAAGTTGCGGGCCTAGCTCCGCCGGGCAGTCCTTGTCAGCATCAAACAGGACAAGGATTCCGCCAGCGCCGGTGACCTCGCTCGCCTGGGCTTGTACCGCACGCTCAATCCCGCCAGTACCAACAAGCTTGGACCTCGGCACCCGAAAAGGTGATTTCGGCGTGTGAAGATTTATTCCGAAATCTGCGGCTATCCGGTGCAAGAGCTTTGGTAGTGCCAGTCTATCTCCATCGCCTTCGACAACAGAAGCGATCTTCACCGGAAGCCAGCTGTCGTTCATGTCAGTTCTCGGGTGGCTGCTGCTTTGGCATCAGTTGGCTACCGCGCATCAGCTCGCCCAACGTGTAGATTTTCTTTTCAACGATCTCTCGGCTCGCATCGTCGACTTCGCCGATGATTGTCAGGCCGTCTCGCATGGTGACCGGACGGATCGTCTTGACGTCTAGCTCGTCCCGGTCGAGCAAGTCCGCGCTCTGGCTTGTAGCTAGCACCTGTATATGCCCGCTGGCCTCGGTGAGCGCATCGAAGAGCACCCCGGCCGCAGCTGGGTGAAGCGCGACCTCGGGTTCCTCGATCCCCACTAGCGGCAGGCGTCCGTCCAGGGCTTGGGGCTGGAAAAGCGCCGCCAGCACTCCGGCGGCGCGGATGGTGCCGTCGGACATCGACCGCGGCCCGAACGTAAACACTTCACCGTGAACGCCAGTCTTCAACGCAACAGTCGTATACCCAATAGCCGAGGATGACTCGATCGCTGTGGCATCCGGCATAACGGCACGAATGTAAGCGTCGATTCGGGACTTGTAGTCCCGACGATCGGTTTCCAATGCGGCAAGCACATCACCCAGATGCTCCCCGCCGTGGCCGAGCGAAGCACGTACGTCCGATGGATAAAGGTCGCGCAGCGTCTCCACGTCAAAGTTGTAGAACCGCATTCTGTGCAGTCCTTCGTACAATGCCGCAAAAGGCGGAGCGCCGCTGCTCGACAGAAATAGCCGGGTCGGGCCGATAGTCGCGCCATCGGCAAGCCCAGGCGAATCTATATCGACGTTTCCACGCTCGGCATAGAATTCTGATTCCCCGGCTTCGTGATGCAACAGGCAATGTTCCCGGAGGACCTCGAGAGGGTAGAGGCTTGGAGGTGGAGACGACCCGATCTCGAACTCGTAGGCCGCGTCGCCGGGCACATCAGCCGACGGCTCCCATGGGACCTTCACCGTGACCGCGATGCTAAATGAACCGGCTGGCTCCGGGACCCGCCGGAGAATCTCGGTCAGGCCGCCGCGCTCTTCGATTGCCTGGGTCAGTGTTGTCTCAAGAGCCCGGGCAAGCAGGGCGAGAGCGTCGAGGAAGTTGCTCTTACCTGAGCCGTTCGGGCCGACAAGGACGGTGAGCGGCTCTAGGCGGACGTCGCAGAAGGCGATGCTCTTGTAGTTCGTGAGGCGGACGCGGCTGATGAATGGCACCGGGCGGACCGCGGCGGTGCCGTCATTAGCCGGCGAGGTGGTCATGTCAGCTCAGCCGCTGCAGGATGAGCTCGCGGACGCGGGCGGCGTCGGCCTTGCCCTCCGTGGCCTTCCTCACCGCGCCGACGAGGACGCCTGCCGCGGCGATCTTGCCGTCGCGGATCTTGGCCGCCACCTCGGGATTGGCCGCGATGGCCTCGTCGATCGTGGCCGTCAGCGCGCTGTCGTCGCTGACCACGGCCAGGCCCCGAGCCTCGACTACCTCGTCGGGCGTGCCCTCGCCGGCCAGCACCGCGTCGATCACGTCGCGGGCAAGCCGGTCGTTGAGCGTGCCCGCGGCGACCAGTTCCGAGATCCGGGCCACCTGAGCCGAGGTGATCGGGAGGGCAGCCAGTTCGGTGCCGGTGTCATGCGCACGCCGGGACAACTCGCCCAGCCACCACTTGCGGGCGTCGGCCGCCGACGCGCCGGCCGCGACCGTCTGAAGGACGAGCTCGAGCGCGCCGGCGTTGACGATGGCCTCCATCTCCAGCGCGGACACGTTCCATTCGGTCCGCAGCCGGGCGCGGACCTTGGCCGGCGCCTCGGGAAGGGAGACGCGGATCTGCTCCACCCATTCGGCCGGCGGGGCGACCGGCACCAGGTCGGGCTCGGGGAAGTACCGGTAGTCCTGGGCCTCTTCCTTGGACCGGCCGGAGGTGGTGGTCCCGGTGTCCTCGTGGAAGTGCCTGGTCTCTTGGATGACCCGGCCGCCCGCGTCGAGCACGGCGGCCTGCCGGGTGATCTCGAACAGCACGGCGCGCTCCACCGAGCGCAGCGAGTTGACGTTCTTGGTCTCGGTGCGGGTGCCCCACTGGCTCGCGCCGCGCGGCGCCAGCGAGGTGTTCACGTCGCAGCGCAGCGAGCCCTCTTCCATCCGCACGTCGGAGACGCCCAGGGAGCGGAGCAGGTCGCGCAGCTCGGTGACGTACAGCCGGGCCGCGACCGGCGCGTCCTCGCCGGTGCCGGTGACCGGCCTGGTCACGATCTCGACCAGCGGGATGCCCGCCCGGTTGTAGTCGACCAGCGAGTACTCGGCCCCGTGGATCCGCCCGGTGGCCCCGCCCACGTGCAGCGACTTGCCGGTGTCCTCCTCCAGGTGGACCCGCTCGATGCCGACCCGCACCGTCTTGCCGTTCACCTCCACGTCCAGGTACCCGTCCGTGCACAACGGCTCGTCGTACTGCGAGATCTGGAAGTTCTTCGGCATGTCCGGGTAGAAGTAGTTCTTCCGGGCGAACCGGCACCATTCCGCGATGGTGCAGTTCAGGGCCAGACCGATGCGGATCGTGTACTCGATCGCCGTCCGGTTCACCACCGGCAGCGAGCCGGGCAGGCCGAGGCAGACCGGGCAGGTCTGGCTGTTGGGTTCGGCGCCGAAGGTGGTCGTGCAGCCGCAGAACATCTTGGTCCTGGTGCCCAGCTCCACGTGGGTCTCCAGGCCGATCACCGGCTCGTAGCGCTCGATCGCCTCGGGATAAGGGACCAGCGTGTCGCTTACGGTCATGGTGTTACAGCCCCTTCGCCTCGGCGAGCAGCGGATGGCCCCAGCGTCGCGTGAACGCGGCTTCCACCCCGGCGGCGACCCGGTAGAGCCGGTCGTCGGCCATGGCGGGCGCCATCACCTGCAGCCCGACCGGCAGGCCGTCCTCGTCGGCCAGCCCGCACGGGACCGAGATGGCGGCGTTGCCGGCCAGGTCGGACGGGATCGTGGCCAGGTCGGCCAGGTACATCGCCATCGGGTCGTCGGCGCGCTCGCCGATGCGGAACGCCGTGGTCGGCGTGGCCGGCGACACCAGCACGTCGACCTGGCCGAAGGCCGCGTCGAAGTCCCTGATGATCAGCGTGCGGACCTGCTGCGCCTTGCCGTAGTAGGCGTCGTAGTAGCCGCTGGACAGCGCGTAGGCGCCGAGGATGATGCGCCGCTTGACCTCGGCGCCGAAGCCCTGCTCCCGGGTCAGCGCCATGACCTCCTCGGCGTCCCTGGTGCCGTCGTCGCCCACCCGCAGGCCGTAGCGCATGGCGTCGAACCTGGCCAGGTTGGACGAGCACTCGCTGGGCGCGATCAGGTAGTAGGCGGGCAGCGCGTACCTGAAGTGCGGGCAGGACACCTCGGTGACCTTGGCGCCGAGCGACTCGAGCAGCTCGACCGATTCGGCGAACCTGGCCAGCACGCCGGGCTGGTAACCCTTGCCGCCGAGCTCGGCGACCACGCCGATCCGCATGCCGCTCACGTCCGCTTCGCGGGCCGCGGCCACCACCGGCGGTACCGGCGCGTCGATCGAGGTGGAGTCCATCGGGTCGTGCCCGGACATCGCCTCGTGCAGCAGGGCGGCGTCGAGCACGGTCCGGCCGAACGGTCCCGGGGTGTCAAGGGAGGACGCGAAGGCCACGACCCCGTATCGTGACGAGCCGCCGTAGGTCGGCTTGGTGCCGACGATGCCGCAGACCGCGGCGGGCTGGCGGATCGAGCCGCCGGTGTCGGTACCGATGGCCAGCGGCGCCTCGTAGGCGGCCACCGCGGCGGACGAGCCGCCGGACGAGCCGCCCGGGATCTTGTCCAGGTCCCACGGGTTGCGGCTGGGGCCGTAGGCGGAGTTCTCGGTGGAGGAGCCCATGGCGAACTCGTCCATGTTGGTCTTGCCGAGGATGATCGCGCCGGCCTGCTTGAGCCGCTGCGTGATCGTGGCGTCGTAGGGCGGGTGCCAGTCTTGGAGGATGCGCGAGCCGCAGGTGGTGGGCAGGCCCCTGGTGGCGAACACGTCCTTGACCGCGACCGGGACGCCGGCCAGCGGGCCGAGGTCGTCGCCGGCTTTGCGACGTTCGTCGATGGCGGCGGCCTGCTCGAGCGCGCTGTCGGCGGCGACGTGCAGGAACGCGTGCACGCGGTCGTCGACGGCGGCGATCCGGTCCAGGTGGGCCCGGGTGACCTCGGTCGCGGAAACCTCGCGGGCTTCGAGCGCGGCGGACAGTTCCGCCGCCGTCATGCGGGTGAGCTCCATTGCTTACATCTCCCCCAGGATCCGCGGGACCTTGAACCGCTGCTGCTCGACGGCGGGCGCCTGGTCGAGGGCTTCGGCCGGGGTCAGGCACGGGGTCGGCTCGTCGTCGCGGTACACGTTGGTCAGGCCGGTCGCGTGCGACGTCGGCGGGATGCCCTCGGCGGCGACCTCCTGGACCTGCGCGACGGCCGTGATGATCTGATTCAGCTGGGGCGCCAGATGGTCGAGTTCGGCTTCGCTGAGCGCGATCCTGGATAGCCGCGCCAGGTGCGCGACCTCGTCACGGGTAATGGGCATGCACGCGATTCTAGGGGCGATCCGGAGGCAGGCTGTAAGTAATAACGCCGGGAGCGGTGATCGGCGGCCTGGCGGTTCGTCATACCTGTGCGGTAAGGAGGAGTGATGCGATACCTGCTGCTGATCCGGGGGGACGAGAGCGCCGCGGCGCACGCGGACGACGGCTGCTTCGGGTGGAGCGAGCGGATGGCCGAACGCGGCGTGCTGCAGGGCGGCGGCGGGCTGCGGCCGCCGTCCGAGGGCAAGGCCGTCCGGATCCGCCGCCGCCAGCTGATGTTGTCCGACGGCCCGTTCGCCGAGACCAAGGAGCAGGTGGGCGGGTTCTGCCTGATCGAGGCGGCGGACCTGGACGAGGCGGTCGCGGTGGCCGCCGAGCATCCGGCCGCTGCCTACGGGACCATCGAGGTAAGGGAGCTGTGGCCACCGCTATGACCGCGGACGTAACGGGCGTCAAGGCGGTGGTCGATGCGGCGTTCCGGGAGGAGTGGGGCCGGGTCGTCGCCACCCTGATCCGGGTGACCGGCGACTGGGACCTGGCCGAGGAATGCACTCAGGATGCCTTCGCCATGGCCCTGCAGCGATGGCCTGCCGACGGCGTTCCGCGGCGGCCGGGGGCATGGCTGACCACGGCGGCCCGCAACCGCGCGATCGACGTGCTTCGCCGCCGGGCGGTAGGGGCGGCCAAGCTGCGGGAGGCCGCCGCCCTGTCCGTCGAGCCGGAGCCGTCACCGGCCGACCAGACCGACCACAGCGGCGTACCCGACGACCGGCTGCGGCTGATCTTCACCTGCTGCCATCCGGCGCTGTCGCTCGAGGCCAGGGTCGCCCTGACCCTGCGCACGCTGGCCGGGCTGACCACCGCGGAGATCGCCCGGGCGTTCCTGTCCAGCGAGGCGACCATGGCCAAGCGCCTGGTCCGGGCCAAGCAGAAGATCGCCAACGCCGGGATTCCCTACCGGGTGCCGCCGGCCAACCTGCTGCCCGAGCGCGTGCCGGGCGTGCTCGGCGTGCTCTACCTGCTCTTCAACGAGGGTTACTCGGCCACGGCCGGCGCGGACCTGATCCGGCAGGGGTTGTCGGCGGAGGCGATCAGGCTGGCCCGTGTGCTGGACCGGCTGATGCCGGACGAACCGGAGGCAGCGGGGCTGCTGGCGCTGATGCTGATGCACGATGCGCGCCGGGCCGCCCGGCTGGACGCCGACGGCGAGATCGTCACCCTGGAAGACCAGGATCGCGGCAGGTGGGACGTTGCCGAGATCAGCGAGGGCGTCCCGCTGCTCGAGGCCGCGCTACGGCGGGGACGGCCCGGTCCCTACCAGGTGCAGGCGGCCATCGCCGCCTGCCACGTCACCGCCGCCCGCGCGGCGGACACCGACTGGGACCGGATCGCCCGCCTTTACGGACAGCTCGCGCAGTTCCTGCCGACGCCGGTGGTGGAGCTGAACCGGGCGGTCGCGGTGGGCATGGCCGAGGGCCCGCAGGCCGGGCTGGCGCTGGTCGCCGCCCTGGAGGAATCGGGCCGCCTCGCCGGTTACCACCTGCTGCCCGCCACCAAGGCGGACATGTACCGCCGCCTGGGCCGGGCGGACGACGCGGCGGCCTGCTATCGCGAGGCCATCGGCCTGGCCAGCACCGACGCCGAGCGGCGCTATCTCAGCCGCCGCCTGGCCGAAACTGGTTCCGGCTAAAACTGGTTCCGGCTAAAACGTCCATTTCCGCGTCCGCCCAGTCGTCGCTGACACGTAGACCCCTTCCTCACGAGGAGACGTGACAGCGATGGACACCATCAGGGACATGATCGCCGCCCAGCGCGCCGAACTGGCCGAGGTCCTGGCCGGCCTGCCCGCGCCGGGCTGGGACGAGCCGACGCTCTGCGCGGGCTGGCGGGTGCGGGAGGTCGTGGCGCACATCACGATGCCGTTCCGTTTCTCGGGCCGCCGGTTCGCGCTCGAGCTGGCCAAGTCACGCGGCCGGTTCAACGAGATGGCCGACCGGGTGGCCCGGCGCGACGCGGCCCGGATGTCGCCCGCGGACCTGACCGGGGCGGTCCGGTCCAGCACTGGGCATCCGTGGAAGCCGCCCGGCGGCGGGTACACCGGGGCGCTGGCCCATGACCTCATCCACGGCCTGGACATCACGGTGCCGCTCGGCCTGGCCGGGCCGGTCCCTGAAGAGCGGCTGCGGCTGGTCCTGCCGGCCAGCTTGTCCGACCGGTCGGTGAAGTTCTTCGGCGTGGACCTGGACGGGATCGAACTGCGGGCGCAGGACATGGACTGGACGCTCGGCTCTGGCGCGCCGCTGACGGGCACAGCCGCCGACCTGCTGCTGGTGCTGTGCGGCCGGACGCTGCCGGCCGGACGCCTGGCCGGCGAGCCGAGCGCCCGGTTCAGCCAGCCGGGGCCGCGGGGGTAACCGCGTCGGGGCCCTGGGCGAGGAGGACACCGAAGGCGGCCTCGTCCAGGATGGGCACGCCGAGCTCGACCGCCTTGTCGTACTTGGAGCCGGCGCTCTCGCCCGCCACCACGAAGCTGGTCTTCTTGGACACCGAGGACGTCACCTTGCCGCCGGCCTGGCGGACCGCCTCGCCCGCTTCGTCCCGGCTCATCCCGTCCAGCGTCCCCGTAATGACCACGGACACCCCGGCCAGCAGCCGGGCCGCCGCCCGGTTCGGGTCCCAGTCCGGGTCCTCGAGCCGCACCCCGGCGTCTCGCCACTTGGCGATGATCGCCCGGTGCCAGTCGACGAGGAACCACTCGCGCAGCGACGCCGCGATCGTCGGCCCGACCCCGTCCACCGCGGCCAGCGCGTCCACGCTGGCGTCCTCGATGGCGTCCAGGGAGCCGAACTCACTCGCCAGCGCCCGCGCCGCCGTCGGCCCGACGTGGCGGATGGACAGCGCGACCAGGATCCGCCACAGCGGCCGGGTCCGGGCCTCGGTCAGGTTGGCCAGCAGCCGGACGGCGTTGGCGCTCAGCGTCCCCTGCTTGACCATGAAGAACGGGCAGGTCTCGAGCTTGTCCGCCGTCAGCGCGAACACGTCGCCCTCGTCGGCGACCAGGCCGCAGTCGAGCAGCGCGGCGACCGCCTCCCAGCCGAGCACCTCGATGTCGAAGGCGCCCCGGCCGGCCAGGTGGAAGAGCCGCTCGCGGAGCTGGGCCGGGCAGGACCGGGTGTTCGGGCAGCGCCAGTCGACCTCGTCCTCCTCCTTGGCCAGCGTGGTGCCGCAGGACGGGCAGACGGCCGGGAAGCCGAACTCACGCTCGTCGCCGGTGCGCAGGTCGGCGACTGGCCCGAGGACCTCGGGGATGACGTCGCCGGCCTTGCGCAGGATCACCATGTCGCCGATGAGGACGCCCTTGCGCTTGACCTCGTCCGCGTTGTGCAAGGTGGCCCGGTCCACCGTGGACCCGCTCACCTTGACCGGTTCCATCACGGCGAACGGGGTGACCCGGCCGGTGCGGCCGACGTTGACCTGGATGTCGAGCAGCCGGGTGGTGACCTCTTCCGGCGGGTACTTGAAGGCGATGGCCCACCGGGGCGCCCGGCTGGTCGAGCCGAGCTGGCGCTGCAGCGCGATCTGGTCGACCTTGACCACCACGCCGTCGATCTCGTACGGCGGATCGTGCCGGTGCTCGGCGTAGTAGGCGATGTACTCGCGCACCCCGTCCATGTCCGGGACGACCTTGTACAGGTTGCTGACCGGCAGGCCCCAGCCGCGCAGCCGCTCGTACCAGCCGGACTGCGTATCGGGCGCGCCTTCGAGGTGCCCCTCCTCGCCCGGACCGGCCGCTTCACCGCTGATGCCTTTGTCGTCCGCGGAACCCTCCACCCGGCCGATGCCGTGCACGATGGCGTCGAGCGCCCGGGACGCGGTGATCCGCGGGTCTTTCTGCCGCAGCGACCCGGCCGCGGAGTTACGCGGGTTGGCGAACGCGGCCTTGCCCGCGTCCAGCAGCGACTCGTTCAGCTTGCCGAACGCCTCGACCGGCATGAACACCTCGCCCCTGACCTCGAGGGTGGCCGGATGCCCGGAGCCTTTCAGCCGCGCCGGGATGGAGGAGATGGTGCGGATGTTCGGCGTGACGTCCTCGCCGGTGCGCCCGTCGCCCCGGGTGGCCGCCTTGATCAGCGCGCCGTCCCGGTAGACGAGGTCGATGGCCAGCCCGTCGATTTTCAGCTCGCACAGGTACGGTCCGGCGCCGCCGAGCTTGGTGACCCGGTCGGCCCAGCCGCCCAGGTCCTCGTCGGTGAAGACGTTGTCCAGGCTGAGCAGCCGCTCCAGGTGCTCGACCGGCGTGAACAGCGTGGATATCGCCCCGTGCACGGTCTGGGTCGGCGAGTCCGGCGTGCGCAGGTCCGGGTACTGCTCCTCGAGCGCGCGCAGCTCGCGCATCTTGGTGTCGTAGTCGATGTCGGAGATCGTGGGCGAATCCAGGATGTAGTACCGGTGATCGGCCTCGGTGATCTCCAGGCTGAGGTCCGCGTGCCGCTTGCGCGCGCCGGCGGGCGCCTCGGGCGGTGCTGCGTCGTTTTCGCTCGCTCCGTGCTCGCTCACCGGGATTCTTCCCCCGTCTCCTCGATCAGCTCGGGCACCATGCTGGCCGCCTCGCGGCAGCGAGTCAACGTGGCACGCGCTTGGGCCGGGCTTACGTCGGCCAGCCCGCAGGCCGGGGTGATCACGGCCTGCTCGGGCAACGAGGCCAGCGGCAGACCCAGCCGCTGGTAAAGCCGGATGACGCGTTCGGCGGCGTCGCGAGCCTCGGTGGAACCGTCGTTGGGGCTGATCCGCGCCTGGCTCGCGCGTTCGGCGCCTGTGGCGGGCACGACGGCCGGCGCTGCCCCCGTCGGAACAGCGCCGATCAGCAGCCCCTGCCCGGCCTCGGCCGCCCCCGCGACGCTGTCTTCCTCACCGCGCCGTAGCTGGCTGAGGTCAAAGGCGACACCGCTCGCCCCGGCCAGCCTGATGAGGCCGAACGGCACACCTGGAGCACAGCAGTGGATGATCGTGTACCGACCGGTGCTCGCGATCACCTGGCCCAGCCGGTCGCGCAGCACGTCCTCCTCGACCGCGGTCAGCCGGGACAACCCGCTCGCGGTCGGCACGCCACCCTCGGCCACCGAGGGCAGCGCCGGCTCGTCGAACTGCACCACCAGATGCGCCCCCGGGACACGCTTGGCCACGTCGGCGACGTGTGCGGCAGCACCTTCGGCCAGCGAGGCGGTCAGGTCGGCTACGGCCCTCGGATCGGCGATAGCCACATTGAGGGTCCGCGGCAGCTCCAGCGTGGCCGCGAGCGTCCACGGGCCGCAGAGCTGGATCTTGAGGGGACCTTGGTAGCCCTCGAGCACCTCTTCCATGACGTCCAGGTCGGTGGAGAGCATCGACCGGGCGCGGGTCAGGTCACGCCCGGGGCGTCCGGCCAGCCGCCAGCCGCGTGGGGTGACCTCGACCGGGATGTCGACCAGCAGGCCGGCGGTGCGGCCGGTGATGTCGGCACCCGGACCGCGGCCGGGCAGCTCGGGCAGGTGCGGGAAATCGGGTAGCTCGCCGGCGATGACGCGCATCGCCTCGTCCGGGTTCGTTCCGGGCATCGAACCGATCCCGGCCCCGACGCCGGGTTCCCAGGGATAACCACGCTTGTTCTGGTCCTCGCCCACGCACCCGAGCTTAGAGCGGCCGGTGACAACTATCGACCCGTGCGCCGGGCCGGGGACCCCTGGCGCCCCGGCCCGGCGGCCGCTATTCGCGCCCGTAGGACTGCCAGCGGGTGTCCGCCTCGGCTTCCCCGGACTCGCCGTCCTGTGGGTCATCCCAGTCCAGGTCCGCAGATGGTCCGCCCGGACCGGGCGGCCCGAAACCTGGCGGGCCGTCGGGGGGGCCAACGTCCCGGCGGAGGATCGAGAATGCGATCACGGCGACGACGCCGACACCGATACCGATTACGAAGAACAGTGCGATGACGACCAGGGCGGTGGTCATGACTACCGGATCCGGCTGCGGGAACGGTAATGGCTGCGCGGCCGGTGATGAGTGCCGGCGCTACCGAAACCGGTCAGCCACCGGACACCGCCCGCCAGCGGGCCGGGCGCCGCACCGGAGAGCGACCACCGCCTTTCCTCCCTCCGGATCGCCACCGCCACCATCGCGATCACTCCGATCACGATTCCCATCCCAAAGCTGGCCAGGGTTCCGTAAGCTTCGAACGTTGCGCTGCCACTCATGACAGCCTCCCCATGCGACCTGCTGACGGCGCGGAGACCGTCAGGCCCTGCTGTGGGTGGCCCTCGACTTTGAAGGCCAGGTACTCGCGGGCCTCGCGATGGCGAGCCCGGCAAGCTGGTCGTACCATCGGGCTTTAAGGTCTGAGGTGACCCATTGGCCCCGTCTGGGTGGTACGACATGTTCGTTCGTGCCCAAGGAGTCGCATGACCTGCCTGTTTCGGACAGTTCACCTGGTACCGACCATTGGGACATGCCCGAGATATGCCCGGCCGGTCGGCTATCAAACCGAAACGGGCACATTAGGTTCGACTAGGTGGAATGAACCCAGCTGATAGGTTCAGGCCATCCGTTGGCATGGTTGGGATGTTCAGAAGGCCGTCAGACTTGAAAGCCCTCCCGGCCGCAGGCAATCGCGCCGGGAGAGCGATGCGGAAGGTGGCGCGACCGCCAGCGCAGCTGCCACGTCGTTAACCGGACAACGCTAGCGTTACCGCCGAGCAGGCCTGGGTCCAGGTCGCGGCCTCCGCTCCCGTTCGGTCGGCACACCGTCCGGGACAGGTCAGTCTAGATCCCCGCTGACCAGCGCATACTGGCAGTCCTGACGCCTTGTCATGCGTGGCTGTACGGTCAGTCCAGCTATGACGACGAAGAAGATGAGCGAAGCCACGACGGGGATGACGACACCGGCGATGACGGCCTCCAGCACTTCTGCCCGCGACGGATTATGCGCGGGGACACACGAGCGAGATCGCTCAGGCCAGCCATGGACATGCGAGCGGAGCGGGATGGACAGCCTGGAGCCGGCCGCAGCGCGGCGTCCCCTCTGTCCCTGAGTCATGCGCTATGTCTGAAATATTTGGTCCAGACCTATCGCTTGACTTGCTGGAGCCATCAGGCAGATACTTGCGCGACCAAGCAGTCGGACTGCTAGGATGGACCCTACACATCCTGCCATCCAGACCATACCAACGTTTGGTACGTGCAGGAGTACTACAGAGCCCATGACAACCTAAACCTGTTCTACAGATACTTTTGTCGGACGGCATGGATGGTCCCGACGAGTGGAATGACCTCACTCGTCGGGATAGTTGAGGTTGTGAAGGAGGCCACATGACGACCCCCATGTATCGCGATATCGCCGATCAGCTCCGTGCTCAGATCGAGTCCAGAGAGTTTGAGGCAGGCAAGCAGCTACCGACCGAGCAGGACCTCCAGAAGGTGTACGGCGCATCCCGCAACACGATCCGGGATGCCATCAAACAGCTCATCACTCTCGGTTTGGTCGAAACCAGGCCCGGCCAGGGTACGTTCGTCATCCCTCCAGTCGACCCCTTCGTCACCACCCTGTCCGGCGATCCGCAGAACGTGACGCCTTACACAAAAGAGGTTGAGAGCGGCGATCGGAACGGCTCCGTCAGCCAAGTCCAGGTGGAAATCCAGCAGGCATCCGGTGAGGTGGCCAGTCGTCTGCAACTCGCGGATGACACCGAAGTGATCAGCAGGCATCTCAAGCGTTATATCGACGGGATCCCCTGGTCGCTGGAAACATCATTTTATCCCGGAGATTTCGCCGATCGCGGAGCCGACCGACTCCGCAGAGCAAAGGACATCGAAGGCGGCACTGTAGCATACCTGCGCGAGACGGTCGGGGTACGTCAAGTGGGTTACAGCGACTCGCTTGTTGTGCGTTCACCAAATCTCAAAGAGGCAGACTTTTTCAAGATTCCCACTGATGGCCGGATCAATATTTTCGAGATTTCCAGAACGGCTTTCGACGGAAACGAAAAACCCATGAGGCTTACCGTAACTGTCTACAGAGTTGACAGAAATAGATTTCTTTTCAACGTCGGAGACGTACCTGACTCGCGCTCATCAGGGAGCTCTGGCTCGCCTGACGATTCTCGCAGGTAAGGGTACGACTGACTCCGCATTCCCGGAGATGCCACGTGAGCTCAACCGTGCCAGATCAACTAGAGAAGGTGATCCCGGCAGAACCTGCAGGCAACCAGTGCTCTAGCCGGACGCCATGCCCTAGTGACGGCACGACGCCAGGACCCACTTTTCTGGCCTCAATATACATAGGTGTATACGGGGCAAGGAAATCGCTCGACTGGGCCAGGAAATCATTTGGCATCACCGAAGGCAGCAGCCAGAAGGGATCGGTCTGGCGAGTGGTCAGCCAACCTCGATTCCGCTGGTACTTTGCCGGAAGCGTCGTCTCCAATTTCGGGACCTGGCTCCAGAATGGAGCGCAGGTAGTACTCGCATTCCAGCTTACGCATTCAGTCGCCTGGGTAGGCATAGTGACCGGGGCGCAATTTCTTAGTCCGCTGGTCCTTGGCCCGTGGGCAGGCGGAGCGGTTCGGCGCCTTGGCAATTGGCACACCCTGATCCTTACGCAGTGCCTGTCTATGAGCATATCGGCCACATTGGCCGTGTTGCAGTTCTGGCATGTGCTAAGTATCCGCGGGCTGGCTATCGGTGCGCTGGCCATGGGGTTCTCCTTCACCTTCGCGCTCCCCGCCCAGTCGGTGACAGTGCCCTCGCTGGTCTCTCCGACGGAAACCAAGCGCGCGCTGGCAGTGGACTCGGTGTCCTACAACCTGGGCCGGGCATTGGCGCCGGCCCTTAGCGTCGCCCTATTCCTGACGGTCGGCTTCAGCTGGATCTTCGTGCTGAACGCGGCTTCGTTCGCTTTCTTCGCCGTGGTGCTGCTAGGGCTCAAGAAGAACGCTGCCAGCGCCGAGGTCGACCAATCGTCGCCCGGCAACGGTTTCCGCATTGCCTGGCAGGACCGGAGGATCCTCATCCTGCTGCTCATGGTGGCCGCGGTCACGGTGGCGTCGGACCCGATAACGGTGCTCGGGCCGCAGGTGGCCCATACCCTGGGCGGCTCGGCGGATTGGTCGGATGCATTCATCGCCGCCCTGGGGACCGGTCACGTGCTGGGATCCCTGCGACCCATCAGGCACGAGGCATCGGTTCGCCGTGGGGCAGCTGCACTCGGGCTGCTATCGGCCGCCATGATGGTGTTCATCCTCTCCCCCTGGCTCTGGCTCAGCATCCTCGGCGCCGCGACCGCGGGGCTGGCCTGCCTGCTGGCCGGGGCCACACTGCGCACGCTGCTTCTGAACTACGCGGACGGCCCGGCGCGGCAGACGGCGGTTATGGCGGCTTGGGCGGTGGCGTGGGCCGGGAGCAAGCCCATCGCGTCCCTCGTCGACGGGACGTTCGCGGGCATCTTCGGCTTCCGGCTCATTGGGTTGGTGCTCGCACTGCCTGCCCTGGCACCAGCGGTTGTCTTGTCCCTCCGGCCGTCCTTCGGCAAGCGACTCGTCCACCACACGACTTTCAATACGGCCAGCTGACTCCTGGAGGCGCAAAAGGAACACTTCAAGATCCTGGTAACACTAGTTGTTCGCCGACGGCATCCCTCAGAACCTGTCAAATAACGATCAGGTCACGGTTGTGTTACCCCGGTACAGATTACGTTGTCCCCCTCTCGGGTCTGTAAGTCCTGATCAGCGACGAGGGCACTGCATCGTTGCGTCAATCGAGTCACCGGTATACGAAGCTCGCCAAATTGGCTAAACGGCCATGATCATCACCATCAGGTGATAATCAACTGGAAACCTACATAAGGCGTCGTCGGCGGGATCGGACCTTGGACGTCGCCATCCCAGCTGCTGGAGGACAGTTAGGAGGTGCCAGGGCCATGGCCAAACTGCACGCGCGGCCGTCGAATCAGTACCGGTATGAGCACTACGACCCCCGCTGGTGAGACCGCGGCGGCCATCTGGGACCTTGCGTCCCTCTTGCGCCCGGCAATGGCGCCCGGCCACGAGGGAGCAGACACGATTAGATCGGCTGCACCTTGTGGCAGGCCGGATTCGCATAATCCGGCCTGCCACGGCTTTAGTAAAGAAAGCCTCGATCCGCTGGCCTGCCGGGATCCGCAACCACAATGATGACGAGCTTTCGCTGGACGACCTATGACGTATCGGGTCAGCTGCCGGAGACCTGGCGACAGGACGTAGGCTTGGTAGCCGCGACAGCCGATTTCCGGAATTTCCCGTGCACGCCCGTTCTCTCGCGCGAGGCGGCGCAGGTGGATCATGTGCCGCGCGGACGTGTGCACGCCGAGCAGGTCCAGCGGAGCCTCTCCTGGCTGCACCAGTTCTACCGCGACCAGTTTCTCCAGCTAGCACGCCTGGCCTGGCCGGAACGCGTGACGACAGCCCAGGACGCCCGTTACGGGGTGGTCCTCAACGTCCAGCGGGGACCGGACATGCGGTTCGAGTGCCACGTCGACTCCAATCCGCTGACCGGCCTGCTGTTCTGCACCGACCATCCGGCCGGGGGTGGCGAGCTCGTCGTCACACATGACCGGGATGCCGTCGGCCTGGAAGCCGTAGAGCGGGACTGCTCGGTGATCCGGCCGCAGGCCGGTCACCTGATCTTCTTCGACGGGCGGCACAACCCGCACTACGCGCGCCCGCTCGTGAACCGGGACGACGTACGGATCGTCGCGGTGATGAACTACTACACCCAGTCCTGTCCGGAATCGACGCGGCCGCCAGAGCTGAACCGTCACCTTTACGGGGAAAGGTGAGCGGTTAAGGCGTCTCCGCGGAGACGTTGGCCAGCGCAGGTGCCAACGTGGCGCTGATGGTGGCGCTGCCCAGGACCTTGTCGCCGTCGTAGAGGACGGCGGCCTGGCCCCTGGCGACGCCGCGGGCGGGGTGGTGCAGGCAGATGCGCAGGTCATCGCCGTCCAGCCAGGCGGTGCAGGGGTGGATCTCGCCGTGGGCGCGGAACTGGACCAGGCAGTCGCGGGGTTCGGTGAGCGGAGGGCAGCCGGTCCAGACGGGGCGCGTCGCGGTGATCTCGGTGATGTCGAGGCCTTCCGCGGGGCCCACCGTGACGGTCCTGGTCACCGGCTCGATATCAAGGACGTAGCGGGGCTTGCCGTCACCGGTTGGGGTGCCGACCCGCAGGCCGCGGCGCTGGCCGATGGTGAAGGCGTAGGCGCCGTCGTGCTCGCCGAGGACGGCGCCGGACTGGTCCACGATCCGGCCGGGCGCCTGGCCCAGCTTCCTGGCCAGGAAGCCCCTGGTGTCGCCGTCGGCGATGAAGCAGACGTCGTGGCTGTCCGGCTTGTCCGCCACCGCGAGCCCGCGCCGCGCGGCCTCGGCACGGACCTGCGCCTTGGGCGTGTCGCCGAGCGGGAACATGGCGTGGCTGATCTGCTCCGAGGTGAGCACGGCCAGCACGTAGGACTGGTCCTTGCCGGGATCCGCGGCCCGGTAAAGGGCGCCGCCGCGGATCCGCGCGTAGTGGCCGGTGCAGACCGCGTCGAAACCGAGGGCCAGCGCCTTGTCGAGCACCGCCGCGAACTTGATCTTCTCGTTGCAGCGCAGGCACGGGTTCGGGGTGCGGCCCGCGGCGTATTCGGCGACGAAATCCTCCACCACGTCGCGATGGAATCGCTCGGCCATGTCCCAGACGTAGAACGGGATCCCGATGACGTCGGCGGCCCGCCGCGCGTCCCTGGCATCCTCCAGCGTGCAGCAGCCGCGGGCACCGGTCCGGTACGACGACGGGTTGGCGGACAGCGCCAGATGGACGCCGGTCACCTCGTGACCCGCGTCCACCGCACGAGCCGCGGCCGTGGCGGAGTCCACTCCGCCTGACATGGCCGCGAGCACCCGAAGTCCGCCCATCGTCCTCCTAGGTTATGCGGGCAGGGCCAGTAGACCGGCAACCTATCACCCGGTAGGCACCATCCGCGTTCCGGCGGCCTGGCGGCTACGCCAGGCCGCCGGGCCTTCATTGGACTTATTCCACTGTTACCATTGAATGGAATAAGCTTGTACAGTCTCAGCGGGAGCACGCGAGAGGCGAACCGATTATGGCCGGGCCGCTATACAGGCAGATCGCTGATCAACTGCGGCACCTGATCGAGTCCGGTGAGCTGAAGGCCGGCACCCAAATCCCCACCGAAGATCAGCTCATGGGTCAATTCCATACCTCCCGCAACACGGTCCGCGGCGCACTGAGGGAACTGACCACGCGCGGCCTGGTATACACGCTCCACGGTAAGGGCACATTTGTGTCCGAGCGGCCGGCACCCATCGTCATCACGCTGACAAGCGATCCGGAAACGGGTCGTGAAGGGCTTGTCTACACGGCCGAGGTAGCGGCCAGCGGCCAGAAGCCCGAATTGAGAGCCCTCGTGGTGGGATTCAGGAGAGCCGGACCCGCGATCGCCCGCTCCCTGGAAATCTCGGAGGAAGCCGAAGTCATCTTCCGGCAAGAGGACGGCTACGTAGATGGATTGCGATGGTCACGGCAGACCTCGTACTACCCCCGGAATCTGGAGGTTCCTGCCCCGCGGTTGCTCGGTACCAGCGACATCAGCGAAGGAGCCGTCGCCTACCTCGCGGAGGTCGGCATCAGTCAAGAGGGATACCAGGACTCGATCGAGTGGCGAGCTCCAGACGAGGAAGAAACGGCTTATTTCGACCTACCTCGAGACGGGCATGTTCAGGTAGTCGAGATTCAGCGCATCGCGTTCGACCAGAAAGGGAACCGCATCCGGCTTACCGTCACGACCTACCGGGCCGATGTGAACCGCTTCGTCATCAACGACGGTAACGTCCCGCGAAGCGCGATAGGCCAGGCGTAGCCGCCCGGCGGGCTCTGCCGCCTTAACCGACGCTGAGCTGGAATTTCGCGCAATCCGCCGGGCGGGCACCTAGACCTGACGCGGTTGGGCTAGTCGAAACCATCCCGCTCACTTCCATCATTAGAGTCATTCTAATATTCCAATTCATGCCCGTGGCATAGTTCATTCCTCGTTTTCATCAATTCCTTGACGGCAAGCCACCGGAATCAGTAACTAGAAGGCATGGCCGATGCGACGGAGATAATATCCGCGATTTAGTCGGCCGGGTCAAGGTTCCTAGTACGGAGGGTGAAATGCTGATCTTTTTCCTGGGCATGCTGCTCGGCGTGCTCCTGGGCGGCGCGCTGTGCGTGACCTATCTTCGCCAGGAGATCGCCGCGGGTATCAGCCCGAAGCTCAAGCGCGTCGAGCGCCAACTCGACACCATCGAGACCCAGCTGAATCTCGCAGTCATGACACGGTACGCGGACCTGAGCGCCCACTCCCAGGGAGAAGTTCCGCGTCAGCTGCCGGAACACGATGACCACTAGCCGTCACCTTCGACGGGCCGCTGGTCACCCTGATCCGGTGAACCAGCGGCCGACCGCGGGTCAAAGGGAGGGGCGTGACCGAGGCGCAATCATTTTCTACGATGGGCGCGTGGCGGATGCCCTCTTCGGTGAGCCGCGGCTGGCGGCGATCTATGACCTGGTGGAGGGCGAACGCGGCGATCTCGATCACTACCTGGATATAGCGGCCGAGTTCGGGGCGCGCAGCCTGCTGGACGTCGGCTGCGGTACGGGCACCCTCGCCTGCCGGGCGGCCAGCCAGGGCCTGGACGTCACCGGGGTGGATCCCGCGGCGGCCTCGCTCGACGTGGCGCGGGCCAAGCCGGGGGCGGAGCGGGTGCGGTGGCGGCACGGCGACGCGACCGGCCTGCCGGAGCTCCAGGTGGACCTGGCCACGATGACCGCCAATGTGGCCCACGTGTTCCTGACCGACGAGGACTGGTCCGCGACGCTGCGCGGCATCCACGCCGCGCTCCGCCCGGGCGGCCACCTGGTGTTCGAGGTCCGGGACCCGGCGCGCCGGGCGTGGGAACGGTGGACCCGCGAGAACACCTACCAGAGCCTCGACGCTCCCGGCATCGGGCGTATTGAGACTTGGTGGGACGTGACCGGTGTGAGCGGCGAGTTGGTAAGTTACCGGCGGACCTACATCTTTGCCCAGGACGGGACGACGCTTACGTCGGATTCCACCCGGCGGTTCTGGTCGCGGGCCGAGATCGAGGACTCGCTCCGGTCGGGCGTTTACGTGCTGGCCGACGTGCGCGACGCGCCCGACCGCCCGGGCTGGGAGTGGGTCTTCATCGCGCGAAAGCCGGGTTAGCGGGCGGCGGCGCGGCGGGCGCGGTCTACTACCTCGCGGATGACCAGGCCGAGGGCGTCGACGTCACGCTTGGTGGAGGTGTGGCCGAGGGAGAAGCGGAGCGAGCCGCGGGCGCGCGAGTCGTCGGCGCCCATGGCCAGCAGCACGTGGCTGGGTTCCGCCACGCCCGCGGTGCAGGCCGAACCGGTGGAGCAGGCGATGCCGTTCGCGTCGAGCAGCATGAGCAGGGCGTCGCCCTCGCAGCCGGGGAAGGAGAGGTGCGCGTTGCCCGGCAGCCGGCCCGGTCCCGGCGGCGGGCCGTTGAGCACCGCGTCGGGCACGGCCGCCAGTACCTGGCGCACCAGGTCGTCGCGCAGCGCGGCCAGCCGTTCGGCCTCGTCAGCGCGCTGCCTGGCGCACGCCTCGGCCGCCACCGCGAACGCCCGGATCGCCGGCGTGTCCAGGGTACCGGAGCGGATGTCCCGCTCCTGGCCGCCGCCGTGCAGCACCGGCACCGGCGCCGCGCCGCGGGCCAGGATCAGCGCCCCGACGCCGACCGGACCGCCGAGCTTGTGACCGGACACGGTCAGCGCGTCCGCGCCGCTGGCGGCGAAGTCGACCGGGAGCTGCGCGGCGGCCTGCACCGCGTCGGTGTGGAACGGGACGCCGTACTCGTGCGCCGCCGCGGCCAGCTCACCCACCGGCTGGACCGCGCCCACCTCGTTGTTCGCCCACATCACGCTGACCATGGCGACCTGCTCGGGGGCCTGCGCGATCGCGGCGCGCAGCGCCCCGGGGAGGACCATGCCGTCGTCGCCGACCGCCAGCCAGGTTGCCTCGGCGCCCTGGGCCTCCTCCAGCCACCGGACCGGGTCCAGGATGGCGTGATGCTCGACCGAGGTGGTCAGCACGCGCCGTCGGGCGCCATCATGGCGCGCCCAGTACAGGCCCTTGACGGCGAGGTTGTCCGCCTCGGTCCCGCCGCTGGTGAAGATGACCTCGCTCGGCCGGGCGCCGAACACCTCCGCCAGCTGCTCCCGGGATTCCTCCACCACCCGCCGGGCGCGGCGGCCCGCGGCGTGCAGGGAGGACGGGTTCCCCAGGTGGCCAAGCTCCTCGGCCATCGCGGCGATCGCCTCGGGACGCATCGGCGTGGTCGCCGCGTGATCCAGGTAGACCAGATCTGTGCTGTACGAAGTCATGGCTCCGTCCAGCGTAGCTGGCGGGAAGAACCTGGTGAAACAGGTGTAACGGGCAAGCTCCGGGCTACTTCCGCTTGCCGATTTCCTCCAGGAGCTGCGGGACGACCTTGAACAGATCCCCGACCACGCCGAAGTCGGCCAGCTCGAAGATCGGCGCCTCGGGGTCCTTGTTCACCGCGATGATCGTCTTGGAGGTCTGCATGCCGGCCCGGTGCTGGATCGCGCCGGAGATGCCGATCGCCATGTAGAGCTGGGGCGAGACGGTCTTGCCGGTCTGGCCGACCTGGAACTGGTGCGGGTACCAGCCGGCGTCGGTCACCGCGCGCGACGCGCCGACGGCCGCGCCGAGCGCGTCGGCGAGCTGCTCGATGATGCCGAAGCCCTCGGCCCCGCCGGTGCCTCGTCCCCCGGAGACCACGATCGAGGCCTCGGTGAGATCGGGACGCTCGGACCGTTCGGCCACGACCCGGTTCGTGACCCTGGCGCCGGTCGCCTCCCCCGCCAGCGACACCGGGGAGATCTCGGCCGCACCCGCCTCCGCCTCGGGGGCCACCGCGTTCGGCCGCATCGCCACGATCGGCGTGCCCCGCGTAACCCGGGAGTGGACGATGATCGCCCCGCCGAAGTTCAGCTGCTCGGCGACCGGACCGCCCTCGCCCGGCTGCAGGTCCACCACGTCGGTGAGCACGCCGGAGTCGACCTTGACGGCGAGCCGGCCCGCGACCTCCTTGCCCTGGGCCGTGCCCGCCACCAGCACCAGCGCCGGGGACTTCTCCCTGACCAGCTGGGCCAGCAGTTCCGCGGCGGGCGCCACGACGTAGTCCTCGACGGCCGCGTCGCCGGCCACGTACATCCGGGCCGCGCCGTACTCGGCGCAGCGACCCTGCCCGCCTTCGGCGCCCGGCCCGGTCCACACCACCGACGGCTCGCCGAACCGGCGGGCCAGCGTGATCAGCTCGAGCGTGACCTTCTTGACGTCCTCGTCCACGTGCTCCGCGAGCACCAGGATCTCAGGCATGACTGTAGTTTCCCTCCTGGCCCTCAGATGAACTTCTGCGCGGCGAGGAACTCGGCTGCCTTGACGCCGCCGTCTCCTTCGTCCTTGACGACCGTCCCGGCCTGACGCGGCGGCCGCTGAGTGTGATCGACCACCTCGGTGGCCGCGCCGCCCAGCCCGACCAGGGCCGGGTCTATGCCCGCGTCGGCCAGGGACATCGTCTGCACCGGCTTCTTCTTCGCGGCCATGATGCCCTTGAACGACGGGTAGCGCGGCTCGTTGATCTTCTCGACCACGCTCATCACCGCGGGAAGCGAGGCCTCCACTTCGAGGTAACCGTCATCGGAGACGCGCCTGGCGCGGATCGCCGACCCGTCGATGTCCACCACCTTGCTCACCAGCGAGACCTGCGGCACGCCGAGCCGCTCGGCCAGCATCGCGGCCATCACGCCCATCCGGGCGTCGGTCGACTCCGACCCGCAGATCACCAGATCGAAGCCGGTCTGCCCGAGTACCTGGGCGAGCGCGTACGAGGTGGACAGCGCGTCCGAGCCGGCCAGGCCGTCGTCCAGCAGGTGCACGGCCTTGTCCGCGCCCATCGACAGCGCCTTGCGGATCGACTCGGCCGCCTTCTCCGGGCCCATGGTCAAGATGGTGAGCTCGGCCTCGTGGCCCGCCTCGCGCTGGGCCTCGGCGATCTTCAGGCCCTCCTCGATGGCGTACTCGTCGAGCTCGTTGATGAGCCCGTCCACCGACGCGCGGTCCAGCGTGCCGTCCGCGTCCTTGAGCTTGCGTTCGACAGCAGTATCAGGCACCTGCTTGACCAACACGACGATGTTCATGGGCTACCTCGACCTCCTTGTCTGCTGGCATACAGCCTGCCAAACCGCGGTCAGTACTCCGGCACCGGGTCCGCGAGGGCTATGTTACTAGCCAGTAGATTGATCGGAGTAATCGCGGGCAGCTACCCGGTCACGGCCGTTTCATTCAACGGCAACATGCCGGCCATCGTGACGTCGGCGCCTAGAGTCGCTGGTGGGTAAGAATCGAGAGGGAGCATTCCACCAGGAGGAGGGCCAGTTGCCTCGGGTCACCGTCATCGGGACCGGATACCTCGGCCTCACCCACGCCGTCTGCCTGGCCGACCTCGGCCACGACGTGCTCGCGATCGACGTCGACGCGGAGAAGATCGCGATGGCCGCGAGCGGCGAGGCCCCGTTCTTCGAGCCCGGTCTCGAACCGCTGCTGCGGAAGAACCTGGACGCGGGCCGGCTCCGGTTCACCATGTCGTTCGCCGAGATCGGCGCGTTCGGCGAGGTGCACTTCCTGTGCGTGGGCACGCCCGAGGACGAGTCGGGCCGGGCCGATCTCGGCGCGGTCTTTGCCGCGGCCGAGGCGCTCGCCCCGCACCTGGCGGCGCCGTGCCTGCTCGTGGGGAAGTCGACGGTCCCGGTCGGGACGGCGCGGCAGGTGATGCCCCGGGTGCGCGCGATCGCGCCGGCCGGCGCCGACGTCGACCTGGCCTGGAATCCGGAGTTCCTGCGGGAGGGCTTCGCGGTACAGGACAGCCTGGCCCCCGACCGCATCGTGCTCGGGGTGACGTCGGACGGCGCGGCTGCGGTGCTGCGGGAGGTGTACCGCGGGCCGATGGAGGGCGGGGCCCCGCTGCTGGTGATGGACCTGGAAACGGCCGAACTGGTCAAGGTGGCCGCGAACGCCTTCCTCGCCACCAAGATCTCGTTCATCAACGCCATGGCCGAGGTCTGCGAGCAGGCAGGCGCCGACGTGATCCCGCTAGCCGAGGCATTGGGCTACGACGCGAGGATCGGGCGGCGGTTCCTGTCGCCCGGGCTCGGATACGGCGGCGGCTGTCTGCCCAAGGACATCCGCGGCTTCCGCGCCACAGCCGCGGACCTGGGCGTGAGCTCGCTGGAGAGCCTGCTGTCCACGGTGGACGAGATCAACCTCGGCCGCCGCGAGCGGGTGGTCGCGCTGGCTTGTTCGGCCGGCGGCGGCTCGCTGGCCGGACGCCGGGTCGCCGTGCTCGGCGTCGCGTTCAAGCCGGACAGCGACGACGTGCGGGATTCCCCTAGCCTGGCCGTCTGCGACCGGCTGGCCGCCGAGGGAGCGGTCGTGTCGGTGCACGATCCGGTGGCCATGCCCAGCGCGGCCAGGAAGCGGCCGGGGCTGCGCTGCGCGCCGTCGGTCTTCGAGGCGGCCGAAGGCGCCGACCTGGTGTTGCACCTGACCGAGTGGTCCGACTACCGGGCCATCGACCCCGCCGCGCTGGCCGCTGTGGTCGCGCGCCGGGTGATCATTGACGCCCGCTGCTGCCTGGACGCCGGCTTGTGGCGCGAGGCCGGCTGGACCATGCACGTGCTCGGGCGCCCGTAGACCACGGAGGCCGGATCCTCCGCGTCGGGCAGACTAAGACCCTTCGCGATCATGGTGAACGCGCCGATTCGCACTGGTTTTCCATGATCGCGAAGACTTTACTACTGCATAGGGTAGTAAACCCTTCGCGATCATGGGCGGCGTGGCTAGGGGTGGGAGCGTTCGGCGGCTTCGACGACGTTGGCCAGGAGCATGGCGCGGGTCATCGGGCCGACGCCGCCCGGCATCGGGGCCAGCCAGCCAGCCACCTCGGTGACCTCGGGAGCGACGTCGCCGACCAGGCCAGCCTCGGTCCGGGTGATGCCGACGTCGACCACGGCCGCGCCGCGCTTGACCATGTCCGCGGTCAGCAGGCCGGGCCGCCCGGCCGCCACCACCACGATGTCCGCGGTTCTGGTGTGGGCGGCGAGATCCTTGGTGCCGGTGTGGCAGAGCGTCACGGTGGCGTTCTCGGTCCGGCGGGTCAGCAGCAGGCCGAGAGCGCGACCCACGGTGATCCCGCGCCCGATGACGGTGACGTCGGCGCCCGCGATCGCCACGCCGTAACGGCGCAGCAGTTCCACGATGCCGCGCGGGGTGCACGGCAGCGGGCCGGGCTCGCCCAGGACCAGCTTGCCGAGGTTGGCCGGATGCAGGCCGTCCGCGTCCTTGGCCGGGTCCATCCGGTTCAGGACGGCGTGGGCGTCGAGCCCGGCGGGCAGCGGCAGCTGGACGATGTACCCGGTGCAGGCCGGGTCGGCGTTCAGCTCGTCGACCACCGCCTCCACCTGCGCCTGGGTCGCGTCCCCGGGCAGGTCCCTGCGGATGGACGCGATCCCGACCTGGGCGCAGTCCCGGTGCTTGCCGTTGACGTAGGCACGGCTGCCCGGGTCGTCGCCGACCAGGACAGTGCCCAGGCCGGGCACGACACCATGGCCGGCCAGGGCCGCGACCCGCTGGGTCAGCTCCGCCCGGATCTCCGCGGCGAGGGCCTTGCCGTCGAGCACTTGTGCGGTCACGCCGGTCCCCTTAGTGGTAGAAGTGCCGTACGCCGGTGAAATACAGCGGGATGCCCGCGGCCTCGGCGGCCGCGATGACCAGGTGGTCGCGGATCGAGCCGCCGGGTTCGGCTACGGCGCGCACCCCGGCCTGGGCCAGGATCTCGAAGCCGTCGGGGAACGGGAAGTACGCGTCGCTGGCCGCGACCGAGCCCGCGGCACGGTCACCGGCCCGCTGTACCGCCAGGCGGGCCGAATCCACCCGGTTGACCTGACCCATCCCGACCCCGACCGAGGCGCCGGCGGCGGCCAGCAAGATGGCATTGGATTTGACCGAACGGCATGCCTTCCACGCGAACGCCAGGTCCGCGAGCACTCCGGGGCCGACCGGCTCACCGGCCTTGAGCTGCCAGTTCGCCGGGTCGTCGCCCGGCTCGTCCACCCGGTCCGCGGTTTGCAGCAGCATCCCGCCGGTCACCATGCGGAGCTCGAGCGACGCGGCGGCGGGCGGGGCGCACCGGAGCAGCCGGACGTTCTTGCTCGCGGACAGGATGTCCAGAGCCTCGGCATCGAAGCCGGGCGCGATCACCACCTCGGTGAACACGTCCTTGATCTGCCGGGCCAGAGCCGCGGTCACCGTCCCGTTAGCCGCGATCACCCCGCCGAACGCCGAGACCGGGTCGCAGGCGTTCGCCTTGGCGTGCGCGTCGGCCAGGTCGGCGCCGACGGCGATCCCGCACGGGTTGGAGTGCTTGACGATGGCCACGCACGGCTCGGCGAAGTCGTACGCCGCCCGCCGGGCCGCGTCCGCGTCCACAAAGTTGTTGTAGGACATGGCCTTGCCGTGCAGCAGTTCGGCGGTCGCGATGCCTTCTGGTGCGCCCAAGGGGTCCGGCCGCGTGTACAGGGCGGCGCGCTGGTGCGGGTTCTCGCCGTAGCGGAGCACGTCGGCGCGCCGCCACAGGGCCGCGGCCACCCGGGGCCAGCCGGCCTCGCGCGCGGTCTCGTCGGGTGCGTAGGCGGACGCGAACCACGACGCCACCGCGATGTCGTAGGCGGCGGTGTGCGCGAACGCCTCCGCCGCCAGCGCGCGGCGCTGGTCTAGGGTGAAGCCGCCTGCGGCCAGCGCGGCCAGCGCGTCGGCGTACCGGGACGGGTCGGTGACGACGGCCACCGAGCCGTGGTTCTTGGCCGCGGCCCGCACCATGGCCGGGCCGCCGATGTCGATCTGCTCCACGCACTGCTCCGGCGAGGCGCCGGACGCTACCGTGGCCTCGAACGGGTACAGGTTCGACACCAGCAGCTGGAACGGCTCGATGCGGAGCTCGGCCAATTGGGCCTCGTGCGCGGGGTTGGCGGTGTCCGCCAGCAGGCCCGCGTGCACCCGGGGGTGCAGCGTCTTGACCCGGCCGTCGAGGCACTCGGGAAAGCCGGTGAGCTCCTCCACCGGCGTGACCGGCACCCCGGCGGCCGCGATCCGGGCCGCCGTACTGCCGGTGGAGACGATCTCGACGCCGGCCGCGTGCAGGCCGGACGCCAGCTCCTCGAGGCCGGTCTTGTGGTAGACGCTGACGAGCGCCCGCCCGATCGGAATCTGGTTCACAGTGTCTCCAAACACGGGCCGATCCTTACCTTCCGGCCGCGGACGGACCAGCCGTCCCTGACCATCGCGCCCACCGTGCCGGCCAGCAACGCCCGCTCGGCCACCTTGATCCGCTCGTGCAGGGTCGCCTCGTCGTCATCGTCGGCCACCGGGACGCTGGCCTGTGCCACGATCGGTCCCGCGTCCACGCCCTCGTCGACGATGAAGACGGTGCAGCCGGTGACCTTGACCCCGTGCGCCAGCGCGTCCCGCACGCCGCGCGTGCCCGGAAACGACGGTAGCAGCGCCGGGTGCGTGTTCAGGCAGCGGCCGCCGAAGACCTTGAGGAACTCCTTGCCGACCAGCTTCATGAAGCCGGCCAAGACAATAAGGTCGGGCTGGTAGCTGGCGCAGGTGCGGGTGAGCGCAGCGTCCCACTCCTCGCGACTGGGGTAGTCGGACAGGCGGAGGATGAAGGAGGGGATCCCGGCGCGTTCGGCCCGATCGAGTGCGGTGATCCCGGGACGGTCCGCTCCGACCGCCACCACCTGCGCCCCGTACGCCTCGTCGCGGCACGAGTCGATCAGGGCCTGCAGGTTGGTCCCCGCCCCGGAGACGAGCACCACCAGCCTCGAGGTCACGTCGTAACCCTACGGCACGGGATCGGGAGGCCGACCCGGTCAGTCGGCAGAGAGGGCAGAATAGGAAATGATGGCCAGATATCAGCCGCAGGGCGGGCGCGGGCTGCAACCGAGAGGGCAGCTGCCGCCTCGCCGGCCGCTGCCGCCGGCCGAACCGCCGGTGCGCCAGCGGGCGCTGACGGCGCTGCTGCTGGGCTCGCTCAGCCTGATCGGGCTGATGTTCGGGCTCGGCAACCTGCGCCGCGGGATCTTCGTGGCCATCCTCACCCTGCTCTTCGCGGCGGCGGCGATCTGGCTCGGCGTGACCGCGAGCAAGATGGCTCGGCGCGGCGGTACGGCCCGACCCCGCTGGGCGGTCGGCGGCGTGGTGCTCGGCTGCATCGGCCTCGTCTTCAGCGCGCTGTGGCTGCTCGTGCTGGCGGTGTTCTGGCCGCAGCTGAACACGTACTACAACTGCATGGGCGGGGCGAACACGATGACCGCGCAGCAGACGTGCCACGACCAGTTCACCAAGTCGGTGGGCAGCGAGATCGGCATGCTGCAAAACGGCCGGTTACGGGTTTACTCGTCAGCGCCCCAGGGGTTGACGTAGATCCGGTGCCCGTGGGCGTCGTCTCCCTCGTCGCGCTGGCCCGGGGGTAGCAGCGAGTCCGGGGGTGGCTGCGGGCCGACCGGGGCGGCCTCGCGGAGCCTGGACTGGGCGCGATGCAATATGAGCCAGTTCGCCCCGGCCGCGGATAGCGCGGCGGTGATGCCGAGCTCGAGAATCGCCACCAGGCCGACCTGGAAACCGGACGGGCCGACCGAGGCCAGACGGCCGTTGCCGAGCGGGCCGCCGGCGAACGCCGCCGCCAGGCCCGCCAGCAGGCCGGCCGCCGCTCCGGCGGCGAAGCCCCACAGCGGGGCCGCCTCGATCACCGGCGTCGGCGCGATCCGGACCGTGACCACGCCCGCGAAGACGCCGGCCAGGTACGGCAGGGCCAGCACCGCGATCGGCACCCAGCCGGGGCCGCCGGGCCGGGCCCCGGCCGGCCCTATCCCCGCTGGCAGGGCCGCGAGCATCGGGAAGACCGGTACCGCGCCGAGGGCCGACCCGGTCGGGGCGACCACCGTGCCGGTGCCGAACGCGAAGCCGGGGCCGAGGGTATAGGCGACGGCCCAGATGATCGCGTTCGGGATGTAGGCGAGCTGGGCGAGCAGCAGCAGCGCGGCCCCGCCGACGCCGGGGGCGAGCGCGTCGCTGGCCGCCTTCACCTCAGGCAGGTGCACCGCGAGGGAGGCCCCGGCCAGCACCGCGCCGGCCGCGGCGAGGAGGGCGGCCGAGCCGAGCATGCCCATCACGATCGAGCGCGGCCGGGCGGGCATCAGGCTGCCCAGCCGGGACCACGGCGCCAGCCCGCGCGCCGCGCCGAGCCCGCCCGCCACCAGGGCCAGCAGGAAGGCGGCGATCACCGCCTGCAGCAGCGAGGGCGCCGCGACGGAGGTGCCGCTGGCCACCGCCAGCGCGCCGGCCAGCAGCGCGTACGGCAGCGCCAGCGCGATCGCGGCGTAGCCGACGTGGCGCAGCCGGGTGACGGCGCCGGCCCGCACCACCCACCGCCCGGCCATGGCCAGCAGCGCGCCGGGCAACAGCACGAGCCCGAGCGGGAGCAGGCCGATCCGGCCGGCGCCGCGGACGGTGAAGCCCACGTGGTGCGCCACCAGCCAGAGCATGGCCGCGGTGCGCAGCACCCCGCCCAGACCGCCGCCGATGCCGACGTGCGGCGCGGTGATCCAGCCGATCGCGGTCAGCGTGACCAGCACGGCCAGCCCGCTCGCGGCGGCCGCGAGCGCGGCGATGCCGCCCGTGACGACCAGCGGCCTGGCCGGCTGCTGCCGTGCCGTGCCGCCGTCACTGCCATCAGACGCCGACGATCCCGGCGGCCCGTTCGGGTCGGGAGCTAGCGGCACCTCGGCGGAAACGCTCACACCCCCGATCCTCGCAACGTCGGGTGTCCTGGCCCGGGAGGCGCGCCGCAATCACCGGTACGGCGAGAAACTACAGAGCCCACCCGGACGCTAGAACAATCCGCGGACCAGGGCGGCGGTCTCGCTCGGGGTCTTGCCCACCCGGACGCCCGCCTTCTCCAGGGCTTCCTTCTTGGCCTGGGCGGTGCCCGAGGAGCCCGAGATGATCGCGCCGGCGTGCCCCATCGTCTTGCCCTCCGGGGCGGTGAACCCGGCCACGTAGCCGACGACGGGCTTGGTCACGTGCTGCTCGATGAAGGCGCCGGCCCGCTCCTCGGCGTCACCGCCGATCTCGCCGATCATCACGATCGCGTCGGTCTCCGGGTCTTCCTGGAACGCCTGCAGGCAGTCGATGTGCGTGGTCCCGATGACCGGGTCGCCGCCGATGCCGACCGCGGTGGAGAAGCCGATGTCGCGCAGCTCGTACATCATCTGGTAGGTCAGCGTGCCGGACTTGGAGACCAGCCCGATCCGCCCCTCGCTGGTGATGTCGGCGGGGATGATGCCGGCGTTGGACTTGCCGGGCGAGGCGACACCCGGGCAGTTCGGCCCGATGATCCTGGTGCGGTTGCCCGCGGCGCTGGCGCGCGCCCAGAACTCGGCCGTATCGTGCACCGGGATGCCTTCGGTGATCACGATGCAGAGCGGGATCTGCGCCTCGATCGCCTCGATCACCGCGTCCTTGGTGCCGGACGCGGGCACGAAGACCACCGACACGTCCGCGCCGGCCGCGGCCATGGTGTCGGCGACCGTGCCGAACACCGGGACGCTGGTGCCGTTCAGGTCGACGGTCTGGCCCGCCTTGCGCGGGTTGGTGCCGCCGACGATCCTGGTCCCCGCGGCCAGCATGCGCGCGCCGTGCTTGCGGCCCTCGGAACCGGTGATGCCCTGGATCATGACCCGGCTCTGGCCGGTCAGGAAGATGGCCACCCTTATGCTCCCTTCGCCAGCTCGGCCGCCCGCCGCGCCGCGCCGTCCATCGTCGCCACCTGCTCGACCGCGGGTATCGACGCCTCCTGCAGGATGCGCCTTCCCTCGGCCGCGTTGTTGCCGTCCAGCCGGACCACGATCGGGCGGTCCACGTGCTCGCCGCGCCCCGCCAGCATGCCGATGGCCGAGACGATCCCGTTGGCCACCGCGTCGCAGGAGGTGATGCCGCCGAAGACGTTCACGAACACGCTGCGCACGCTCGGGTCGGACAGCACGATCTCCAGGCCGTTGGCCATGACCTCGGCCGATGCGCCGCCGCCGATGTCGAGGAAGTTGGCGGGCCTGATGCCGCCGAAGGACTGGCCGGCCTGCGCCACCACGTCCAGGGTGGACATGACCAGGCCGGCCCCGTTGCCGATGATGCCGACCTCGCCGTCCAGCTTGACGTAGTTGAGGTGCTTGGCGATGGCCCGGGCCTCGATCGGGTCGGTGTTGCTGGTGTCGGCGAACCTGGCGTGCTCCTGGCGGAACCCGGCGTTGTCGTCCAGCGTCACCTTGCCGTCGACCGCGAGGACCTGGCCGTCGTCGGTGAGCGCCATCGGGTTGACCTCGACCAGCGTGGCATCCTCGTCGGAGAACATGCTCCAGAGCCGTTCGGCCAGCAGGGCGGCGCCCTCCGCGGCCTCAGCCGGAATCCGGCCCACCGAGATGATCTCTTGCGCCTTGCCGGCATCCACGCCGGTCAGCGGCGACACCGGAATCCGCGCCACGGCCTCGGGGCTGCTGTGCGCGACCTCCTCGATCTCCATGCCGCCCTGCACCGAGCAGATCGACAGGAACGTCCGGTTGGCCCGGTCGAGCAGGAACGACAGGTAGTACTCGGCCGCGATGTCGACGGCCTGGGCGATCAGCACCGTGTGCACGGTGTGGCCCTTGATGTCCATGCCCAGGATCTGGCTGGCCTTCTCGTAGGCCTCGTCCGGGCCGTTCGCCAGCTTCACCCCGCCGGCCTTGCCCCGCCCGCCGGTCTTCACCTGTGCCTTCACCACGACCAGCGGATGGCCTTGGGCGGCGAACTCGGCGGCGATGTCCCGCGCTTCGGCGGCCGTGCTCGCCACCTTGCCCGGCTGCACGGGCACGCCGTATTCGGCGAACAAGTCCTTCGCCTGATACTCAAACAGGTCCACTCTTAGTCTCCACGATTTCTGCTGCTCATCAGCCTAATCATTCGATCGGTTACGATCTCGGTCGCCTACCTGGGAGCCTAACGGGTCAGGTTTGGCCTCCGTCTGCCGTTCCTCTGCTCTCGGACAGCGGGCCCAGCGCAATGGCAGCGGTTGGCAAACCCGGGCGGAGCCAGCCTAACGCGCCTGGTTGACAGGCGCCCTCGCCAGGCAGGCCGGGTGCACCTCGGCGCTCGCCGCGCGGTCACCGGTCCATATCCTGGACCGGTGGATGAGGACTTGCGCACCGCTGGTGAGGCGATGCTCACGATTCCCGCACGACATCCCCTGTCCGCCACCGTCCGTGAGATACGGGACTTCTTCCGCGACGATCATGTCCATGCCGCGCTGATCGTCAGCCCGGCCGGTTACCTGGAATCTGTCGTGGAACGCGATGACATCGCCGGGTGTCGGGCTCCTGATGCCGCCGCTGCTCCGCTGGGACGACTCGCGGGCCGCACCGTGCCGGCCGGGGCCAGCCTGGCCGAAGTACGCCAGGCGATGACCGCGGCCGGGCGGCGGCGGGCCGCCGTCACCAGCGCCGACGGGCGGCTTCTTGGCCTGCTGTGCCTGAAGGTCAGCCGGACGGGATTCTGCTCTGACCAGGACGTTCGCGCCCGCGCGCTGGGCGAGGCCGACCCCCGGGCCCCCGACGACCTCGGATCCGAGCGGCAGTTGTTAGGGTAACTAACTGAGTCTTCGCGGCTAGGGAAGAGCTGCTCCTCGATCGAAGGGCTCGCCGATGAAGCTGCCTGAAGTTGAGTACGAGGCGCCGACGACCGTTGCTGAAGCTGTCGATCTGCTGGCCGAGTACGGTGACGAGGCGAGCACGCTGGCCGGCGGCCAGAGCCTGATACCGCTGCTGGCGCTGCGGCTGGCCCGCCCGGCCGTGCTCATCGACATCAACGGCATAGATGAGCTGTCCGGGGTGTCGGTGATGGACGGCCGGGTGGCGATCGGCGCCACGACGCGGGATTACGTGGCCGAGGAATCCGGGATCGTCGCCGATACCGTGCCGTTGCTGGCGGCCGCTTTGCCGTTGATCGGTCATGAGGCAATCCGCAGCCGCGGCACGATAGGAGGCAGCCTGGCGCATGCCGATCCGGCCGCCGAGCTGCCGGCCGTCGCCAGGGCGCTGGATGCCGAGTTCGTGGTGCGTGGCCAGTCGGGGATGCGGGTGATCCCGGCGGCGCAGTGGTTCGAGGGTTACCTCACGACATCACGCCGTCCCGACGAGCTCGTAGCGGAGGTGCGGTTCCCGGCCGCACGACCGGGCACCGGGGTCAGCTTCCATGAGGTCGCCCGGCGCCACGGTGACTTTGCCATCGTCGGCCTGGCGGCGTCACTGGTGTTGTCCGGCGGGGAGATCAGCGATGCCCGGCTGGCGTTTGCGGGCGTTTCTGATGTGCCGGTGCGGGCCGCGGCCGCGGAGGATCTGCTGGCCGGCGAGAGGCCATCGGCGGAGCTGTTCGATGAGGCGGCCCGTCGCGCGACCGAGGATCTCGATCCGCCGGCTGACCTGCACGGGTCGTCGGACTACCGGAAGACGGTCGCGGCCACGGTGGTGCGTCGCGGCCTGCGAGCAGCGGCGGACAACGCCCGCGAGAGGCAGTAACTGATGCCGGACATCACCGTGAGGATCAACGGCGCGACGCGCACGGGTTCGCCGGAGGCGCGCAAGACGCTGGCGGACTTCCTGCGAGATGACCTCGATCTCACCGGCACCCACGTCGGCTGCGAGCACGGGGTCTGCGGAGCGTGCACGGTTATCGTCGACGGCCGGGCGGTGCGCTCGTGCCTGATGCTGGCGGTCCAGGCCGCCGGCAGCGAGGTAACGACGATCGAAGGGCTGGCGCCGGACGGAGGGCTGAGCACGCTGCAGCAAGCGATGTGGGATTCGCATAGCTTCCAGTGCGGTTTCTGCACGCCGGGGTTCGTCATGCAGGCGGCCGCGTTCCTCGGCGATCACCCTGACGCCGGCGAGCAGCAGATCCGCGAAGCGCTATCCGGCAACATCTGCCGGTGCACCGGCTACCAGAGCATCATCGATGGCGTCCTGCTGGCCGCCGAACGCAACCGTGAGCACCGAGCGAGGAGCGACCATGACGGCAATCGCGGCTGAGCGCTACACCGGCGCCAGCATCAAGCGCTCGGAGGACCCGCGCATCCTGACCGGCGCAGGCCGGTACGTCGACGACATCAAGCTGCCCGGCATGCTGCACGCCGCGTTCGTGCGCTCGCCGATGGCTCACGCTCGTGTGCTGTCGGTCGATGTCTCGGCGGCGCGGGCACTGCCCGGAGTGGTCGCGGTGCTCACCGGAGCGGACCTGGAAGCGATGACGGTCCCGGGGCCGGATGCGCTGATGGCTCTCATGGGCTGGGCGGGACCCACCCCCGAGTTCACCCTGCTCGCGACCGACAAGGTCCGGCTCGTCGGCGATCCCGTGGCGGTCGTCATCGCCGAGAGCCGCTACCTCGCCGAGGACGGCTGTGAGCTGGTGGAGGTCGAGTACGACGACCTGCCCCCGGTCGTGAACGCCGCCTTCGCGCTCGACCCGGCCAGCCCGCCGCTGTTCGCCAACCTGGGTGACAACATCGCCCGCACGCACGCGCGCCACGAGTTCGGCGACGTCGCCGGCACGTTCGCGGACTCCGACCGCGTCGTCGACTTCCACATCGACGTGCACCGGCACCAGAACGTGCCCATGGAGGGACGCGGCTGCGTCGCGAGTTACGACGCCGACTCCGGTGTCATGACGATGCACGCGGCCACGCAGAGCGTTCACGTCACCAGGATCGCCGTCGCCATGCGCCTCGGCCTCGAGCAGGACAAGGTGCGCGTCCTGGCCGGCGATATCGGCGGCTCGTTCGGCCTGAAAATCGGCGCGTCACGCGAGGAGCTGGCCGTAGCCGCGGCATCGCGTGCCGTCGGCCAGCCGGTCAAGTGGGTCGAGGACCGCGGCGAGAACCTCACCGCGTCAGGGCAGGCGCGCGAGGAGAGCTTCGACGTCCGGGCCGCGGTCAGCGACGACGGCGACCTGCTCGGACTGGACGTGCAGATGGTCGTCGACACCGGCGCCTACCCGGGCATGGGCGCGATGGTCCCGGACATCATGGAGGCGATGCTGCCCGGTCCGTACAAGCTCGCGGCCCTGGGTTTCGAGTCGACCGGGGCGATCACGAACAAGGCGTCGTACGTCGCCTACCGCGGGCCGTGGGCGTCGGAGACGTTCGTGCGGGAACGCGTCCTTGACCTCATCGCGAAGGACCTCGGCCTGGACCCGGTCGAGTTCCGGCTGCGTAACGTCGCCCTGCGCACCGATCCGCCCGCCGTGATGATCACCGGGCGCCCGCTGGCGGGAGTCACGTCGAAGGAATCACTGGAGCGGGTCGCCCGGCTGGTGGACTTTCCCGCGTTCCGGCGCCGCCAGGCCGAGGCCCGAGCGCACGGCCGCTACCTCGGCATCGGCGTGGCCACGTTCATCGAGGCCGCTCCGGGCCCGCGCCCGCCGGAGGGGCCCAGCGGCCCCCTGGGCGTGGAGTCCATGCGCCTCCGGCTCACCGAAGACGGCATCGTCGTGCTGTTCACCGGCCAGATGCCGCACGGCCAGAGCCACCAGACGACCCTGGCCCAGATCGCCGCGGACGAATTCGGCGTGCCGTTCGAGCAGGTCCGCGTCGTCGTCGGCGACAGCGACGTCGTCCCGTTCGGGCTGACCGGCGGCAGCCGGTCCGCCACCCTGACCGGAGGCGTGGCGCTCCATGGCGCTCGCCAGCTCAAGGCCAAGGTGCTCGATTTCGCGGCGCACCTCATGGAGGCCAGCGCGCAGGACCTGCTGATCACCGACGGCAACGTCTGGGTCCGCGGCGACCCGGCCAGCGCGATCGCCGTCAGCGAGGTCGCGCGGCAGGCCGCATCCGGGCAGTTCGGTGCCGACGCGGACGCCAGGCTCGAGGTCGAGGCCACGTTCGACGGCGGCGAAGGCGGCTGGTCCGGCGGCACGCACTGCGCGATCGTGGACGTCGATGCCGAGACGGGCATCGTGAAGGTGGAGCGGTATGTCGCCGCCGAGGACTGCGGCGCGCTCATCAATCCCGCCGTCGTCGAGGGCCAGATCCGGGGCGGTGTCGCACAGGGCATCGGCGCGGTGCTGCTCGAACGATCGGCGTACGGCGAGGACGGCAGCTTCCAGTCGGCCACGTTCATGGATTACCTGATGCCGACCGCCTGTGACGTTCCCCGCATCGAGATCGAGCACCTCGAGACGGTGCCGCTCGACGCTGACGTCAATTTCCGTGGCGTGGGCGAAGGTGGCATGATCGTCGCACCGCCCACGGTCGTGAACGCCATCGAGGACGCGCTCTCCCCCTTCGGCGTCCGGATCTACGAGCAGCACTTGCCTCCGGCTCGCATCCTGGAACTCATCGCCGCAGCGGCCTCGGGCCAGTAAATACGCTGTCCAGGCCGGCCGCGGTGTCTCAGGCCGATGGGTCGATGTTGTGGTTGAGCCGGAAGACATTCCCCGGGTCGTAGCGCTGTTTGACGGTGACGAGCCTGGCGTAGTTCGCGCCCCAGACCTCGTGCACCTTCCGGCCGTCCTCGGCGGTCAGGTTGTTGACGTAACTCCGGCCGGCCATGCCAGGGCCGAGCGCGTCGAACGTCTCCCTGGCCCAGGCGACGTTCGCCTCGGTGTCCCGCGGGTCCGTCCATTGCGAGACGATGAGCAGGCTGTAGCCGGGGACCCGGTGCGCGAACGCGGTGGCGGCGACCTCGACGCGGGCGACGGCGCCCAGGTAGGGCACGATGCCCAGGCCGCTCATTGGTGACGGGCACCGGCGCATCGCCTCGACCATGATCTCCATAGAGGCGTCGGACAGGTCGCTGAGGAACGCCGATTTCCAGTAGTTGAAGGCGCCCTTGGGGTAGCCGCCATCGCTGAGGGTGTTGATCACCGGGTAAGGCATGGACTGGATGAGATCGGCGGCCGGCGGCCCGAACTGCCGCAGCGGCTTCAGGTCGGCCTCCGCGCTCGCGGCATCGCCGCAGTGGCAGGCGACCATGGCCACCATGGTCTCGTCCGGCGCGTCCGGGTTAGCGAACAGGCTCATGCACACGGTCAGCTCGTCGGGGGCCGCCTGGGTGAGGTCGCGGTAGAAGCCGAGCGCCTCGCGTGCCCGGCTGACGGGATGGGCGACCATCCCGCCGTAAACCGTGGCCACCGGGTGAGCCCGGTACTCGAAGCAGGTGGCGACGCCGAAGTTGCCGCCGCCGCCGCGCAGGGCCCAGAACAGGTCCGGGTGGTGCTCGGCGCTGGCCATGATGACCTGGCCGTCGGCGGTGACGACCTCGACCGCCAGCAGGTTGTCGACGGTGAGGCCGTACTTGCCCATCAGCCAGCCTTCCCCGCCGCCCAGGGTCAGGCCCGCGATACCGGTGCTGGAGACCACCCCGCCGGTGGTGGCCAGCCCGTGGACGGCCGCGGCCCGGTTGAGCTCCTTCCAGGTGGCCCCGGCCTGCGCCCATATGGTCCGCCGCGCCGGGTCGATCCGGATCCCTTTCATCGGCGCCAGGTCGATCATCAGGCCGCCGTCGGTGACGGCCAGGCCGGCCACGTTGTGGCCGCCGCCGCGCACCGATATCTCGGCCGCCTGCTCACGGCCGATGGTGACCGCGTCCACGATGTCCGGGACGGTGCGGCACCGGGCGATAAGCGCGGGATGCTTGTCGATCAGCCCGTTGTGGACCCGGCGGACCTGCTCGTAGCCCGGGTCCGCCGGGGCGATCAGCTCGCCGGTGAACGCCGCCCGCACCTCACCGGGAATTTCGATCGTGCCGCCCATCTCGTTTCTCCCCTCCTGTTGCCTGACCACCACGATGGCCGAAAGCCGTGCCAGCGGCGTGTCATGACCGTGTCGCGTGTGTGATGCTGAACCCATGGCTGCCGGGGGGTACGGGCTGCTGGGCCCGGTCGAGGTGCGGGTGGACGGCCGCGCCCTGCCGCTGCCCGGCGCCCGGCAGCGCTTGCTGCTGGCCGTGCTCCTGGTGAACGCCAACCGGATGGTCCCGGCCGTTCGGCTCATCGACGAGCTGTGGGGAGCGGACCTGCCCGCCGATCCCCGCGCGGCGCTGCGCACCCAGGTCGCCCGGCTGCGGCGGGCGCTCGGCCCGGCCGGCGAGGACCTGGCCACCCTCGAAGGGGGCTACCGCCTGACCGTCCCGCGCAGCGGTCTCGACTTCTGCCGGTTCGAGGACGCGCTGGCCGAGGCGGCGCAGGCGAACGGCGAACCGGCCTTGCGCCTGCTGGACGAGGCCGTCGCGCTGTGCCGCGGCCCGGCCCTGGGCGAGTTCGCGGACCGGCCCTTCGCGCTGGCCACCGCGGCCCGGCTGGAGGAACTGCGGGTGGCCGCCGCCGAACGCCAGGCCGGGCTGCGGTTGTCACTCGGCCGGGTCGAGGAGGCCGTCGCCGCGCTGCGGGCGCTCCTGGCCGAGCATCCGGAACGGGAGCAAGCCAGAGGCCTGCTCATGCAGGCCCTCTACCGGGCCGGCCGGCACACCGAAGCCCTGGCCACCAGCCGGTCGTGGCGCCGGCACCTGGCCACCGACCTCGGGCTGGACCCCTCCCCCGCCCTGCAGGCGATCGAGCTGGACATCTTGCGCCACACGGCCGGGACGCCGGATACCCGCGGCGCGGCCGCGACCCGGGCGCTGCCGCTGCCGGTGACCAGCTTTGTCGGGCGGGACGAGGACATGGTGGCCGTCACCGGGCGACTGGACCGGGCGCGGTTGGTTACCCTGCACGGGCCGGGGGGCGTAGGCAAGACCCGGCTGGCCGTGGAAGTTGCCGAACGGACGGGCGGCAGCTACCGGGACGGAGTCTGTTTCTGCGACCTGGCCGCGGTGACCGAGCCGCACGCCGTGGTCCGGGCCGTGGCCACCGCGGCCGGGCTCAGCGAGCGCGCGTTCCGGCGCCTCGACGATCAGCTCGTCGAGCAGTTGGCCGGCCGGCACCTGCTGCTGGTCCTGGACAACTGCGAGCACGTCGCGCAGGCTGCCGCCGTCCTCGCCGAGCGGCTGCTGAAACAGACCCGCGACGTCACGCTGCTGGCGACCAGCCGGGAGCGGCTCGAGGTTGACGGTGAGCACGTGTGGCAGGTCAGGCCGCTCCCGGTCAGCGGTCCGGGCGCTCCGGCCGTCCGGCTGTTCCTGGACCGGGCCCGCGCCGCTGACCCGGCCGCGGCGCGGCAGGACCCGGACGTCGCCGCGGTCGCCGGGCTGTGCGCCAGCCTGGACGGCCTGCCGCTCGCCATCGAGCTGGCCGCCGCGCGGCTGCCCGGGACCACGGTCAGCGAGCTGGCCGGGAACCTGCGGGACAGGTTCGGGCTGCTGACCGTCGGACGCCGGGCCGGTGGCCGCCATCGTTCGCTGCGCGCGGTGGTGGACTGGTCCTACGAGCAGCTCACCCCCGGGCAGCAGGACCTGTTCGGGCAGCTGGCGGTGTTCCACGGCAGCTTCGACGCCGCAGCCGCCAGCGCGGTCGCCGGCGGGCCCGGCGACCCGGCCGGGGCCACCCGCCTCCTGCTGCACCTCGCCGACCGCTCCCTGGTCACCGCCGAGCTGGACGGGGACACGACCAGGTACCGGCTGCTGGAGACCTTGCGCGGCTACGGCCTGGAACGGCTCACCGAGCGCGGGCAGCTGGGCGACGCCCGGGCGCGGCACGCACGGTGGGCCGCGGACCTGGTCGCGCAGGCCGAACGCGGGCTGCGCGGCGCCGCCGAGGCCAGCTGGGCGGGCACGCTGGAGCGGTATTTCGGCGATCTGCGCGCCGCCCACGCCTGGATGTGCGGCCAGGACGCCGAACTCGGCCTGCGGATGTCCGCTCAGCTGCACTGGTATGCGCTATGGCGCTGCCACTCCGAGGTCTACCGCTGGGCCGACGCCAGCACGGCCGCCGCGGCCGGGTCGCGCTCACCGTTCTACGCCGAGGCGCTCGCCTCCGCCTCGTTCGGAGCAGTGTACCGGGGGGATCTGGACGCGGCCGGGACCGCCGCGCGCGAGGCGCTGGCGGCCGCGCGGGGCCTGGCTCCGGTCGGTGCCCGGCGGCCGCTGGAGGCCCTCGCCGAGGTGGCCGTCTTCCGCGGTGAGCTGGCCGATGCGGTGGACCTCTACATCAGGGCGTACGACCTGTCGATAGGCAATGGCGACTTCCTGGACGCCGCATGGGACGCCGTCGGAGCCGCCGCGGCATGTGCCTACGGTGACCGCCCGGACGATGCGATCCGATTCGCGGACCAGGCCGGGGCCGCAGCTGAGCAGAGCCGTTCGCCGTCGGCGCTGGCCCTCGTCGCCTGGGTCCGCGGCGAGATCGCCGCCGGAGGCCGCCCCGGCCAGGCCCGGCGCCACCTGCAGCGAGCGGTGGCCTTGGCCACCTCCGCGGGCAGCCGCTTCGTCGGCGGGCTTTCGCGCGTCTCCCTGGCCACCCTGGACGCCCGGCACGGCGACGTCGCGGTCGCGCTGGCCCACTACGAGCGCGCCATCCGCGAATGGCAGCAAGCAGGCGCCTGGACCCCGCTGTGGGTCACCCTCAGGACGCTCGTCGAGCTCCTGGCGCGGGCGGGCGCCTGGGCCGACGCGGCGACTCTCTACGGAGCAGTAACAGCAGCCAGCAGCGGCGCGCCACCCTTCGGCGCCGACGCCGACCGCCTCCGCCGGTCGGCGGCACTGCTGCGCCAGCACCTCACCGGCACCGAATTCCGCTTCCACGCCGGCCAAGGCGAGCAGATGGACGGCGGCCAGGTCATCGAGTTCGCGCTGCAAGCCATAGCCCGGGCCGCCACGAAGGCCTGACCCGGGGACGGCGGCCGGCCTCGGCCGGCGTTCCCTCCGGAACGTGCGTAGTCATGGTGACCAGGTATTCCATCGCCGGCACTCCGTGGCGCGGAAAGAGAGGGACCCGGCCCGTTCGGTAATAAGTCTTGACTTGTTCCGAACGGACCGTAGCGTACGGGCCTGCCGACGGCGATGAGACCGTTAATACATTTCGGCCTGAGCCGGAGTTCTTTTGACGGGGAGAGCCAGAGGCTAGTTTCCGGTCGCCGCCTTGAACTTGACGACCAGCTCGGCGGGTACCCGGCCGCGGTCCTTTACGTCCATACCCTGGGCCTTGGCCCACTCGCGGACCTCGGTCGTGTTCACGCCGTTCGCCGATGCCTTGCGCCCGCCGCGGGCCGGCCGCCGGGCCGCGCCGCTGGCCCGGCGGGCAGCGCCAATGTAAGGCGCCAGCATGTCCCGCAATGCCTGAACGTGTTCGGTGTTCAGGTCGATCTCGTAGTCGGTGCCGTCGAGGCCGAAGCGGATCGTCCCTTCGGCGGCGCTGCCATCGATGTCGTCAACGAACAGGGTCTGCACTTTCTGCGCCACGGATGCTCCATTTCTCGTACCGATGCAACCAATGGTAGGCAATTCCAGCGGCACGAGCACGCAGCCGCACCGGAACGATGATCAGACGAGGCATAGGAAAGTTCCTGAGCAGTAACGATACATGTGTCTTATGACAAACTCGGCTACGTCATATCTGCGTAACACAGCGTTTACTTCCCGGCGTAATCAAGAAATTACCGTTCAGCAGCAGGCGGCGCCCTAGGCCTGGGTCGGTGTCACCTCGTGGCCGAACCTTTCCCGGACCCAGGCGACGATCTCGGTGGTCGGCGCGCCCGGCGTGAAGATCCTGGCCACCCCCATCCGGGTCAGTTCCTCGATGTCCTCGGCCGGGATGATCCCGCCGCCGAACACCACGATGTCGGCGGCGTCGCGCTCCTTGAGCAGCTCGATCACGCGGCTGAAGAGCGTCATGTGCGCGCCGGAGAGAATGGAGAGGCCGACCGCGTCCACGTCCTCCTGGATGGCGGCCGCCACGATCTGCTCCGGTGTCTGGTGCAGCCCGGTGTAGATGACCTCCACGCCGGCGTCGCGCAGCGCGCGGGCCACGACCTTGGCTCCGCGGTCGTGGCCGTCAAGCCCGGCCTTCGCGACGATTACCCGGATCTTGCCCATGACGGTAAGCGTAGCCGGAACGTCCCGCGGACCGGTTAGTCCACGCAGGGGATGCCGTTCTTGGCGATGACCGCGCCGCCCTGAGCGCCCGTGGTGGGCAGGGCCGTCGCGGTGTTCGAGGCGGACGCCGTCGCGCCGGGGACGCTGGCGGTCGCGCCCAGGTTCACCTGGACATGCCCGGGCGCCACCGCGGCGCTCGCCGTCGCGGAGACGCCGAACAGCGACGCGATCTTGGCGCCGCTCGCCGCCGCGCCGGTACCGTAGAGCACCCGGGTCGCGGTCAGGGCCGTGGTGTTCGAGACCTGCCCGGCCGTGAACCCGTCCTTGACCAGGGCGGCCGAGACGTCCCCGGCCAGCCCCGGGGTGCTGCCTCCGTTGTACACGTCGACCGTGGTCGCGGCGGCCTCGGCCGCGCTGACCGTGGCCGCGGCCGTGGGCCGCGGCCCGGGCGAACCGGAGGGACGGGGGGCCGGGTAGAAGGTGTTGTGCACGAGCTGCTGGATGTACGGAACGTTGACCTGGTTGGCGGACTGGCCCTCGATGGTGATGTAACTCTCGATCGGCAGCGTGTTGAAGCTCAGGCTGCCGCTGGTCAGGCTGCGCATCTGGGTGGCGAAGTCGAGCAGGTTCCAGCCCGAGTCGGTGATCACGTACTGCTTGGCCACCGACAGCAGCGAGTTGATCTTGGTCAGGTCGCCGAACACGCCCTCGGTGCGCAGCTGCTGCATGACCGAGGCGAGAAAGGCCTGCTGGCGGTGGGTCCGATCGAGGTCGCCGTTGATCAGGCCGTGCCGCTGGCGGACGAAGGCCAGCGCCATCTTGGCGTTCAGGTGCTGGTAGCCGGCCTTCTTGGCGTAGAAGCCCGAGTAGGTGTCGAGCGCGACCGAGTGCTTGAGGCAGACCTGCACGCCGCCGAGCACCTTGGCCAGCTCGTAGAACCCGTCCAGGTTGATCTCGGCGAAGTGGTCGATGTGCGCCCCGGTAAAGGACTCCACCGTGGCCACCGTGGCCGCGCGGCCCGCCTCGTTACCCTGGAAGGCCACCTGGCTCTGGCTCATGTTCGGGTGCTGCTGGCGGACCTCGGACTCCTTCTCGGCGAGGGCGTCTCCGTAGGCCTGGTCGATCTTGCCCGTGTGCTGCCCGTCGTAGGTCTGCGGGAACGTGACCCAGTCGTCGCGCGGGATCGAGAAACCGATCGCCTTCTTGCCGCCGGCCGGGATGTGGATCAGGATCAGCGTGTTCGTCGCGTTCCCGCCGACGCCCTCGTACAGGACGCCCTGCCTGCTCCCGGCGTGCAGCGCGTTCAGGATGTCGTTCGGCAGTACGTTGCCGTTCCAGTCGGTGCGGCTTTCCAGGCCCATCAGCAAGATGTTCTGCGCGCCGATGGACGGGCCGCTGTTGATCGCGTGCGAGCCGCCGATGCTGCTCACGTCGCGCACGACAAAGTAGGAAAAGCCGCTCACCGCCAGGACCAGCGCAGCCGCCACGCAGCTCAGGGCGTACCCGGCCTTACCGGCGGCGCCCCACAACGGGGGCGGCGAGCCCGGCCTAACCATGGCATCTTTCCCTCAGCAGTCCCAGCTCCGGATCGTTACCGTCCGTCGAAGCCTACCGTCGCGTTCCCGTTACCAGGCCGCAACGACTAACATCCGAAGCACCTATGAGCGACCCACGATGGCGCGAAACACGCCCGAGCAGGCCGTACGGCGGCGAGTCTGGAGCCAGGCCGCGCGGCCGAGTTCCCGGGCCGCCGCCGACCGCCGGGCGTGTCCCGGGGAGGCCCCCGGGAGCCGGCCCCCCCAGAATCCCCCCGGGTGCCAGCGGGGCCCCCCGGCGTGAGGTCGGCCGGGGTGGCGGCGGGCGCGGCGCGGCTGACGGACCGCCGACCCGGCGGATGCCGGCCCAGCCCGACGAGCCCCAGCCAGCCAGGACGCAGCCTGCCCGGACGCGGCAGGCCACGGGCCCGCGCGAGGTCCGCGGGCGGCGCAACCCCCGGCGATCGCCGGGCGCGGGCCGGTGGGGTGCGCTGCAGGGCGGCCTCGGGGTCTGCATCATCGTCGCCAGCGCGGCCGTCGGCACCATCGCGACGATGATGACCAGGAGCGCGCCAGGTTTCCTGCTCGGGCTCTTCGTGGAGGCCGGGACGGTGGTCGCGGCGCTGGCGGTCCGGCCCCGGGCCGGCCGGGTGATCTTCCCCGTTCCGGTGCTCTCCTATCTAGTGGGCGCGCTAATCAGCGGGTTCGTGTTCAACCGGTCCGGTACGTCAAAGACGGCGCTGGCCATCGGCGCGGCGCAGTGGGTCGCCAACGGCTTCTTCGCGATGGCGCTCGCCACCGTGCTGGCCGTGGCGATCGTCGCCGTCCGCTGGCGCCTCTGGCGCCGGAGCAGGCCGCCAGCGCGTGAGGTGCGGCGGTCGCCGGCGAACTGGGAGGCCGGGGAGGCCTGGGACGACGCGGACCCGCGCAGTGCTGGCAGGCGGCGTCCGGGGCCGCGGTCGGGAACGGGTCCCTACAACTTCTCCAGCGGGGCGTAGCGGAGCACCAGGTGCTTGACGCCGTAGTCGGCACCGAAATCGATCTTCGCCTCGGCCTGGTCGCCGTAGCCGTCCGTCGACACCACGGTGCCCAGGCCGAACTTGTCGTGGGTCACCATGTCCCCCGGTGACAGCGCGGGCACCTGGCGGTTCCCCGGTGACCGGGTCCCCGCCCGCTGCGCCATCCGTTCCTGGGCGGGCATGACCGATGCCTGGGCGGCCGACACGTCCCGGCGCCACTCGATCAGTCCGGCCGGGATCTCGGTAAGGAACCTCGACTGCTTGTGGAAGGACGGGCGGCCCCACCAGTTCCTCGCCAGCGCCCGGGTCAGGTAGAGGCGCTGCTCGGCCCGGGTGATCCCGACGTAGGCCAGCCGGCGCTCCTCCTCCAGTTCCTTCGCGTTGGTCAGCGAGCGCTGGTGCGGGAACACCTCTTCTTCCATCCCGGTGAGGAACACCACGGGGAACTCCAGGCCCTTGGCGGTGTGCAGGGTCATCATCGTGACCAGGCCGCCGTGCTCCTCCCCGTCGGGGATCTGGTCGGCGTCGGCGACCAGGGAAACCTGCTCGAGGAAGTCCGCCAGGGCACCGTCCTCGTGAATCCCGTCGTACTCGCGGGCCACCGACACCAGCTCCTCCAGGTTCTCCACCCGGCTGGCATCTTGCAGGTCGGACGACTCCTCCAGCGCTTCGACGTACCCGGTGCGGTCGAGCACGGCCTCGGTGAGGTCGGCGACCGGCACGGTCTGCGACAGCTCCCGCAGTCCGGTGATGAGCGTGTTGAACCCCTCGATCGCGCGGGCCGACCGGGCCGCCAGGCCCGGCACGTCGGCCGGGCGGGCCAGCGCCTCGGCGAACGTGCTCCGCTCCCGCTGCGCGAACGCGGCCACGTACTCCTCCGCGCGGTCGCCGATGCCGCGCTTGGGCACGTTCAGCACCCGCCGCAGCGACACCTCGTCCGACGGGTTGGCGATCAGCCGGAGGTAGGCGAGCAGGTCACGGACCTCGCGGCGCTCGTAGAACCGCACCCCGCCGACGACCCGGTAGGGCAGCCCGACCCGGATGAACACTTCCTCGAAGACGCGGGACTGCGCGTTGGTCCGGTAGAACACCGCCACCTGGCCCGGCGTGGCCTGGCCCGCGTCGGTGAGCCGGTCCACCTCCTCGGCCACGAACGCGGCCTCGTCGTGCTCGTTGTCGGCCACGTAGCCGGTGATGGGCGGGCCCGCGCCCTGGTCGGACCACAGGTTCTTGGGCTTGCGGCCCCGGTTCAGCGAGACCACGGCGTTGGCCGCGGCCAGGATGTTCTGGGTGGAGCGGTAGTTCTGCTCGAGCAGGATGACCTTCGCCTCCGGGTAGTCCTGCTCGAACTCCTCGATGTTGCGGATGGTGGCACCGCGGAAGGCGTAGATGGACTGGTCCGCATCGCCGACCACGCACAGTTCGGAAGGCGGGAGGGCGTCACCGGTGCGATCGGCCCCGACCGTTCGGGAAGAAAAGAGCGGGGCACCACCCGAGACCAGTTCCCTGATCAGGACGTACTGTGCGTGGTTGGTGTCCTGGTACTCGTCCACCAGCACCTGCCTGAACCGGCGGCGGTACTGCTCGGCCACCTCGGGCAGGGCCTGGAAGAGGTTGACCGTGACCATGATCAGGTCGTCGAAGTCCATCGCGCCGGCCGCGACCAGCCGGCGCTGGTATTCGGCGTAGGCCTCGGCCAGGGCCTTGTCCCGCGCGGTCTGCGCCCGGGAGGCGAACGTCTCGTAGTCGATCAGCTCGTTCTTCAGGTTCGACACCTGGGCGGCCATCGCCTTCGGCGGGTACTGCTTGGCGTCGAGCTCGAGCTCGCGGCAGGTGAGCGCCATCAGCCGCTGCGAGTCGGCCTGGTCGTAGATGGAGAACGAGGAGGGGTAGCCGAACCGTTTCGCCTCCCGGCGCAGGATGCGCACGCAGGCCGAATGAAACGTCATGACCCACATGGACCGCGGCCCGACGACCTGCGGGCCGACCAGCGCGGCGACGCGGGCGGCCATCTCGCCGGCCGCCTTGTTGGTGAACGTGATGGCCAGGATCTCGTGCGGCGCGACGTCGCGCGCGGCGAGCAGGTACGCGATCCGGTGGGTGAGCACCCGGGTCTTCCCCGAGCCCGCGCCGGCCACGATGAGCAGCGGGCTGCCCTCGTGTACCACGGCAGCACGCTGCTCCGGATTCAGTCCGTCGAGGAGGGCATCTATCGCGAGGGCGGCCACGTCCATAGGGTAGGCGGTCGCGCCGACAAAAGCTCCGGACGCGGAGCGCCGCGTCCGCGGCACCGGGAGTAGCCATTCGCCACTACCTGCGACAACGCGTACATATTGGCGCTTATGAGGATGCACCGGGCTATCAACGGATATATCTTCTTTTGGCACCGGCCGATGCCTGTTATGGGCTATTCTGGCCGTCTTGACCGTTAGCCGGATGCGACGGGAGCAACCCGCATCCTCGCCTCTGAATAGTGGGGGTGCCATGGGATCGCGTGGTCGATCCATAAGGCTCCGAATATATTTTCTGGTAGCGATCCCCCTGATCGCCATGGTCGGGCTGCTCGGGTACGTGGTCACCACGACCGTAGACAGCGCCGTCAGCCTGGACCGCGCGCCCAACCTGGTCAACGCGACCGCGGTACCGGCCGCTAAGTTCGGCACCTTCGTGGAGGCCGAGCGCACCGCCGCCGTCGTCTACCTCTTCCGGCCCAGCCCGGCCAGCCTGCGGGCGTACCAGGCCGCGGTCGCGGCGACCGACAAGGCCAAGCCGACCTTCACGGCCGCGATGACCTCCGAGGCCACCGTCAAAACCGAGACAGCCGACGCGGCCAAGATAGTCCGCGGCATCGTCACCGGCATGAACCAGCTCCCCAAGCTCCGCGCCGCGGTCAAAGGCCGGGCCCTCACCCCGATCGACGCGCTCAACTTCTACAGTTCGGGCTTCGGGCAGCAGGTCAAGCTGTTCCTCACCCAGACCGAGAGCGTGGTGACCAACGACCAGCAGAGCCAGGCCATCGGGCTGATCGCCACCGTGCAGGCCAGGGAGCAGCTCGCGCAGGAGAACGCGCTGCTCGCCGGGATGCTGGCCGGGCACAGGATGACGCAGAAGGACCGCGTCGCGTTCACGAACATGGCCGCCACCAGGCAGGCCGACATGGCCTACGCGAACTACATCCTGACCCCGGCGTACCTGGCCACGTACAACGCGAAGCTGGCCGGGACCGGCACCATGCAGCAGGATCTCGCCGGCATCGAGCAGGCCATCGCCGCGGGCACCCCGGTCGCCAAGCTGCCCGTCAACCACGCCCAGTGGCAGCACCTGGCCGGCACGCTGCTGCAGGACGACTACAACGGGGGCGTCGCGGTCGCGAACGCCATCCTGGACGCCGACCACCGGATCAGCCATTCGGCGTGGACCAAGGTCGCGGTCACCGGCGGCATCGGCCTGATCGGGCTGCTCCTCACCATCACGGTGACCATCCTGGTCGCGCGCAGCATCATCCGCCGCCTGGGCGGCCTGGAGCGCAACGCCCTCCAGCTCGCCGAGAACCAGCTACCGGACGTGGTGGGCAGGCTCAGGCGCGGCGAGAACGTCGACGTGAACGCCGAGGCGCCGGCGCTGCGGATCGGCCGTGACGAGATCGGCCGGGTGGGGCAGGCGTTCGACCTGGTCCGGCAGACCGCCATCCGGGCCGCGGTGGAAGAGGCCCGGCTCCGGCAGGGGCTCAACGACGTGTTCCGCAGCCTGGCCCGGCGCAGCCAGTCGCTGCTGCACCGCCAGCTCAGCCTGCTGGACCAGATGGAGCGGCGGGCCACCGACCCGGAGGCACTGGACGACCTGTTCCGCCTCGACCACCTGACCACGCGCATGCGCCGTCACGCGGAAGGCCTGGTCATCCTGGCCGGCGCGCCGCCAGGCCGGGGCTGGAGCTCCCCGGTCCGGATGGTCGACGTCATGCGCGGCGCCATCGCCGAGGTCGAGGATTACGCGCGGGTTTCCGTCGCGACCCGGAGCCAGGCCGCGCTGGCTGGTTCGGCCGTCGCGGACGTCATCCACCTGCTGGCCGAGCTGATCGAGAACGCCACCACGCTGTCGCCGCCGTATACGTCGGTGCGGGTGTCCGGGGACACGGTCGCCAACGGGTTCGTGATCGAGGTCGAGGACCGCGGGCTCGGGATGAGCCCGGCACGGCTGGCCGAGCTGAACGACCGGCTGGCCAACCCGCCCGAGTTCAACCCGTCCGACAGCGAGCAGCTCGGCCTGTTCGTGGTCAGCCAGCTGGCCAAGCGGCACGGAATCCGGGTCACGCTGAAGGCCTCGCCCTACGGCGGCACGGGCGCCATCGTGCTCGTACCGCGGCACCTGGTGGTGACCGAGGAGGCGTTCCGCACCGGGCTGCCCGGCGAACCCGCCATGACTCAGCTCACCGCCAACGGCAACCACGCGGTCCCGTCGATCTCGTCGATGCCCGCCATCCCGGTCGACCTGGGCGGCATGCCCGAGCTGGGCCAGGCGCCCGGGGTGCGCATCGCCGGGCCGCTGCGCCGTTCCCAGGGGATCGTGCCGGAGCGGCAGGAACGGCCGGAACGCGGCGCGCACGCCGCGTCCGGGCCCGCCCTCGGCGCCACGAACGGCTCGTCCGGCCATGAGCCGGACAAGCTGCCCAGGCGGCATCACGACCAGCCGGGCCCGCCCGCCGGCGCGGGCCCGGTGCCGTTCGGCATGCCAGCGTCCTCCTTCGACGTGTTCACGCCGCGGCAGCCGGAGGCGCCGGACGAGACGCCCGGGCCTGCCGACACCCGGCCTGCCGACACCCGGCCTGCCGACGCGCGGCGGGCTGGTGCCGGGCCGGGCACGCCCTCGCCGGGTAACGGGGCCTACATCGCGTCGTCGCCGTATCCGGCGGCCGGCTCGTCGCCGTTCGCGGGCCCGGGCTCGACCCCCTTCCCGACCGGCGGCGCGTCCTATCCTGACCAGCCCGCGCCCTTCCCCGGCTGGACGCTGCACAACACGCCGGGCGCACCCGGCGGGCGGCCGGCCGCACCAGGCGGGCCCGCGGGGCCCGCGGCGTCATCGGGGCAGCCGGGGCCGGCCACCCCGATGACCCCGGTCGCCTCACCGCGTCCGGCGCGGGCTTCCGTGCCGCCGTGGAAGATCTCCCGGGAGACCGGGCCGCTGCCGGCCGTACCGGGTTCGGCCGGGCCTGGAGGGCCGAACGGGCCTGCGGGATCGTCTCCGTCCGAAGCGGACGGCGATTACAAAGGGCTGCCGCGCCGGGTCAGGCAGGCCAGCCTGGCCCCCCAGCTCAGGGACGACCCGCCACCCCGGCGCACGACGCTGGCCAGCAGCGGGGCGTCCGGCGGCGTTCCCGGATATCCGGGTTCTCCGGGTTCTCCGGGTTCTCCGGGTTCTCCGGGGCCTTCGGGTCCAAGCCCGGCTGAGATCCGGCAGACCATGTCGGCGCTGCAGCGCGGCTGGCAAGAGGGCCGGTCGCAGCGGATAGCCGAGCAGGCTACGGGCGAGTCGCCGGGCGCGGGCCCCGGTTCGCCCGCTGGCGCCGGGCCGGACACGGCTCCCGGCGATGCCCGCAACTCATCCGCGACTGAGGAGGCACGTGGGGGTTCCGATGGATCATGACGCCGGCGCGGCCGGAGGGGTCGGTCAGCTCGACTGGCTGCTCGACGACCTCGTGCGCCGGGTCGGCCACGTAACCAAGGCGGTCATCCTGTCCCAGGACGGGATGGCGCTCGGTGCGTCGCAGTCGCTGGGCCGCGACGACGCCGAGCACCTGGCCGCGTTGTCGGCCGGGTTCCAGTCGCTGGCCCGCGGCGCCGCACGGCACTTCGGCAACGGCGGCGGGGTCCGGCAGACGATCATCGAGATGGAGTCGGGATTCCTGCTGACCTCGGCCGCGGGCAGCGGTACCTGCCTGGCCGTCATCGCCGAGCAGGCCGCCGACCTCGGCCTGGTGGCCTACGAGATGGCCATCCTCGTCCGCCGGACCGGTGAGCACATCCGGGTCAACACGCGCGCGTCCGCGCTGAGCGGCTGGGGCTAGTAAGCCATGCCGTCCAACGATGAACGGTGGCTAGACGCCGAGGCCGGACCGGTGGTCCGGCCTTACGCCCTGACCCAGGGCCGGACCAGGCACACCGGGGAATCGTTCGACCTGGTGGCGACCGTCATGGCCACGCAGGCCGCGATCACGGACCCCGGCTCGCTGGCCCCCGAGCACATGAGCGTCCTTCAACTCGCCCGCGCGCCGACCACCGTGGCGGATATCGCCTCCGACGTCGATCTCCCGCTCGGCGTGGTCCGGATCATCCTCGCCGACCTGCGGGAGCTCGGCCTGGTCATGATCCGCACCCCGGTCGTGATGGCCGAGCGGATCGACAAGCACACTCTCAGGGAGGTCCTCAATGGACTACGGGGTCTCTGATCCCGTCGGCGGGCACCCACGGAGCCCTGGCCAGCATCGCGCCATCAAGATCCTGCTGGCCGGGGGCTTCGGCGTGGGTAAGACCACGCTTGTCGGCGCTGTGAGCGAGATCAGGCCACTGCGAACCGAGGAGCCGCTCACCGAGGGCAGCCTGCGCACCGACAGCACGGCCGGGGTGGAAGGGAAGACCACCACCACGGTCGCGATGGACTTCGGCCGGATCAGCCTGCGCAGCGATCTGGTGCTCTATCTCTTCGGCACGCCCGGACAGCAGCGGTTCTGGTTCATGTGGGACGAACTCGCCATCGGGGCGCTCGGCGCGGTGGTCCTCGCCGATACCCGGCGACTGGCCGACAGCTTCCCCGCCATCGACTACTTCGAGCGCAGGCAGATACCGTTCATCATCGCGCTCAACTGCTTCGACGGCGCCCGCCGGTACGACACGGAAGACGTCAGGATGGCCCTGGACCTCGAGCCCGGGCTGCCCATCGTGCTGTGTGACGCACGCAGCAAGGAATCGGCCAAGGATGTGCTCATCGCGCTGGTCGAGCACGTCCTCGTGACCGCGTCCGAGGAGCCGCTCTCAGGGATCGCCTAGATATCAGGGGTCACGCAGTACGGCCCAGACCGCTTTGCCGTGCCCGGCGATGGGGCTCCAGCCCCATACATGGCTCAAGGCGCCCACGATCTGCAGGCCACGCCCGCTCTCCCCGCCCCAGTCGGGTTTCCTGGGCATGGGCGTCTCGTTGCCCGGATCCACCACCGCCAGCATGACCTCGCCGGCCCGCCTGAGCATGCACAGCCGCAGCACGGTCAGCCCGGCTCCGGGGCTTGGCCGGGTCAGGCCCGCCCGTGTCCCGTGCAGGACGGCGTTGACCACCAGCTCGTCGACGATCATCTCGGCGTCGTCCGCCAGCGCCTCCAGGCCCCAGCAGGTCAGTATCTCCCGGACGAACCGGCGGGCGGTCCTGGCTTCCTCCGGCCGGGCGCTGAGCGCGCGGGTGGTAACCGCCGGAGTCTCCCACCAGGCCGAAGGCACAGGCAGCAGCCGTGGCATGCCGTCACTTACCGCGGGCCATCCGATGCTGACTTCCTCATCGTCATCCCCGCTACCGGTAGCGACACTGAGATGCGCCAACGCAACAGCTTCCTGCATGTCATCGGGCACGAAAACCCTTGCCCATCACGGTGTTAACGGCGTGCTTAAAGACATGTTGCCTGATATATTGTGCAAATGCAAGACCAGATGCACGTTCATTCGCTTTGTGCACAGGTCTCCGAGTAGGCGCATAGGGGGCCGGCAGACAGGCGGAACGCATCAGGCAACTTGCTCACCAGTTGCTAACTGGAGACTACAGCGAGTGAACTATCAAGGCCTGACATGCGTTACCCTGTCGGAAGGGGATAAACATGGTCATTACCTACAACGGCATGCTCGCCGCAGAACTGGGAGAGGTCTGCTGGCAGAAGAGCTGGCACAGCAACCCGAACGGGGAGTGTGTCGAGCTGGCCGCGCTGCCGACCGGTGAGATCGCGATGCGCAACTCCCGTTTCCCGGCGGGCCCCATCTTGCTCTACACTCAGGCAGAGATCACCGCATTCCTGGCAGGAGCCAAGGATGGGGAGTTCGACCACCTAACCGGCGGAACAAACCATCTTACTCGCTAGTAACAGTGCTACCGTCCGGCAAGCGGCGACTCGAGGGTTGAAGCCTGGCAAACTGGTACCTTGCGACCGGCGCAAACGCGGAGGGATCACGACATCTTTTGAAGAGTCACATATCCCCCTTCCGTAAGCGTGAGATCACATGGGAGACTGGTCCACACCCCGCCAGGATCTCAGGGTGCGACGATGCGAGGAGTGCCGATGGTCTCGTCTGAAGACTCGGCCTGGGACGTTCCCCCCAGCATTTTCGGCACGCGCGCGGGCGGTCCGACCGTCCAGCGGCTGGTGCTCGGCAGCCAGCTGCACCGGCTGCGCGAGTCGCGGGGAATTACCGCTGAGCAGGCCGCGGAAGCCATCCGCGGCTCGCACTCCAAGATCAGTCGGATGGAACATGGCCGGGTCGGCTTTAAGGAGCGCGATGTGGGCGACCTCCTTACCCTCTACGGTGTCACCGACAGCGAGGAGCGCGCCGCTCTGCTGAACCTCGCCAGGGAAGCGAACACCCCTGGCTGGTGGCACGCCTATTCCGACGTCCTCCCCACCTGGCTGGAGCCCTACGTGGGCCTGGAGGCGGCCGCGTCGATCATCAGGACCTACCAGATCCAGTTCGTGCCGGGACTACTGCAGACCGAAGGCTACGCTCGCGCCCTGATCCGCCAGGGCTCCGCGGAATCCGAGGAGGAGATCGCGCGGCGCAGTGAGCTGCGCGCCAGCCGCCAGGAGATCCTGCGCAGGCCCGACGCGCCGCAGCTCTGGGTCGTGGTCGACGAGGGCGCCCTTCGCCGCCCGGTCGGCAGCCGGGAAATCGTCCGCGAGCAGCTGAAGTACCTCACCGAGATGGTGGATCACCCGGCGGTGACACTGCAGATCCTGTCGTTCAGCGCCGGTGCGCACTCGGCCATGGGCGGACCCTTCAGCATCCTCCGGTTCGCCGAGCCCGATCTGCAGGACGTCGTCTACATCGAGCAGCTGACCAGCGCGCTCTACCTGGACAAGCCGGTCGAGGTGGACAGCTACCTGGAGGTCATGGAGCAGCTCTGCCTCCAGGCCGAGCCGGTGGCGAACACCACCAACGTGCTCCAGCAGATCCTCGCCGACATCTGATCGCGGCCGCTCGCCGCCCTTTGCCGGTGCGGGCTTAAGCCGGGGTGCGCTCTTCGCAGGCCCAGGGGGAACCGTAGTCGGTCAGCAGGTCGAGGAACGGCCGCGGCGGCAGCGCCTCGGGGCCGAGCACCCCGGCGCCAGACCAGGCGCCCGAGTCGATCAGCTCCAGCGCCACCACCGGGTTCACGGCCGTCTGCCAGACCACCGCCTGGGAGCCGTATTCGGCCATCGACCAGGCGTTGTCGACCACATGGTAGAGGTACACCTCGCGTGGCACGCCGTCGGTGCCGTCCGGAGATGTTCCGGTCACCCAAGTGCCCGCGCAGGTCAGGCCGCTCATCTTGTCACCCAGGCCGGCCGGGTCCGGCAGGCACGCCGCCACCACGTCGCGCGGCGACACGCTGGTGCCGCCGACGCGTACCGGGTCGGTGGAGTCCAGGCCGAGCTTGTGCAGGGTCCGCAGCACGCCGATGAACTCCGCGCCGAGGCCGTACTTGAAGGTGACCCGCTGCGCCTCAACCCAGCGCGGCATCAGCAGCACCTCTTCGTGCTCCACGTTCACGCACTCCACCGGGCCGATGCCGGCCGGGAAGGTGAAGACCTCGGGCTCGCTGAACGGCTCGGTGGTGAACCAGCCCAGGCCGCGCTCCCAGATCACCGGCGGGTTCAGGCACTCCTCGATCGTGGTCCAGATGGAGAAGGTGGGCGCGAACTCGTATCCGGCCACCTCGAGGTTGGCGCCGTCCCTGACGCCGAGCTCGGTGATCTCGCCGAACAACTCGTCGGCGGCGTACCGGGCGAACACGTCGGACAGCCCTGGCTCGACGCCCATGCCGACCAGGGCGAGCCGGCCCGAGCGTTCCCACTCCGGCGCCAGCGCGAACTGCTCGTCGCCGAGCTTGACGCCGGTCTGCCGGTACGGCTCATCCGGATGGGGGTCGGACAGCGACATCGCCATGTCCAGGTAGTGCGTGCCGCCCCGGAGCGCGGCACGGAATAGCGGCATCACGAAGCGGGGATCCGTAGCGTTCATGAGCACATCGCAACGGTGCTGCGTGAGCAGGCCGACGACGGCCTGCTCGTCCCGCGCGTCCAGCTGCACGGCCTGGTACCCGTCGCGGGCGGCCGCGGCGCGCTGCGCCCGGCCCAGGTCGTAGTCGGCGATGACCAGCTCAGCGAACGGCCGGCGAGCGGCGATCCGGGCGAACGCCGTGCCGACGCCGCCCGCTCCCACCAGGAGTATGCGCATGGGCCGATCCTAGACCTTTTCTAATACGGCTGACGAGACCGGCAGTGATATCTAGCCGTTACTACGGATATCGTTGCTGCAATGCGGAATTCATGCTAGAACCGTAGCAACGTGGGCGCTGATTCCGTCGTCGTGCCCCGGATGCTCAGATCGTGTCATCAGATCCGGCCCGTCCGGCGGACTGCCTGCCGGGGGATCGACGGTCCCGGCCGCACCGGGCCGAAGCCAGGAGGGTGAGACATGGCCACCGCCGAGCAATCCGCGGAGACGCAGGAAGCGCAGCTCGATAAGGGTCTCAAATCGGGCGCCCTCGGGCTGATCTCGACCACCGTCATCGCCACGGCCTCGGTCGCGCCCGCGTACAGCATCGCGGCGACCCTGGTGTTCGTGGTGGGCGCGGTGGCGCTGCAGGCGCCGGCCGTGGCCGTGCTCGCGTTCGTGCCGATGCTGCTGACCTCGATCGGCTATAGCGAGCTGAACAAGGCCGACCCGGACTGCGGCACCACGTTCACCTGGGCCACCCGGGCGTTCGGGCCGAAGACCGGCTGGTTCGGCGGCTGGGCCATCGTCGTCGCCGACGTGCTGGTGATGGCGAGCCTGGCCCAGGTCGCGGGCCAGTACGTGTTCCTGCTGTTCAACGCTCAGGGCATCGGAACCAACGCCACCAGCGGCTGGGTGCTGCTGGTCGGCATCATGTGGATCGTCCTGATGACCGCCATCTGCTACGTGGGCATCGAGGTGTCGGCCAACTTCCAGAAGATCCTGCTCAGCATCGAGCTCACGATGCTGCTGGTCCTCTCCATCGTCGCCCTGGTCAAGGTCGGCGCCGGCACCGCGCCGCCCGGGCACCTCACCCCGAGCTTTTCCTGGCTCAACCCATTCAAGATCTCCAGCTTCAGCGCGTTCGCCAGCGGGATCATCCTGATGGTGTTCATCTACTGGGGCTGGGACACCGCCGTCGCGGTCAACGAGGAGACCAAGGACAAGACCCGGACCCCGGGCCTGGCCGCGATCTTCTCCACGATCATCCTGCTGGTCACCTACGCGCTGGTGATCTTCTCCATGCAGGCCTTCGCGGGCGTCAAGACCACGGGCAACGGCCTCGGCAACCTGGACAACGCGGGCGACGTACTCTCGATCCAGGGCAGCGCCATCTTCGGCACGACCGGCTTCGGCCCGGTCTTCTACCACCTGCTGCTGCTCATGGTGCTGTCCTCGGCGGCCGCCTCCACCCAGACGACGATCCTGCCCACCGCGCGGACCACGCTGTCGATGGCGGCCTACAAGGCGCTGCCCAAGTCGTTCGCCACGGTCCACCCGCGGTTCATGACCCCCACGGTGTCCACGATCGCCATGGGCGTGATCTCGATCGCGGTGTACGTGGGACTGAACTACTCGTCGAACGGCATTGGGGTGATCGGCGACGCGGTCATCGCGATCGGCCTGTACATCGCGTTCTACTACGGCCTGACCGGTTTCACCTGCGCCTGGTACTACCGCAAGAACCTGACCAGCAGCGCGCGGAACCTGTGGATGCAGGGCATCCTGCCGGTGACCGGCGGCCTGATCCTGTTCTTCCTCGGCGGCTGGAGCGTGTGGCTGGACTACGACGTGGCCACCGAGAACGACTACACCATGTGGACGGTCCCCGGCCTGCACTGGCAGATCGGCGGCGCCTTCGTGATCGCGGTCGCCTCCCTGATCATCGGGATCCTGTTCTTCCTCTACTGCCGGTACATCAGGCCGGGCGCGCCCTTCTTCAAGAAGCAGACGCTGACCAGGGCCACCCCGACCCTGGTGCCCGACGAGTAGCCCGCACGGGGGGCGACGCGGCCCGGCCACCGCCCCCTGCCTAGGATGGCGGGCGTGCTCGAGACGTGCGAGATCAGCCGGATCCTGTCCATCACCGCCCACCCCGACGACGTGGACTTCGCGGCCGCCGGAACCGTCGCGCGCTGGACGGAGGCCGGGATCGAGGTGGTCTACTGCCTGGTGACCGACGGCGACGCCGGCGCTGCGCGCGCACGAGAGCCAGACCGGGCACATGGACGACCTGACCGAGCGCATCAGGACCCGCCTGACCATGGTGGCCCAGCAGGCCGGCCTGCCCGGGGGACACCTGGCCGAGGGCTTCCGGGTGCTGGACACGGCATGAGCCCTGGGCGGCCTGCCACGCCGGCGCGGCAGGCGTTTTTGCTGATGCGGACCGATACCGGGCATAATTCACTATTGAATCCAGCCAGAGAGAGTGACGCACCATGGCCATGGAGATGGACCACTCCTTCACCGTCCCCGTCCCGCCCGAACGGGCCTGGGACGTGCTGCTCGACGTGGAGAAGATCGCGCCGTGCATGCCCGGCGCCACCGTGGACGAGTTCGACGGCGAGGTGGTCACCGGGCGGATAAAGGTCAAGGTCGGCCCGGTGTCGCTGACCTACCGCGGCACCGCGAAGTTCACCGAGCGCGACCCCGACGCCAAGGTGATCTTGCTCGAGGCCTCCGGCAAGGAGACCCGCGGCGCGGGCACCGCCTCGGCGACCGTACGGGCGACGCTGGAGCCCGAGCCGGGCGGCAAGGGGACCACCGCCACCATGCACACGACGATGAACGTGACCGGCCGGCCGGCCCAGTTCGGCCGCGGGGTAATGGTCGAGGTCGGCGGCAAGCTGGTGGAGCAGTTCGCCCAGAACCTGCGCCAGCTGATCGCCGAAGACGGCGCGGCGGGCGGGAACGCTGCCGCCACCGCGACTGACGCGGCGGACGGCGGCACCAGCGCCAGCCGGGCCACGACCGCGGTGGACGCCGAGGCCAGCGGCACGACGCAGGACGGGCCGGGCAGCACCCAGCCGTCGCCCGTGGTCCCGGCCGCCGCCATCACGCCGACGCCAACGACTCAGCCCCCGGCGGCCAGCGCCGACTCGATCAACCTGGTCAAGCTGGTGGGGCCCGCGCTGCTCAAGCGGGTCATCCCGGTGGCCGTGGTGGCGGCCGCGCTCGCCCTGCTCGGCCGGCGGCTGTTCCGCCGGGGCGCCAAGGGCTAGCCGGGGCTAGCGGACCACCACCTCGGTGACCGGGAGGGAGGAGTCCGCGGGCAGGTCGAGCGGGGACGGCTCCAGGCCGCGAGAGACGATCTCCGCGCCCAGCGCCGCCACCATCGCGCCGTTGTCGGTGCACAGACCTTGACGCGGCACGCGCAGCTTGATGCCGGCCGCGTCGCAGCGTTCCGCGGCCAGCGAGCGCAGCCGGGAGTTGGCCGCCACGCCCCCGCCGATGATCAGGTCGGTGACGTCGTGCCGCTGGCAGGCCTGCACGGCCTTGCGGGTGAGCACGTCGGCCACCGCCTCCTGGAAGGACGCGGCCACGTCCGGGGCGTGCACCGGCTGGCCGGCCGCCTGCCGAGCCTCCACCCAGCGGCTCACCGCGGTCTTCAGGCCCGCGAAGGAGAAGTCCAGCGTGCCGTCGTGGTACTTGCCCCGGGGGAAGCTGATCGCGGCGGGGTCGCCGTCGCGGGCCGCCTTGTCGATCGGCGGGCCGCCGGGAAACGGCATGCCGAGCACCCGCGCCACCTTGTCGTAGGCCTCGCCGGCCGCGTCATCGATGGTGGCCCCGAGCGGGATGACCTCCTCGGCCACGTCGGGCACGAGCAGCAGCGAGGAATGCCCGCCGGACACCAGCAAGGCCACCGCGGGCGACGGCAGCGTGCCGTGCTCCAGCTGGTCCACGGCGATGTGCGCGGCCAGGTGGTTGACCCCGTACAGCGGCTTGCCCAGCGCGAAGGCGTACGCCTTGGCCGCGGCCACCCCGACCAGCAGCGCCCCGGCCAGGCCCGGTCCCGCGGTGACGGCCACGGCGTCGATCTGGCTGGCCCGGACGCCCGCCGTGGCGAGAGCCCGGTCAAAGGTCGGGAGCATCGCCTCCAGGTGCGCCCGGCTGGCCACCTCGGGCACCACCCCGCCGAAGCGCGCATGCTCGTCCACGCTCGACGCGACGGCGTCGGCGAGCAGGTCGTGGCCGCGGACCAGCCCGATCCCCGTCTCGTCGCAGGACGTCTCGATGCCCAGCACCAGAGGGGAGACCATCACCGGAGCCCCTTCCGCATGACCACGGCGTCGACACCGGACGGCTGGTAGTAGCCGCGCCTGATCCCGACCTCGGCGAACCCGTGGCGCAGGTACAGCCGCCTGGCCCTGGGATTGTCCTCCCGCACCTCGAGCAAGACCTCCGCGTAACGTCGCTTGTCCGCCTCGTCGACCAGCGCCGTCAGCAGCGCCGTACCGGTCCCCTCGCCCCACCGGGCCGGGGTCACCGCCAGCGTCACCACGTCAGCCTGCGACCCGCCGGTGAACATCATCCCCGCGTATCCGACCAGCGCGCTTCCGTCCTCGGCCACCAGGTAGAGCCGGCGGGAGGGCGGCTGAGCGAACTCCGCCGCGAACATCTGCGGCGTCCACGCGTCCTCGGGGAAGAGCTCCCGCTCCAGCGAGATGATCGCGGGCATGTCGGCCCGCTTCATCTCCCGCAGCCGTATCGTGCTCTGGCCGTCCGTGCAGGCGCTCATGAAGACGGCCCTGGGGAGGTGGGTGGGGTGACCTTCTTGGGCGGCCCGGGCTCCCTGGCGTCAGGACGCCGCAGGTAGAGCGGCTCCGCGGCCAGCAGGGGCACGCCGGCCTGCCCGCCGCGCGCCCCGGCCGCGAGCGCGCACAGCGTCCGGGCATCCGGATAGGCGGGACCGGTGACCGCGCCGAACGCCCCTGGGTACAGCTGTCCCCCGCTGCCCGCCACGGTGAGCCCGGCGGCACCCGGGATGGACGCGGCACTGCCGACCGCGGGACCCTCCAGGCGCACGCCGACGGCGTCGTACCGGGCCCAGTAGACCTCCTTGCGGCGTGCGTCGGTCGCTACCAGGAACTCCCGCCCGCGCGGGACGTCGGCGGCGATCACGTCTAGCGAGCACACCCCGTGCACGGGGATGCCGAGCATGGCCCCGAGCACCCGGGCGGTCACCACGCCGACCCGAAGCCCGGTGTACGGGCCGGGGCCGACCCCGACCGCGACCGCAGTGAGATCGGCGCGGGACGCGCCCGCATCGGACAGCACCTTCGCGATCATCGGCGTCAGCAGCTCACCGTGACGCCGTCCATCGGCGGCGGACGCCTCGGAAACGACTCGCTCCCCGTCGTACAAGGCCACGCTCACCGCCGGGGTCGCGGTATCAAAACCCACCACAAGCACGCCGACCAGCCTAGTGGCCGCCCGGCGTGGCCAAGCCAATCCGGCAGGCCCGGCGGGAAGGGGCGGCCGCCGCGGGGCGCAACGATCCTTTCCAGCCGAACGGGCGGGGTAGTCTGCCCAGTCCCACGGCTCACGCGGACACCGTGGTACACACCGGCCTCATCGAGCCAGAACACCTGGCTCGGCGAGAACCACGGCGATGTCACATCGCCGTGCACCTGACCACTACAGAGTCACATCGCCGTGGTTCGGCAACGGGGCCGCCGGTGCCGGTGTGAAAAGCGTGGCGGCTGGGAATTGGCGGGGTCCGAGAGCGGGGTCGGAGGGCGGGGTCCGAGGGCGGGGTCGGAGGGTGGGCTCTAAGGCCGGGCGCGCTCTAGGCCGGGCGCTCTAGTGCAGGGAGGCTTCGGCGGCGCGGGCGAACGCCATGGCCGCCGCGGCCAGCTGGGTCTTTGACACCGGCCCGTAGTTTCCCTTGTTGGAGCGCTCGAGCCCGTTCAGCTTCACGGTCACGATTACGTTGTGGTAACGCACCATGACGGTGGCCACGTCGGTCACCGCGCCGCCGACGTGGAACACCTGCAGGGCGCTGAACGCCTGGTTGCCGAACCCGGACAGCACCTGGACCGTGGCCCGCGAGGACGGCGAGTGCTTGGGCGGAGCCTGCAGTTCCTGCAGCGCCAGGCCGTAGGCGTCGGTGGCGGCCCGGGTGGCGCTGCCGTTGCCGCTGGCCAGGCCGTCCGGCGCGTACGCGTTCATGCTGACCTGCATCAGCCGGTACAGCGGCGGCTTGTCCACGGTCCAGTTGCAGGCGGACCCGGCCGACCCGTTGACCGGCAGCGGCGAGGCCACCTTGGGCGTGCCCGGCAGGTACTGCGCCACGGTGGCGGGGGGCACTACGTGGCATGCGTTCGGCACCTGGCGCAGCTCGCCCGGCTGGAACGTGGTGATGAGCGCGCCGGGCGTGACCGACGCCGGTCCCGGCCGACCGCCGGTCAGCAAAACCACCGCGAGCACCGCCCCCACCACGACGACCGCGCCGCCGCCCAGGTAGTACCACCGCCGCCGCCTGCGCGCCGCAGCCCGCAGCGCCCGCCCGCCGGGCTCACGGGTCCGGGGCGGCGGGGCGGCCTCCCCGGCGTCGTCCTCGGGTTCATCCCACCGGGCCCACTGCGGCACCGGTTCGTCCTGAACCGGATCCGAGACCCGATGTGAGCCCGAGCGGTCAGCATGCACACCAGGGTTGCTGAAGTCACCGGAGCCGCTGTTGGGGCCGGAGTGGATAGCGGGGTCAATAGGTGTAGTGGGGCCGCCGGGACGCCCAGGGCCGGGCGGACGGACGGGACCGGGCGGATGGCCGGGGCCCGGGGGACGGCCCGAGCGCGCCGGACCGACCGGAGGAAGACGCGCCGGACCGACCGGAGGCAGATTAGCCCACGGCGGCGGCTCGTCGTCGTCGCGGTCAGGCCGGTAGGGCCTGGCCAGCCGACGCGGCGGCGGAAACTCCTGCTCGGGCACTGACGCGCCTCCGGGTTCGAGGTACGGTACATAACGGCGCGATACGCGGATCTGGGAACAGTACAGCGGAACTATAGACGATCTACGGCGTCGGCGAGCGCACCATGCCATCTCGCGCCGTGACCATTTATCCGCACCGTCCGCACCTCACCGTCCTGATCGGGCTCGATCGTGATCTCCAGGCGGTCCTCGGCGAGGGGTTCGGCCAGGCCGGTGCCCCACTCCACCACGGTGACCGCGCTGCTCGCATCGGTGTCCAGGTCCAGGTCGTCCACCTCGCCGAAGCTGCCGAGGCGGTAGGCGTCCGCGTGCACCAGGGCCGGGCCGCCGCCGGCGAGCGGCGGATGGACCCGGGCAATCACGAACGTCGGCGAGGTGACGGGACCGCGCACGCCGAGGCCAGCGCCGATGCCCTGCACCAGCGTGGTCTTGCCCGCGCCGAGCGGGCCGGCCAGGATCACCAGGTCCCCGGCGCGGAGCAGCGCCGCCAGGCGCCGGCCGAGATCACGCATGTCCCCGTCGGTGGCGATACGCAGTCCGGCGGGCGGGAAACCCGGCCCGTTCGGTCCAATCAATGGAAACCACCCGGATGGGTACGCGGGACCCTGGCCCCGATGCCGGTCGCGATGTCGTAAGAGATGGTGCCGAGTGCCTCGCCCCACTCCTGTGCCGTCGGCTCGCCGTCGTCGCCGGGGCCGAACAGCACCACCTCGTCCCCCACCGCGGCCGGCTCGTCGCCGAAGTCGACCACGAACTGGTCCATGCAGACCGTGCCCGCGACCGGCCAGCGGCGGCCCCGCGCGCTGACCAGCGGCAGGCCCGCCGCGCCGCGGGGTACCCCGTCGGCGTACCCCAGCGGCACCAGGCCGAGGGTGGTCTCGCGGGCGGTCACGTAGCGGTGGCCGTAGGAGACGCCGGTGCCCGCGGGAACCCGCTTGACCATGGCCAGCCGGGCGCGCAGCGTCATCACCGGGCGCAGCCACGACGGCGCGCCGCCGGGCAGGGTGGACAGGCCGTAGACGGCCCCGCCGAAGCGGACCAGGTCGTACCGGGACTCCGGCACGGTCAGCGCGGCCGCGGTGTTGGCGATGTGCCTGACCTCCGGGGTGACGCCGGCCTTCTCGGCCACCGCGACCGCGTCGGCGAAGCCGGCCAGCTGGGCGGTGATCGACGGGTGCCCCGGGACGTCGGCGCAGGCGAAGTGCGACCACAGGCCGGTCACCCGGACCGATCCCCGGGCCTGGGCCGCCAGCGCCGCCGCCACCACCGCGGGCCAGTCCGCCGGGGTGGCACCGCCCCGGCTCAGCCCGGTATCGGCCTTGAGGTGCAGCCGGGCCTGGACCCCGGCCTGGACCGCCGCGGCCTCGACCGCCGCGACGTACCCGGCCGAGCCGGCCGCGAGGTCGATGTCGTGCCGGACCGCCTCGGCTGGGTCGCCGAACGTCATCATGCACAGCACCGGCGCGGTGAGGCCCGCCCGGCGCAGCACGACCGCCTCGTCCAGGTCGGCCACGCCCAGCCAGGCCGCCCCGCCGGCCAGCGCCGCCCGGGCGGCCGGGACCATGCCGTGGCCGTACCCGTCGGCCTTGACCGCGGCCAGCACCTGGCTGCCGCGGACGAGCTCGCACAGCGCGGCGACGTTGGCGGTGATCGCGCCGAGGTCGACGACGGCTTCCCTATCCAAGGCGGTACTGTCCATGGCGGCACTGTCCTTGTCCATCACAGGCTCCGGAATGCGGCCGGCAGCGCCCGGACCAGGTCGGAGGCGCCGATCGGGGCCTGCGCGGTCCTGTCGCCTGGTCCTGCCGCCGCGAGCCTACCCGCCAGGCCGTGCAGGTAGGCGCCCGCCAGGCCGGCCTGGGCGGGAGCCAGGCCCTGCCCGAGCAGCGCGCCGGCCAGTCCGGACAGCACGTCGCCGCTGCCCGCGGTGGCCAGCCACGGGGTGCCGGTGGGGTTGACGAGCACTGGTCCGGTGTCTGGGGACACGATGACCGTGGTCGAGCCCTTCAGCAGCACGGTGACGCCCAGCTGGGCGGCCGCCCGGCGGGCGTGCTCGAGCCGCCGCGCCTCCACGCTGGCCGGGTCGGTGCCGAGCAGCCGGGCCAGCTCGCCGGCGTGCGGCGTGATCAGCGTCGGAGCCAGGCGCGGCAGCAGGTCCTGGTGCTGGCTCAGGATGGTCAGCCCGTCCGCGTCCACCAGGACCGGGAGGTCCGTGCGCAGGATCGCGGTCAGCCGGGCTACGGCGTCGGGGCCGGTGCCCATACCCGGGCCGGCCACCCACGCCTGGACCCGGCCGACCGAACCGAGCAGGTCCCAGTCGCCCTCGTCCGGGTGCACGGTGACCACGGTCTCGGGCCATTTCTGCCGCACCAGGACGGCGGCGATCTGCGTGGTCACCACCCGGACCATGCCCGCCCCGCCGTGCACCGCCCCGCCCGCGGACAGCAGCACCGCCCCGGTGAAGCGGTCGCTCCCGGCCAGCAGGCCGAGCACGCCGCGGCGGTACTTGTCCGACTCGGCGCCCGGGCGGGGCAGCAGCTCGCGGACGTCGTCCCGCTGCGGGGCCGAGGCCGCGGGTTCTGTTTCGAGGTACGGCCCGAGGCCGATGTCGACGAGCTCGACCGTGCCCGCGTGCCCGGCGCCCGGGTCGATCAGCAGCCCGGGCTTGATCGCGCCGAAGGTCACGGTGACGTCGGCCCGGACTGCCGGGCCCTCCACCGCCCCGGTGTCGGCGTCGATGCCGCTGGGCAGGTCGACGGCCACCACGGTGGCGCCGGCCTGCCGGGCTGTTTCGGCCTCGGCCGCAAGGCTGGCGAACGGCTCGCGCAGGCCGCCGCGACCGCCGATACCGAGCAGGCCGTCGACGATCAGGTCGGCGCCGGCGATCGGGTGGGCGGCAGGGACGGCATCGGCGTAGCTGACGTCGGCCGGGCTGGACACCCGGCCGCCCGCTTCGCGCAGCGCGGCGGTGCCGCCGGGATGAACCGTGGATCCGGCCGCGATCGCGGTGACGGCCGCGCCGCGGCGGGCCAGCAGGGCGCCGGCGTACAGCGCGTCGCCGCCGTTGTCCCCGCGGCCGGCCAGCACCACCACCCGGGCGCCGTACACGTGACCGGGCGCAGCACGGAGCAGGGCGGCGCAGACCGAGGCGAGCCCGGCCGCGGCCCGGCCCATCAGCGTCCCGTCCGGGACCAGGCCCATCAGCGCTTGCTCGGCGGCTCGCACGGCGGCGACCTGGTAGGCGTCTCGCATGGCTCTACCTGCTCCCTGGCCTACTGCCCCTGGCCCAAGCCCTTGGCCTACTGCCCGGCCAGCGCCCGCCGGACCTCCTCGGCGAGCTGCGCCACGACACGTTCGGCCAGGGCCGCGTCCCTGGCCTGGACCATCAGCCTGATCTTGGGCTCGGTGCCGCTCGGCCGGACCAGGACCCGCCCGTCGCCGCCCAGTTCGGCCTCGGCCCGGCGGACCGCCGCGTCGGTCCGCGGCCCGAGCCGCGACGCGTCGCCCGGCACGTTGACGAGGACCTGCGGGTACTTCGGCATCATCTTGGCCGCCGCGTCCAGCGGCACGCCGTGCCGGTTCACCGCGGCCAGCAGCTGCAGGCTGGTCAGCACGCCGTCGCCGGTGGTGGCGTGCTCGAGCATGATGATGTGCCCGGACTGCTCGCCGCCGAGCAGGTAGCCGCCGTCCCGCATGGCCGCGGACACGTGCTTGTCCCCCACCGGGGTCTCGATCACCGCGATGCCGGCGTCGCGCATCGCCACGTGGAAGCCCTGGTTTGACATCACCGTGACCACCACGGCGTCGCCGGCCAGCCGCCCCGCCTCCTTCAGCCCGGTGGCGAGCACGGTCATGATCTGGTCGCCGTCCAGCGGCTGCCCGTCCGCGTCGACGGCGAGGCACCGGTCGGCGTCCCCGTCGTAGGCGATGCCGGCGTCCGCGCCGTGCTCCACCACCGCGGCGGACAGCGCGCCGAGCGCGGTCGAACCGCAGCCCTCGTTGATGTTCAGGCCGTCCGGCTCGTCCCCGATGGTGATGACCTCGGCGCCCGCCCGGCGCAGCGCCTGCGGGGCGATCAGGTACGCGGCACCGTGCGCGCAGTCGGCCACGATCCGCAGCCCCGCGAGCGGCGGCTGCGGCTGCTCCGGCAGCGTGGCGAGCAGGTGATCCAGGTACAGCTCATGGACGGCGCGGGCGTCGCTGACCCGGCCGAAGCCGTGGGTCGGCTGTACCTGTGCCGCGGCCTGCGCCTTGGCCTGTGCTTCGACGGTCCGGGCCTCGATGGCGTCCTCGGTGGCGTCGGGCAGCTTGACCCCACCCGGTCCGAAGAACTTGATCCCGTTGTCGGCGGCCGGGTTGTGGCTAGCCGAGATGACCACGCCGAAGGACGCGTTCAGCGCCCCGGTCAGGTAGGCCACGCCCGGCGTGGGGATGACCCCGAGCCTGAGCACATCGACCCCGGCGCTGGCCAGCCCGGCTACCACCGCCGCCTCGAGGAACTCGCCCGAGGCGCGCGGGTCGCGGCCCACCACGGCCACCGGCCGCACGCCGTGCCCCGCCTCGCCGTGCCCTGCCACGACGCGGCCGAGCACGGCGGCTGCGGCCACGCTGAGGTTCAAGGCCAGACTGACGGTCAGCTCGTCACCGGCGACCCCGCGGACACCGTCCGTACCGAACAAACGGCTACGCTGCCCCGCTTCAGCCATTTCGCTCCGCTCGCTGCTCTGCTGGTACGGCCGGGCTCGTGCGCGTGACTCGATAGGCTCCGCGCGGGCGGCACCTACCGCTTGGAGTACTGCGGCGCCTTGCGGGCCTTCTTCAGGCCGTACTTCTTGCGTTCTTTGACCCGGGCGTCCCTGGTCAGGAAGCCTGCCTTCTTCAGCGCCGGGCGGTTCTCCGGGTCGACCAGGGTGAGCGCCCTGGTCACGCCGAGGCGCAGCGCGCCCGCCTGCCCGGTGACGCCGCCGCCGGTGATCCTGGCCGCCACGTCGAACTGGTTCTCCGCGCCCAGGGTCACGAACGGCTCGTTGACGAGCTGCTGGTGCACCTTGTTCGGGAAATACACGTCGAGCGTGCGGCCGTTGATCGTCCACTGGCCCGAGCCGGGCATGATGCGGACCCGGGCGATGGCCTCCTTGCGGCGGCCGGTGCCGGCCGCGTGACCGGTGACCACCGGGCGCCGCGCGACGGCCCGCGCCGGGGCGTCCTGGGAACTCTCGGTGGTGTACTCCGACGGGGTTTCCGCGCCGAGCTCGCCGTCGGCGGTGTACTCGCCGACCTCGGCGTCGTCCTCGACGACGGGGGTGCTGCCAGTGGGCTCGGCCACGGTCTAGACCTCGTGCTTCCTCTGCTCTGTCCTGCTGCTCTACTGCGTCACTGCTCGATCTGGGTGATCTCGTACGGCTTCGGCTGCTGCGCCTCGTGCGGGTGGTCGGGGCCGGCGTACACCTTGAGCTTGCGCAGCGTCTTGCGGCCGAGGGAGTTCTTCGGCAGCATCCCGCGCACCGCCTTCTCCACCGCGCGCTCGGGGTGGCTGGCCATCAGGCTGGCGTAGGAGACCGACCGGAGTCCGCCCGGGTAGCCGGAGTGCCGGTAGGCGTGCTTCTGCTCGAGCTTGCTGCCGGACAGCGCGACCTTCGCCGCGTTGACCACGATCACGAAGTCGCCGGTGTCCACGTGCGGCGCGAAGATCGGCTTGTGCTTGCCCCGGAGCAGCACGGCCACGTGGCTGGCCAGGCGGCCGAGCACCACGTCGGAAGCATCGATGACATGCCAGTGCCGGGTAATGTCACTGTCCTTCGGGCTGAATGTGCGCACAGTCCTAAGCCTTCGCGTATGTATCGTGATCTTCAACCGGCCTGCACCTGCTGGTGAGGACCGCCCTGGGCGCCCTGCTGGCTGACCGTAACTCGGTAAACCGCGGCCGGCACACCACGCGGACGCATCGAACCGCGCGAACTACGCGAACGATGGCACACCGCGTGCATGCCCGTTGCGCATGACGCCAATGCAGCATACCCCTCGCACGCAGAGATTCCCAAAACGGAGCCGCCAGCCACCCCGTCCGAGCGCGGACCTCACGGTTCGTCGCCGGACAGCTACACGGGATGGCGTGGGACGGGAAAGTTCCGCGTCCACCCTACCGGAACTGAGCAGGGCGCTACGCTCGACGTTATGGACCATCAGGGCGCGGGGCGCACCCGTCGGGCCGCGGACACGCGCCGCCAGCCGCCCTGGCCGCCGGTGGACGGCGCCGGGTATCCGGAGGGTTCGGCGTTCCCGGGGGGTTCTCTATTGCCTGGTCAGCACGTGACCGGCCCGCAGCCCATGACCGGCGCTGGCGGCGGCGCCCGGCCAGGCCTGGCGGCCGGCACCGGCGCCCATCGGGTCCTCGGCCCGGGGACGGGCCCGAATCGCCGTGAGCCCGCCGAATCGCCGACGGGCTCGTTCGGCCCCTGGCACACCCCGACCGGCCCGCTCCCCGTCCAGGACGATACGGCGGACGCCTACCCGCCGAACGACCCGGGCTTCCCCGACCCGCTGCCCGCGGACAGCCAGGCCCCCTCGGGAGGGCGGCGACGCGGCGGTGGCGGCGGTGGCGGTGGCGGCGGCCGGACTAGGCGCAGCACGCGATCCCGGGTCGCCTGGATCACCGTGGCCGCGGTGGTGGCGGCCGGGGCCGGTTTCGCCGGGTTCAAGTACCTGTACGAGGCGCGCGTGAACGCGCCGGTGCCGGCGACGCTGCGGCTACCCACGGACGCGCCCGGTTCGCCCGGCTTCGACAAGGCCCTGGGCAAGTGGCAGCACATCGGGACCCGGTCCAGGGATCCCCAGGCGCTGACCATCGCCGGGCTCTACCCGCCACAGTTCTCGCTCGACGGCAAGGGGTACGTCAGGACCGCGGCCAGCGCCACCAAGAGGTGCTCGCTGGCGGTGTACGGCGCGGACTTGCAGGCCGCGCTGCAGGCAGGCCACTGCAGCCAGGTGGTGCGGGCGAGTTACATATCGGGTGACGGCAAAATGATGGGCACCGTCGGCGTGGTCAACCTGATCAGTTCGAACGCCGCCCAGAAGGCCGGCCAGGTCACCGGGCCGAAGCAGATCATCGCCCCGCTGACCAGCAAGAAGGGCCCGACCAAGAAGCTGGGCACCGGGACCGGCGTCGTCCAGGCCGAAATCAAGGGCCACTACCTGATCCTGATGTGGGCCGAGTACGCGAACCTGAAGTCGCCGTCGGGTCAGGCGCAGCGGCAGGCCCTGGAGCAGTTCGCCGCGAACCTCGTCACCGGCAGCGCCAACATCAACCTCAGCACCCGGATGCTGTCCGGCAAGCAGTGAGCGGACCTTAGCGGGGGGCGGTGCGGACGGTGCGGGCGGCGGCGGCTTGGGCGGCCAGCTGCTCCGGCGGGGGGTAGCCGACCTCTTCCAGGCACAGGCCGTGCGGCGGGACGACGCGGACGGCCGGATCGCGGACTGCGGCCGCGAGCATCGCGGCGGGCCAGTCGGTAGGCCGGCGTCCCTCGCCGACGGCGAGCAGCGCGCCGACCAGTGCGCGGACCATGTTGTGGCAGAACGCGTCGGCTATCACGGTGGCGACCGCGATGCCGTGGTCGTCCCGGTGCCAGGACAAGGTGCGCAGCGCCCGGATGGTGGTCGCGCCCTCCCGCCGGCGGCAGAAGGCGGCGAAATCGTGCTCGCCCAGGCACGGCCGCCCGGCCTCGTTCATGGCCGCCAGGTCGAGCCGCCGGAAGGACCACAGCGTCTCGTGCCTGCGCAGCGGGTCGGCGGCGGCCACGTCGTCACAGACGCGGTAGGCGTAGCGGCGCCACAGCGCGGAGAACCGCGCGTCGAATCCGCCGGGCGCGAGGCCCGCGGCACGCACCCGGACGTCGGCGGGCAGCAGGCTGGCCAGGCGGGCGAGTACCCGGCCCGTTCGGTCATCGTCGCCGGACCAGACCGCGGCGGGGACGTCCAGGTGGACGACCTGGCCGCGGGCGTGCACCCCCGCGTCGGTGCGGCCGGCCACCGTCAGTTTCGGGGCAGACGGCAGCCGCAGCACTCGTCCGAGCGCTGCGGCCAGCACGTCCTCTACGGTCCGCCTGCCGGGCTGGGCGGCCCACCCGGAAAAGGCTGACCCGTCGTAGGAAAGATCAACCCGGAGCCTAACGGTCCGAGGTTCTCCCTCCGAGTCCACCTCGGGGCGGTCCTGGGTCAGGCGTTCCCGGCCGGCTTGCCGTTCTCGTCGCCGGCTTCGGCGTCATCCTCGTCGCTGTCCTGGGCGGCAGCCTCGTCCGCGACGTCGTCGACGTCCTGGACCTCGTCGGCTTCCTCGGCCTCGGCCGTCTCGATCGCGGATGCCTCGGCCGTCTCGATCGCGGATGCCTCAGCCGCCTCGTCGGCCTCCGCCTCGGCGGCGGCGGTCGTGGCGGCAGCGGTGGCGGGAGCCGCGGCCGTGGTAGCCGCGCCCGGGGCCCGGCGGGCCCGGCGGCGCGGCCTGGCCGCGACCGGCTCGCCGCGGACCAGCTCGATGACGGCCATCGCCGCGTTGTCGCCCTTGCGCGGCCCGATCTTGGTGATGCGGGTGTAACCGCCGTCCCGCTCGGAGAACTCGGGCGCGATCTCGGTGAACAGCTGGTGCACCACGCCCTTGTCGGTGACCACGGTCAGCACGTGGCGCCGGGCGTGCAGGTCGCCGCGCTTGGCGAACGTGATCAGCCGCTCGGCCACCGGGCGCAGCCGCTTGGCCTTGGCCTCGGTGGTGGTGATCCGGCCATGCTGGAACAGCGCGGTGGCCAGGTTCGCCAGGATGTGCCGTTCGTGAGCCGGGCTGCCGCCCAGGCGGTGGCCCTTGGTGGGCGTGGGCATACTGACCTCTCCTCGTTATCCGTGGCGGGGTGCCACGTCAGTACTGCTCGGTCTCCACGTAGCTCTCGTCGTCGTCGCTGTAGGCGCCGACCGCGCTGCTCGGGTCGAACCCGGGCGGCGAGTCCTTGAGCGAGAGACCCATGTCAACGAGCTTCTGCTTGACTTCCTCGATCGACTTGGCGCCGAAGTTCCTGATGTCGAGCAGGTCCTGCTCGCTGCGGCCGACGAGCTCGCCCACCGTGTGGATGCCCTCGCGCTTGAGGCAGTTGTAGGAACGGACGGTGAGGTTGAGGTCCTCGATCGGCAGCGCCAGGTCGGCCGCGAGCGCGGCGTCGGTCGGCGACGGGCCGATGTCGATGCCCTCGGCGTCGACGTTGAGCTCGCGGGCCAGCCCGAACAGCTCGACCAGCGTCTTGCCCGCGCTGGCCATCGCGTCCCGCGGGCGCATGCACGGCTTGGTCTCGACATCGAGGATGAGCCGGTCGAAGTCGGTACGCTGCTCGACCCGGGTGGCCTCGACCTTGTAGGTGACCCGGAGCACGGGCGAGTAGATGGAGTCGATCGGCACCCGGCCGATCTCCTGGCCCGGCTGCTTGTTCTGGGTGGCCGAGACGTAGCCGCGACCGCGCTCGACGGTGAGCTCCATCTCGAGCTTGCCCTTGGCGTTCAGGGTGGCGACGTGCAGCTCGGGGTTGTGCACCTCGACGCCGGCCGGCGGCGCGATGTCGGCCGCGGTCACCTCGCCGGGCCCCTGCTTGCGCAGGTACATGACGACCGGCTCGTCGTGCTCGGAGGACACCACCAGTTCCTTCAGGTTCAGGATGATGTCGGTGACATCTTCCTTCACGCCGGGGACCGTGGAGAACTCGTGCAGGACGCCCTCGATCCTGATGCTCGTGACGGCCGCGCCCGGAATTGAGGACAGCAGCGTGCGCCGGAGCGAGTTGCCGATCGTGTAACCGAAACCCGGCTCGAGCGGCTCGATCACGAACCTGGACCGGTAGTCGTCTACCTGCTCCTCGGCGAGCGAGGGGCGCTGAGCGATAAGCATTGTCTTTCCCTTCCGCGACGCCCGCTATATGACAGTCGCAGTGTTTTCCCCCGGGGGGGCGACCCCCCCGGTGACCCCCCCGGTCCTGGGGGGATGCCATCCCCCCAGACCCCCCTGGCCGGGGGGCAAGCCCCCGGGGGGACTCCCGCCGGGCCATCGAGGCCCGTCGGGAGTTACTTCGAATAGAACTCGACGATAAGCTGTTCCTGGACCTGGGTGTCGATCTGCGCCCGGACGGGCAGCGAGTGCACCAGGATCCGCATCTTGTCCGGCACTACCTCGAGCCACGGAGGCACGGTGCGCTCGCCGGCCTCGGCCCGGGCGATGACGAACGGCGTCAGCTCGAGGAACTTGGGGATGACCTCGACGATGTCGTTCTCGCTGACCCGGTAGGACGGGATGTCGACCTTGTGCCCGTTCACCGTGAAGTGGCCGTGCCGCACCAGCTGGCGGGCCATGTCACGGCTCTTGGCGAAGCCCGCGCGGAAGACGACGTTGTCCAGGCGCCGCTCGAGCAGCTGGAGCATGGTCTCGCCGGTCCGGCCGTGCTTGCGGGCCGCTTCCTCGTAGTAGCCGTGGAACTGCCGCTCGAGCACGCCGTAGATCCGGCGGGCCTTCTGCTTCTCCCTGATCTGCGTCAGGTAGTCGCCTTCCTTGGGCCGGTTCCGGCCGTGCTCGCCCGGCGGGTAAGGCCGGATCTCGATCGGGCACTTCGGCGAGTCGCACTTGGCGCCCTTCAGGAAGAGCTTGGTCTTCTCCCGGCGGCACAGCTTGCAGTCCGGGCCTGTGTATCGAGCCATCTGTCGCTATCTCCTAGGGTGGGCTCGGGGGATGAATACAGCCCGGTCAGACCCGGCGCCGCTTCGGCGGCCGGCAGCCATTGTGCGGTACGGGCGTCATGTCCTGGATCGAGCCGACCTCAAGCCCGGTCGCCTGCAGCGACCTGATGGCGGTCTCCCGGCCCGAGCCCGGGCCCTTGACGAAGACGTCGACCTTGCGCATGCCGTGCTCCATCGCCCGGCGCGCGGCGGCCTCGGCGGCCATCTGGGCGGCGTACGGAGTGGACTTGCGCGATCCCTTGAACCCCACCTGACCCGCGGACGCCCACGAGATGACGTTGCCCGTCGGGTCGGTGATCGAGATGATCGTGTTGTTGAACGTGCTCCTGATGTGGGCGTGCCCGTGAGCGACGTTCTTCCGCTCCTTGCGGCGGACCTTCTTGGCGGCCTGGCTACGGCTCTTTGCTGGCGGCATATCCTTCTTTGGCTTCCTAACGAGGTGATCGATCCGCGGCGTGGACTACTTCTTGCCGGCCTTCTTCTTGCCGGCCACCGTCTTCTTCTTGCCCTTGCGGGTACGCGCGTTGGTCTGCGTCCGCTGCCCGTGCACCGGGAGCCCGCGGCGGTGGCGGATCCCCTGGTAGCAGCCGATCTCGACCTTGCGCCTGATGTCGGCCTGGACCTCGCGGCGCAGGTCACCTTCGACCTGGTAGGTCGCGTCGATCCAGTCGCGGAGCTTCATCAGCTCTTCGTCGCTGAGGTTGCTGACCCGGGTGTCGCCGCTGACGCCGGTTGCCTCCAGCGTCTGCAGTGCCCTCGTGCGGCCGATGCCGTAGATGTAGGTGAGCGCGACCTCGAGCCGCTTATCGCGGGGTAGGTCCACTCCAGAAAGCCTGGCCATGTGCGGGCAGTTCTCCTTCGTCTCGCGGAGGTCCTTCGCGCCGCCCCATGCCCTGCCCGGACATGGCCCCGGCCTCCGTCCGGGGGTCGCAGCCGGTGCCGGCTGCCTGCGGTGCGCGTCGTCTGGCTACGTCAGCCTTGCCGCTGCTTGTGCCTCGGGTCGGTGCAGATGACCATGACGCGGCCGTGCCGACGGATGATCCGGCACTTACTGCAGATCTTCTTGACGCTCGGCTTGACCTTCACGGTGCTTTCTCCACTAAATCTGATCCTGCTTGCTTGCTGTTGTTACTTGTACCGGTACACGATCCGCCCGCGACTCAGGTCGTAGGGGCTGAGCTCCACGACCACGCGGTCGTCAGGCAGGATGCGGATGTAGTGCATCCGCATTTTCCCGCTGATATGGGCGAGAACCTTGTGCCCGTTGTCCAGCTCCACCCGGAAGAAGGCATTCGGGAGCGACTCGACAACCGTGCCCTCAATCTCAATGGCGCCGTCTTTCTTGGGCATGTCCTCCGCGCTTCGCTATATGGTGATGGCCCGCGCCTAGGCGCGGTCTGGTCTGGCCTTACTAACCTGGACGGCAAGCCTGCCCCGCCTGGCTCACGTCAGCGGGACGAGAAAACCGGGAAGGGCCGGTATCGTGGTCGCGTTCGCGAACCTCCGAGCGCCGGCCGGGTAGAGCCCAACAGATGGGCCGGAGACGAGTGTACTCGACCCCGGGCCCCGACGCGAACCGCCCACGCATATGACACTCCAGGCCCCTTGGCTATTCCCCGGGACGCTGCGAGCGTCGCACTATCGCCCAGATCCACGGGATGGCGATCAGCGCCCACCAGGGGAACCAGGTCCCGCCGCCGACCACCGCGGCGACCGCCCAGATGGCGACGAGAGCCGACGTGACCGCCGCCCAGGCTCCCATGGCCACGGTGCCCGGCGCGAACCTGGCCGGGCCGCCGTGGCCGCGCGGGTCGGCCGGCAGCAGCGACTGGCCGCGGTGGGGCGGAGCGCGCCGCAGCGAGGCGTCCGGCAGCTGGTACAGGTCGATGGCGGGCAGATCCGTCATCAGCTCGTCCAGTTCGCCCAGCGTCCTGGCTTCCAGCGCCCGGTCCATCCGCTCGCCGAACTCCTCCGCGGTCAGCCGGCCCGCGGCGTGGTGCTCGCGCAGCAGTGCCGTCACGCGGTCGCGATCCG
>WNFY01000199.1_pt1 | contig 74038 bp, 78 predicted proteins | sample 5400091 | NCBI WGS metagenome assembly WNFY01 (sample SAMN13153364, study PRJNA577476) | soil metagenome | isolation source: 60 cm soil or saprolite under grassland replicate 1 | place: USA:California | collected 2016-06-15
GGCAGCGCCCATGAGCCGTTGCGAAAGACCATCGACCTCGCGTACATCATCGAGCGCGTAGCGGCGCACCGAGTCAGGATCCTGCAGGTAGGTCTCATAGACATGGGCGCCTTCTATATACACGCGGTCGGAGGAGGCCAACCCGAAATGGCGCGCCACCTCTTTGAGCCGGTAGGAGGGAAGCGTGCGCACGACAAAATCGTAGCGGCGCACCGCGTCCAGCGTATCAATCAGCTCGCGGCCGGCCACGCTGAAGCGCTGACGCCGAAAGCTCCGGGGGCCCGCCCACCCTGTCTCTTCATAGGATTCCAAACGGTTGGGCACACCCTCTCGTCCGAGCAAAAGCGGCACCTTGAGCACCCTGGCGCGGTGTTCCAGAAATGGCAGATCAAAGCCCATCAAGTTGTGGTTCTCGATGGTATCGGGGTCGAGCTCTCGAATCAGCGTACAGAGCGTGTGAATAAGAGACACTTCCTCTTCGGGGGTGGGTGCTTCCAGCACGTGTTCAAAGCCGCGGTTATCGCGAATGGAAACGAGGAAGATGCGGCCTCGTGCTGGATCAAGGGAAGTCGTTTCGAGATCGAACTGCAGGCGATGCAGCTCGTGGTACGACATTCCACGGAAAAAGACCCGACCGGTGAGCATGAGATATTGTTCGACGGGTCCGACACGATAGTAGGTGCCATCCAGTGCAGAGAGCGACGTGATCTTGCGGTTCAGCCGATGCGATGCCCCATCCAGTAGTTCTCGCTCCAGCATACGTCCATCGCGTGCAGAGAGCAGATAGCGATACGAACCGAGAGATCCATCCAGAACCCGGTAGCTCACCGGAGCCTCTTCCTGCTCGGGTTGCAGAGCCGACCCCAGGTGGGTAAGGTCATCAAGTGTGGTGGCAAAAAGCCAGGGGCGGAACGTCTCGCGCGTGCAGCGAACACGGTCTCCCATGCGTTGCCAGACCCAGGCCTTGCCTGCCCTCGCGGCCCAGACGGAGACGATACCTGGTGTCGGATCCCAACCGAACAGCGCGTCATCCGCTGAAAGAAAGGACGAACCGTCTGGGGGAATCATCGGTGCTTCCATGCTCCTCCTTCATCTGAGAATACGACATCTGCTTTGCCAACAGTGCATAACAAGCATGCTTTACGTGGCTGCTGGAGTCGAGAAACTTCGAAGTCGATCAGCGAGAGCGGTGTAGCCGGAGTCTTCAGCATGATAGGTGACGCGCTCGACGATGCCCTGCAGGTGTTCTGTGGGGAAGTGGGATGTTTGATTGGTAGATTCGCCAGATGATGTCGACACGGAAAATGGCCCTCGCTGTTCTCAAAGAGAGTATAACAGGTGGGTTTGGTCTTGCCAAGACACTAATTAAAGGAACAACGACATACCAGATCAAGGAAATCCTTGATTCTGCTTGTATGCCCTCCAGCGAAACACTATCTACGAAATCTGTTTCCTCGTTGCGCAGAGCTTTCCAATTCTCAGAAAGGAGGGGAAAAAGAAGAGTTTTCCTTGTAGAATACAAAAAAACCACATTCAAGGAGAACTCATATGGACTATACCACGTTGACGCTCTCAGTGTGAGAAGGCACAGACCCAGAAACCATTCCCATCATCTCATTGTATGCGCGTCTTGCAAGCGTTGCCTGATTGTCGGCGAAGTCAAGGCAAACGCTCTTCATTGGCCTTTATTCTTAGTTATGTGGTGCTCGCAAAACTAGCAGGAGCCAAGACCATGAGCGGAGCGACAGAATGGATTCGTCACCGGGGCATGTCATTTGCGCAGCACTTTGGGTTGCGAAGAGCGGCTATGCCCTGTCAGACCACCTACAGCAATGTGTTAGCCCTCGTAGATGGGAACCGACTGGATGAGTTAGTATGCGCCTTCTTTGTACGCTGGGAAGCGGCATCCGTCGATGTGGAGACGAACCCAGTCGTTTGCAGACGCCACAGACACAGGTAGATCATAGACATCTGGCTATTGATGGGAAAAGGCTCCGCGCGACGACTTCGCAAGAACATCCAGTGCATCAACTCAGTTGCTATGAGGTTGCTACAGGGATTGTGCTGTGGCATTGTAATGTGCACGACAAAGAGAACGAGATCAGTGCGCTCAAGCCGCTTTTGAATGCAGAGTGTGTGAGCGGGCGCATTCTCACGCTCGATGCGATGCATACCCAACGGGAGCTATGCGCCCAAGTCCATCGGCTGGAAGGAGATGATATCTTGATCGCGAAAGACAACCAGCCTACTTTGCGAGAGGATATCGCTGATTTACTCGAAGATCGTAGGCCAGATCGACGACGATGGCAGGAGGCTGAGACCTGGAACAAGGGACATGGACGGATTGAACATCGTCAGATCGTGTGTAGTCCTGATCTCAACGAGTGGTTCGGTAAGAAATGGCAGGGGATTGAGCAGGTGTTTCGGCTGGAACGGACGACTCGCCTGCTCACATCAGGCAAAGTTCGCCATGAAGTGGTGTATGGGCTCAGCAGTCTCTCGATGCACCACGCTCCACCAGCCACCATGCTCACATTGATTCGAGACCATTGGTCCATCGAAAATCGACTTTACTGGAGACGTGATGTCAGCTTAGGAGAAGATGCCTGCCAGACTCGCGACTTCACCTGTGCCCGCTCTGCTCGCTCAACTTACTAGCACCGTCTTGAGTCTGATGGACCGCGCAGGGGTTCACAATGTCGCTCGACAGATGCGCTACTTTGATGCTCATCCTGAGCAAGCGCTCGCTCTGGCACTCACTGGCTCGTGTTCCGTCTATTAGAATTGGAAAGCCCTGCGGAAGGGGACGGTTGGAAACGTGCCGCAAGGTGACGCGCTGGCCGTCTACCCTACCTATAAACCGCAAAGTAGCGAGTTTTATTGGAGTCGGAACTTGGCACTTCTGCTAGGGTATATCGAAGAGGATCGCTACGTATAACAGCAGAGAGAAAAGATGGCTACGGAGGAGCAGTTCCTCTTCCAGAACACAAGTCGGAACTCAAGAAAATTCGTTATTGGGGTTCCTTCATCTGAGGCTTTCGACGTCGGCAAAAGAATACTTGTGTTCCGGGGGAAGGACAAGCTCTCTCTGTAAATGAAGCATGAGATCCCTTGACTCTGACAGTAATGTCATAGTTTATACTTACGTCAGGCATTCAAGAAAGGAGAGGTGCTCATGCGTATTAGTGAAATCTCCCGCCGCACAGGAGTGAGCATACGTTCCTTACGCTATTATGAACAGAAACGGCTGCTGTGCGCTCGTCGGCTCTCAAATGGCTATCGCGACCTCGATGAGGAGGCCGTCAAACGCGTGCAAACGATCCAGATGTACCTGGGTCTCGGCCTGACCACCGAGCAGATCGAAGAGATTCTCGATTGCACTGGTGCCTCCCCTTCCTCACACCCGTTACCGATCTGTGAAGAGGAGCTGCTGGCGCTCTATCAAGACAAACTCCAAGACATCGAACACCAGATGGCGGTGCTGACTGCGCTCCACAGGCGCCTCACCGAACGCGTCGCCTGTCTCCAGAGGCAACCACAGATAGAATGAGGCTGGAGAAGGGGATTCTGTCTGCATCACCTTCCAATGGGGACCGTCACGTTGCTCTTCACAGACATCGATAGGTCTACCCCGCTGCTGGAACAGCTGGGCGAGCACTTCACAGACGGTGGTCTTCATCGTCGACCTTCGTCATTCTCAACACTCTGCTGTGGACGTGCAGTCCATCTCCTAAGCGAGGCTTAAGCCTCACGCCATGTACATGATAGCTGTGATCTGACTGAATGAATGGCTAGATTTATGAAGCTAGAAGGAGTCTCTTTTATGTCAACCGAAGAAAACAAGGCTCTCGTTCGTCGTTTCTACGATGAAGTCACGAATGGAAAAAATGTGGCTCTCCTTGATGAACTCCTGGCTCCCAATTTTGAGGGATTCACTGGCGAAGACTCAGGTCATGGCCAAAACCGTGAGGAATTCAAACACATGATAAGCATGATGCTGAAAGCCTTCCCAGATCATCATCAAACCATTCACGACTGGATTGCTGAACATGACAAGGTTGTCACTCGTTGGACCGCTTGGGGAACACAACAAGGAGAGTTTGCCGGTATTGCGCCTACAGGCAAGCGGGTAAAAATCAGCGGGATGGATATCTTCCGTGTCGTTGATGGTAAGATGGTGGAAGTATGGGCCGAAGTTGACATGTTAGGCGTGATGCAACAACTTGAGCCGCCTGGTCATGCTGAGGTGGCCTACACTTCCACACCCCAAAACGACCTGGAGTCGCTTCTTGCTGATCTGTATGCCTCGCCGCCGCTCGCCGTCGTGGCCGGAGTCGCAGGTGGTGTTATGGAAGTCTTCGGGATGGCAACGCCATTGTTTGCTGGGGATAGGTGGACGGTGGAGACAGAGCACTGGCACATCCATAGTCTCATAAGTGTGGCCAAGGGAGTGCGTTTCGAGCGCGGTCCGGGCGGTATTGCTGGCCCTGGAACCGAGATACTCTCTATCCACCTGCTCGATGCTGGAAGCACTCCATTGTTGAGCTTCATCCTCACCGATCGCTACGACGCTCAAGGACGCCCTATTCCAGAGCGGTTTGCGCGCTACGAGGAACTCAAGAGGAGGTATGGCAGACGCGATGGGCAGGAGGTGGTGGCGTGCGAGAACGGTACGCTCCAGCGCTGACAGACAACCAGCACTGTCTCTTTGGTCTCCTCCTGGCTTTCGCTCTCTGATGCGCAGCGAGAAGAGAACCAAGTCATGGGAGGCCTTCCCCTTCAATAAAGGAGGAAGCAATTGCACACCAGTCGCGTTGTTTACCTCATCAGTTACTTTGCGGCTGGTGACAGCTTACGTAGCGATACCCCAATTGATAGAGGAACGCAAGGTAGGCTACCCCGCCCATCCCTGCGAGTTCGTCTGGGGTGAGCAGCGAGCTGATAGCAGCGACTGTCACCAGCTCGGGCGAGTCCAACACAGCAGTGAGAGCTTCATAGATCTGGCGGTGGGGTTCTTCTGAAAAATCCTCCGGACGCAGCTGATATCTGAGAGCAACTCCCTCCTCCGGGTGAAGGAATAGGCTTCCGAGCAGGATCGCCTCTGCATGCCGTCTCTCTTGCGGGTTCATCGGAACAGACTCTGTCATGCTCATATTCTCCTACCTCGGAGGGAGTTTGAAGGGGCGGTAATCTCGCGCTCTCTCAAACAGGATGGTAGTAACCAGGTGCGTATCGTTCAACCGCGAACGGAGCCGATCGTCCAGCCCCTGGAATTCTTTCGGGATGGCGGTGATGACTGTGGAAAGTGCGCTGTTTGCGCGGGCATCGAGAATTTGCAAGAACTTTTCGGTGGTCCAGGCCGAGGAGGAGTGTGCTCCCAGGTCATCGATAACGAGCAGTTCCACCTCGCGTACCCACTCGAGGAGCCGGGTGTACCCTGCGGGCGCGGACATGGCGGCGCGCAAGAGGTCAAGCAGATCTGGAGCACCAGTAAAGAAGACCTCGGCGCCGCTCTCCAGGCTCTGCTGCGCAAGGGATGCGGCCAGGTGCGTCTTCCCACAGCCACAGGGGCCTAGGAGCAAGAGCCACCCACGGGGATGCAGAGCGTATTCGGTACATCCACGCAAGGCTTCTTGAACCCCCGGGAGACGGGGATTGAACGTGCTGAAGGTACAGTGGCGCAAGTCGTCCAGGTTCGCGGCCTGGCGTCGTTGTCGCAGATGCTGCGCTGCAAGCTGGGCCTTTCTGCACGTGCAAAGGACACTGCTCCCAAAGGACGGGTCACCGGGTTGAGCAGCGACACGCAGTCGCCCTGCGCCAGCGCAGACCGGGCAGACCTGGCTCGAATCCCTCGCATATTGATTTTCCTCGTTTATTTTCATGGGTCGGCTAGCACCAGGCCTGGAGAGACCTGCCCGTTGTGACTCACTCCCGATCGAACTACGAAGGTGATGCGCTGGTCGTCTCGTCCGGGACTTCTTCGATCAACTCTCCCGGTGATACCCCAAGTGCCCGCGCCAGTTTTCCAAGTGTCTCGGTGGTAATCACATGGTAGGGATTTTTGTACATACGTTTGACCGTGTTATAAGCCACATCGGCATCCCGTTGTAGTTTTCCCATGCTGACACCTTTCTTCCTGGCAACTTCTTTAATACGCAGACGTATTGCCATATGCCACTGCCTCCATCTATGCTCACCTTGATTGTAGCAGCCCTTGCATCCTAACAACACTGGGCAGCGAATGCCTCACTTGTGTTTGGGGCCTTACATGTCTATGCACAGAAGGCAAGGAAGCCGATGAGCGGGACTGGGATGGCCGGGAGAATAAAAAGAGCCGTGGCGGCTCTCCTGAGAGGACGTGCAATCGCATCTAACCAGCTCGGTTCCTCTTTTGCATCGTTCTGTGAGGAGCGAAGTCCTGTTTGCATTTCAGCAGTGTTCTAGCCGGTTGACACATGGTGCAGAGCAGACACGCTCACCTCCTCAAAGAAAACTATGGATGTACCCTTCTCTTCGCCTCTCTCCTCCCCTGTGAGAGCCGTTATCACCACTGGCATTATAGCAGAGCGTTTCAATTCTTGCAAAGAACTCTAACTAATTGGTGAGTAACTATTCAAGTATACCCAGATGGATAAATTTACAGATAAGTAGAGAGAGGATTACACTGAGTGCATGATAGATGGCGTTGATATCCCCAATCTTCCAGGTTACGTCTCGATCAGAGAAGCCGCCGAAATGCTGCGCGTCTCTGACAAGCGCGTATACCAGTACGTCCGCGCGGGACGTCTGTCAGCCCGGCGCGTCGGGAACATCCTGATCTTGCCAGTAGACGAAGTCCGGCAGTTTCAACCCAGCCCATCCGGACGCGTACGGACCAGGGCACCTTCCTGGCGGGCCTATCGAAGTCGAGGCATGTTGTTCTTGACCGATATCTTTGTCCCCGTTTGTCCTGGCCAAGATGAGCAATTGCTTGAGAAGTTGAAGGCCATACAGAAATCCGACAGGCACATCTTCCCCGGAACAGTGGCTCGCTATGTAGTGAAGGCTGATGAGATGCTTACCCGGGTTCAGATCCTCCTTGTCTGGAAAAGCACCGAGATGCCGAATGAGACGAAGCGCGCAGAGGATCTTGCCTTATTTCAGGCTGAACTGGCTGATGTCCTGGACTGGGAGGCGGCTCAGTGGAGTACCAATGAGGTTATCATCCATACATAATATGCGCCTTGGCTTCAAGAGAAGGACCATCCCTTGTTTGGATTGATCTCGAAGTGAGCAATGATATCTTCAATAAACAGTGAGTGAAGGGCTCTGCCCAGCCCTCCCATCTTTCGACTCCTCCTCAGCGGTAGTTTTGTGTCCGCTGAGTATACAGCCACACTCACTTCGCCGAGAGCAAAATCTCGGTGTTTCTCACGCCTATTCCTCGTCGCCTCAACTCAGCCTAAGCATACGTAGCGCGCCGTTGAGTTAGACACGCGCGGAGACCGTTTGCCAGAAGACAATTAGCTCTCGAAAGAGGTAGGCCCATCTTTCAAGCGTCATCGCAACTCCTTACTAAGGAAAGTCTATCCATCGCCTCATCCAGAGCATGCTGGACTCTGGGAATATGAAGCACATGATCGATGTGGATGCTTTGAATGAACTTGTGTCGCTTTGGATATCGTTGCTCTCGCTGGCATTTCTGCATAAACCACTGAATACGCCGTAAAGCAAATGTCTCCGGAGTTTCTAGTACATCTCGTAATGCTGATGCTGTTAATGGGCCTTTGTGCCACTCAAAATGCCTGATTCCTGGGACGGTGTTTAAGATTTTTCTCTTAGTCACTTTGTTGGGGTAACCTGGTTCATTCATGATTGTTTGTGCGCAGGCTCTTACTGCGTCAGCCATCTGCATATCCCGGGTTTTCAGGTCTTCATCCAAAGTTTTCTCCTGCATCGACCGGAGAGCAAGATGTATCTGATTTTTTTGGGGTCTCTGCCTCTGCTTGCTGATCGGTGGTCGATTTGCCATGAGCCACTCTTTATCATGAGTCCAGAGCAACCCGTAAACGTTGGGTAACTTCTTTTGAAGTGCAGTAATGTTCGCTCCTGGAGTTGTCTCGACTAGCGTTGTCCACTGTGTTCGATACCATGAAGTATCCTTCGCTGCTCTTCTCGTCTGCTTTATGCCTGTTCTTGGGGTCCAGCGTGACGTTCGTGGAACGGGTAATTGTAGTCTCGCCGCTTGCCGATTGACGGTATTCCTAGTGACGCCGAGCTGGTTGGCTATCTCTTGCAGCTTTATGGTAGGATCAAACCAGAGCTCACGTAGCTTTGCTTCCCATAAAGGCCCATAAGTGTGAATTGTGTCCCTCCGAAATAGATCCTCATCTGAACGATCTTGCCCCAGGCGGCTATATACGAAGCCGCAACTACAAGTAAATCTTCTGACAAAGATATCTCCCCCTCTTCGTTCACTTGCCTGGCATTCTTGGATATGTCTCTGACGATAATGCTCGCACACAGGATTGAGACATGGCCACGGTCCCTCTTGAAATGGTCGAGGATAGGGTATCTCCCGGCCGAGGATCGATTCTACAGTGGAGCCAAGAAAGTGGATCAGGAGCACATGCTGGAGAGGAAGTCGAGCGCAACTGGACCGACGCATGAGGTCTGTCAACCAGGTCGTTCCTCTTTGATGTGTTGGCTTGATCTCGCATTGCAACAAAGACAACAGTTCTGTTGGAAAGTAATCCGCGAAAGCATTGAGGAATGCACCGTTGCGAATAAATCCGTTGAACGTCATGAAACCACGTTGGGCTAAAAGCGCTTGATATTGTCTCAGGATGTAGTGATCATCTGGAGGAAGATACAGCCTCTCTAAAAGAGTAGACATTGCCCGGGCAACTTCCTTGAGGACATCGTTCATGGGACTCGAGATCACTTTGCGGGCCTCGCTCACGCCAACAGCCCGCTCTGCGGGAAAGAATTGCGAACTAGATATCCTGTAGTAGGCTCTGGTTCGAACTGCGCTATCTTCGAGAAATGTATTGTGTTTGAGGCATACCTCGACCCCAAGGATCTGGTGCAGGCGATGCCAGTAGCACTCTCCAAATCTTGCTCTATCCTCCGCAACACAGGTGGGACAATAACGTAGCCATAAGGGTGAAGTTGTGGAATTTGATGCGTTTCCCAGCTGTCCGATGAGCCGGAGAAGAGATAGACCATTGCCAGAAATCATTTGCTTTTGTAAGCGGCGGAGCCGATCTCCTGGCAGAAAAGGAGCGTAGAGGGGGTATAACGTGTGTTTATTGATCAAGGCATCTAGGGTGTAAGAGTGCCCACTTGGCAGGCTATGAAAGAAAAAACCCAGGTGGCAGGGCAAATCTACCATTGGTGTAAAATTAGAGCCAAAGAGGTCACGCAGGATATCCTTCTCATTCTGATAGTGTAGAACGTCACTCAAACGCGCCCAAACACTGTAAAGGATTTCATCCGGATGAGGATCCAGAAAATATTCAATCATGTCCTCTCCATTCGTTACAAATCAGTACGGTACTTGAAACTGCCATTGGAGCGCATAGGGGTTCAAGAGATCAAGCTCTCTTGTGACGCGCACCGCTGAGGAACAGCCAGATCTAATCATGTCCCTTTGTGTGGTCTTCATCCTAAGCACACTCTTCTTGCGAAGGACCCCTCATTTCTGTCAGGAGATATTCCATCGCCTGACGGATATATCCAGCAGCATTAAGAGCTCCATAAGGAGCAATATGCTGCCGCTTGCCCTCCTTGCGAGCCTGGACCAGGGCAAGCCATGCAACGGTACCACCAGCTTGCTTGGGTTGACCTTGCTCTGGCGCCCTCCCGGACGAAACCTTTGTCTGAAAGGCTTGCTCTTGCTCTGAATCAGCGGAGGCATCCTCTTGTGGCTGAGTGTGTTCTCCCTCATCGGCTGCCTGTGAGCTGCTTTCGTATATCCGATCAAGCTCCTCCTGAATGATTTGCTCGAGATCGACCTCGGCCAGATCATCGGGGTCTTCTATCTTCTCCGGTGCGACGTTGTCTCTCAGGTCTGACAGAAAGGGCTGGACGAAGCTTAAACGGTGATGCGACGCCGCAATCAGACTTTCTGGGGTAATGACCTCCGCTCTGCTGGTGATCGCCTCGATTTGTGCCAGCATATACACCTTCACGGCGATATCTGCGATACCCTGAGACTGGTCATACAGGACATGGCGCAGTTCAGGCGTGAGTATGCTGTTCGTGTGAACGTATTGGTACTTCCACAGCGTGTCAGTAAACAAGGTCCAGTCGTTGCCATCCTCCCGCATCCTATTCCAGGCAATGGCTTCCTGGCCTGCGGCACGGCGTGCCCGGCGAAATTCTCCTGTCAGGACAGGCAACGCCCTCGGGGTTCCAACCAGGACAACTGGGATGCCCAGCTTGTTGTCCAGCCAGAGGAGAAAGTCGAGCATATCATTCGCTCCATCACCTCGCGCCTTGCGCAAATTCTGAATCTCGTCGATGACGAGCACACCGATACTATGGCGGAAAGCGAGTTCCGCCATGCGGAGCAAGAGGTCGTCAATCCTCGGCTGTCCATAGCGCACGTAGCGTTCATAGGTATGAGTGTCGAGCAACCGATCGACTTCAGTGAAGAAACCCTTGCACAGGCCACTCAGCTCGCCGTTGTAAGGACACTCCAGTTTGATGTACACCAGCTGGCTGTGCGTAAAGGGACGGTTGTTGTAGCGCCCGTGGTAAATCACCTGCGGATACATCGAAAGGATGCGACCCGCGGCGGTCGATTTTCCCGCGCCGCTATGGCCAACAATCGAGCAACCCCTGGTCGTGAGAACCGGTGGAGGCAGTTCGAGAGGGTCATCGCCGACTGCCTGTAGCCGACGGTAGAGCGATTGAAATTTTGGCGCGGAAGGGTTTCGACCAACGTATCCTGAGCGGATCATGCGTGAAAAGCACTGTTCCAGGCGTAGATGTATGGGAAGCGGCTGTATGAAGCGCACTGCATCAACGATGAGATGCAAGCGGTGTTCGAGGGGCAGCTCCCTGTAACCCTCTTCGTATCCAGGGGAATACTGGAGCAAGTGGGCAATCATTTCCTCTGTAAAGATGGGCGGAAGAGGCTCGATGAGCGGGTTCCCCCGGTAACAGTCAAGGCCAGGATCACGATAGATTGCTTTCACTGCAGACACGCTCTGCGGGCGCTGTTGCTTATTTGCGACCATAGAGTTCCTCCCTTGCGCTCTTCAAGATGTCATGCTGCTCTTTTGACTCTCTTCCGAGCGGTTTATGCTTTCTAGATAAGTGTTTTGACGAACCTGATGGTTTCCAAGCATACTCTTGACGTTCTTTTTGATTCTCAAGTTCTCTATACTGTTTAATATTGCTTGTGCGTTGTGTATGTGTTAAACTGGCATCTCTCTCCCTGTTTGTCTTTTGAACTTCTTCTTCTTTAAGAGCATCTCTGCGCGCTAAATGCTCAACCTTTTGCTGCATTCTATATGATCGATTGCCCTGACTCGTTTGGCTGCGCACGGCAAAATATTCCTCGACATCGAACCAGTCCCATTTGCGGTAACGCCGCTCTTTTTCAACGACTGTGCACGGGTGCATATCTTTTCCATCGTTCAAAAGGAGTACGATATGATCTGAGGATCGTGGATCATGAATGATGGGCACAGGCCAGCTGGGCTTTCCTCTTTTCACCTGGCCAAACCAATCCTCCTGTTCGGCAAGTTTACATGTGTAGTGCAATTTACCAAAGTGGATTCCATCGCGCGTTACCATAGCACTATCATCAGGCAGGAGGGCAAGACGGACACTCTCAAGGCTTTCCTCACGCAGTATGCCAGAGCAGTTCTTGATTCCCCACTTCCACAACTCACACGGAAAGGGATTGACACCATCAGCGACAACGCCCGGGTCAATATGTTTTATGCTCATCTCGCGAATAGTGTTATGCTCAATAATATAATCAATCAGAAGACGACGGAACCCGCGCAAGGTATAGGTAGCATCAAGCCGGTGATCTGGTCTTCCAGGTTCTCGTTCGCGAACGGCTCCTGGTTGCCAATGAATGACTTCATCGTTGATAAGATGAAACTGGTGTTCAAGTTCCCCTTTCCAATCTGGGCGATAAGGTGCGGTATTGGCTACAAAAACATGAAATTTTTTCATAAACTTCTCGATGCGTGAAGAGAGAAGTTCTCCTCTGTCTGCAAGAATTGAATGAGGAATATGAGCGCTGGGCCATTGTTCTGGCCGGATTGTTCTTTTAAATTCCTTACAAAACGCGACTTTGTCAAGTGTCATGTTTTCTAGCGCTTGCATCGCGCCTAACCAGCTGGGTCCCTCAAGACTCACACTCATGCCGACGATGAGGCCCGAAAATACATCGATAATGATATAGATCACGGGCCGCCCAATAATGCGATTCCGATCCATCTCGCTGACAAGATAGATATCGCCGATGGTAGCATCTATGATAAAAATCGAACCCGGGCCGAAGACTTTCTGTTTTAAACTTCCGAGTGCCGCACGACCGTTTACCATGTACGCGTGCATTCCCTTCCGTTTCACAAGTGTGTGAACAGGTTGATATTCCTGGTAATACCAATAGCGAAACTGATTCTCTGTAGGTAGTTTCTCCCATGGTGGTAGGATCGGTACTTTGACTCCGTCTCGTACATCCTGATCAATCGAAAAGAATTCCATGAGAGTACGCAGCCAGGCTTCTTTGAGCGTCTTACATTCACGCGTTTCATAAAAGCGCTGTATTCCCTGGCGAAAGAACACCTTCGTGACATCGTCAATGTTTACACCTGTTGGCTCTCCTTTCTCAAGGGCAGTCTTGCTAGGCCTCCCCCTTTTCGCAGTGCCGCTTTTGCGTGTTTCTCCCGGAGCACCGCACAAGTCAAAGTTGGGTAGGAGCGCATTTTCAATTTGTCCTTTTTGCCAATAATAGCGCAGGAGACGGTAAAGAGTCGTCTTTGCTTTTCCAGTCATTTCATGGATTTTCGATATAATTGGACCAAGCGTATGATGATCGAAAAGTGCACCTGGTGTCTCTTCGACTTCTGCGAAGATCTGCTGAAGTAATGCCCAGGACTCCTTTCGTTTCGCAATGTATTCTGGGGGAAACGCATTGTCGTCCTGATGTATATACTGATAGGGATCCTGTTTCATCGGTGTCATAACACCTAAACGAAGCTCCACTTCCAGGTCGGCGAGTCGGCGCATGACAGGCCATGCTTTCCGATTTTGAACGTTGCTGTCAATCGTAAAGAGATAGGTGTATTTCGGGTCTATCCACAGCACTCGTTCAAGAGTGCTGTGGGAATCCTCCTCTGATGCCTCAAGATAAGGCTCTTGTTGACGCATGAAGAGCATATTTACCGATATTTGCATTGAATATGTCTCTTTCGTTACATTCCTACAGTTGAAGAGCAACTTTGAGCAGATCAAGTGGCTCAGCCGGATCAAGAGGTTGAAACATGTCAATGATCCATTGACGCGTTGCAATCAAGTAGTACGCAACTTTCAGGCTCGTTCCTTCCTGTAATCCCAGTTGGGTATCGCAAATTGTTGCAACGTTACGCAGCGGCAGCCGATTCTTCTCCTGAACTAGTCCTGTGAGAACTGGAATAATCCGGCTTAGGTCAAATGATGCCATATACGTGGCGAGATACCATGATTCTTGGAGATTATTCACATTTTGAGCCAGTTCGGCAGGGATTTCATGTTCAGTGACAATACCCCAGTCAATATTCTTCGCCTCCCAATAGCGCCGTTCGAGCTCTAACTTCTTCAATGTTTTCGGCGAATCAAGCGCAGCAGCATATTTTATGGTCCGAGCATGAGTTACTTTGTTCCCATCTCGCTCGATGGTCAGGAGAAAATCTGTGGTTAACACGATTGGCTTCTTCGATTTAGGATGGACTGGATGTGAGATACCACACTCCTCTGCGAGAGAAATGGTTTCTTCAAGAGGAAGTAAGGGATATTGTTCGCGGATGTCCATCACAAGAACGGACCACACAACCGCGAAGTAATACATCAATTCGAGTTCACTTAAGAAATGATGTATTCGCCCGGTTTTCCACCCTTCTATACGCGTCGAGAGCCCTTGAGAAGGAACATCTTGAACTCGTAGCCAGGGAAGATAAATGGCGCCAGTTCCTTTACCTCGGCCAAGAGACACAAAGCGAGCAACAGCGTCCTGGTCAATGAGGGCACGAACTCCTTTCATGAGGGCAACTCCTCTCTTTTTCCTCAAGTTTGAATGATGATCAATCGAATATATCCCTCAAGTGAGTATCGATTGGTGTAAAGACAACACAAAAAAGAGCCCTTGTCAGCGATTGCAACTTGATGAAAGTTAATGACTACTGGCATCTCTATGGTCCAGATCCGCTTGAATGAAAGCGAAGAATCGCTCTATACTTCCCTTGAACATTCGATGTGAAGGTTCCACGACACAGTCTTCCTGTTCTTGAAGGTCCTGACCGTTCAATGTACTCACTTGCCCTTGTTCAGTTTTTCTCTCGTAAAAGAGCTGTATGCTGCGTCGAATGAATTCGCTGGTCATTTCGTTATTGTGCATGTTCATCTGTAGCTCCTGTGAGTTGTTCAACGAAGTAAGCCTGCTCTAGTGGATCATAGAGCGGTCGGTTCACATACTTCTTCCCGGATAGTCTCGTGTGATCAAATGTTGGATGGAGAATGTCTTTCCTCTGATGGAGGCTTCTCCCGTTGTCGTTTTCTTTCAAGCGCTTCTGCTAATTCACGTTTGACTGACTCCAAATTGGTTCTCGTATAGTATTGGGTTGTCTGTGTGCTTGAATGCCCAAGAAGCAAGCTCAATGATGATAAGCTGATTCCGTCACGCAGCTTGATGGTTGCGAAGGTGTGCCGTAGCTGGTGAATGGTGATGGATTCTTTTTCGTCAACAAAAAGCTCTGGATACCTAGATCGTGCCTTGTCGACGTACCTTTCAAAGTGATGCCTGATAGTGGTGTAATTCATCGCTTTCCCATGGCGACCTCCTTTGTTCACGTCGCCAGAGAAGAGAGAGTCACCTTCATCAAGTGTTTTGAGTACCTCCTGGAATAATGCGACGCTTCGGCTGCCATCAATCAGCGGTATTCTCCGTTTTTTGTTTCCTTTATCGACGGCCTGTAGATAGCCTCCATCCACATGATTGATATGCACATCTTGTATTTGCAATTTCAGCGCTTCTCCTATACGTATACCAGTTTCGTAAAGTAACGTCAGGAGTAAACGATTACGCAGATCCTGCTGGGGTATGACATCGAGAATAGCCTCCACCTGTTTCTCGGTTAGTAGACGAGGTACACGCATGTGAAATGGTATAGCTTCCAACTTTGCAGTGGGATCGACAGGCAGCAAGCCTTGCTCGTAGGCCCAATTGAAGCACGAATGCAATGTAGCCTTACGATGTACCAGAGTGTTTGTTTTCAGATCGTTTTTTTCATCCAGATATAAACGCAAGTGTGATTCTGTGATGTTGTGGATGAGTAAATCTGGATAAGACTGCGCAAACGTTGTGAGTTCGTAGCGATAAACACGGAGGGTATGCGAAGCAAAAGTATGCTGTTTAGCAGTTAAAAAAGCTTCGACCAGTTCATTACAACTCATATATTCCCCATGTATCCAGATAATTCCAGATGACCCAAACATGATAGATTCTTCAGCCCCTTTCTGCAATAAAGACGTCATTATGTACTAGATAAAATGATCATTATTATCTTGTACAAAGTGTGGAAAGAATAACATACTTCTAATTTGATGAGAGAATTATGGTACTTATATCCTATTTATTGTTTCATGAAGATAGTGATGTAGCTGAGAGATATGCTGAGCAGGGTGCGAATTCAACAAATGTCTATACATTGTTGCTACAAAATAAAGTTATTTGCAAAGAGTGCCAGACTTCCATCGGGGGTCAAACTGAAAACTTGTCTCTGTCAAATAGAGCGTTGATTGCCTAATGTAGAATTCGTTGATGTAGTAATGGCAAACTCACTCCGCCAATGATAGTCTTACAGCATATCTGAGTTTTTCCCACATGTTGAGGGACTGCTTCTTATGCTCGATTGCTCACCATTACAGCTATTTCTTGTCCCCAAACCGTTAACTGATGTACGTACGAGAAGAAACGTTCATACTCTTCCTGTGGCACAATGGGGGGAGAGGAATGGAGAAGGTATCCATCACCGTGTCCTCTGCATCGATCTTGTACAACTCGATCATCGGAAGCTCTTCTTGTTCGCGAATCATGTTTCGTGCCTGTTCAATGGCATCCCGGAAGAGGGAAAGCCCACTTTCCAGAAGCGCGGCACGTTGAAACATGAATGGAGTATTGGCAGTGGCAGAGAGTGCGTCAGTGTATCGTTGAAGCCTGCTGTAGGAGTTCTCTGAGTTGGCGAGGAACGTGAACAGCGCCTGATGCACGGCTCTATAGCGCCACTGCAATTCACGATAAGCCAGATCTGCCAACCTCGCCTGTTCCTGGCAAGCAATTTTCAATTGTAGACGACTTTCGGGCGAGACCCAGTTCCAATCGAAGAAGCCATACAACAACGGCACAGATGCTTCCACCCGATGCGATGTTTGGTGAGCGTCCACCGATGCTTCAGGATTTCCTTGATGACGCAGGCTCGGGTGCAGGCACCCACCCGTTGGATGTAAAGGCTCTCGTCATCACCGTCTTGGAGCTGAACTTGCCGGCCTAGCGCACCTCGCAGACAAATGGGATGCTCATAGAGTGGATATGTCGCCGAAGGGTGCCAGAGCACAGCCAAGAACAAGGAGCTTGTTTGTGGTATTCCGGACCGGCAAAGGATATTTGAAGAGTTCACAAAAGTATTATGCCCAAGTACCTGTTATCAGAACCACCTCTTCATCAAGCCCACAACATTATTGCGCGGTTTAACACTTTATTGTACAGTTCAGAACATTATTGTCCCTGCACAAACAGGTCATCAGAGAAAAACATCAAAATGATCTACCTTATTCGTCAGGAATCGTAGAGATGTACCGCAATTGGAAATATTTCTACTCAGAAGGTAACGGACATTATTCTTAGTAGCGATCTTTATAGATCAGTAGCGGACATTATTCTCAGTAGCGCACATTTTTGTCGCTGCACACCTGAAGCGCGTTGTTCTAAGAAAGGTAAATCAAAACCAAAAAGGTTATGGTTCTCAATTACATCCGGGTCTCGTTCACGGATAAGGGTACACAGATTGGAGATCAGGTCTACTTCATCTTCAGGTGTTGGGGCCTCAATTATAGTGGCAAGTCCATGGCTATCACGGATGGCCACCATGAAGATGCGACCTCGATGCGGGTCAAGCGCTGTTGTTTCGAGGTCAAATTGTAATCGGTGCAGGTCACTATAGATTAGTCCGCGAAAATAAACCTTGCCACTTTGCATGAGGAATTGCTCGACGGGTCCAACGCGGTAGTACTCATCTGGTAGTTCATTGATGCTATTGATCTGCTTTCCAAGACGACGTGAGGCACCGACTACCAGGGCTCGTTCAAGAGAGCGACCATTACTGGCAGAAATCAGGTAGCGGTAGGATTCTGTTGGGCCATGAAGTTCACGATATGTGAATGCTGCGGTGTCTCCAGTTGACTCGAAGTCGGATACCAGTCTTGATCCCAGTTGGGCCAGATCATGAAGCGAGGTTGCAAAAAGCCAGGGCCGAAAACGTATCCTTGAGGATATGACATGTTGACCCTCACGCTGCCAGATAATCGCCAGTCCCTCACGATTGGCCCATACGGATACAATCCCGGGAGTTGGATCCCAACCAAATAAGTAATCATCTTCAGTTTGAGAGAGCGGCTCTTTAATATCCGTGGGAGAAAATTTATGCATTGTACTCCTGATACTAGTATCGAATGAGAACGTCTATTCGAAAGTATATCATGAGGAATGCTTTTAGTGGAGGGGCAGGGTAAAATAAAATGTTGCGTTTTTAGCAAGTAAAGGAAGTATTTCACTGCTTTTGTATCGAAAAGGGGCTTGACAGAAGCGCTCAAGAGCAGTAGTCTAATGCTTATTCTTGGGTAGAGGAGTATTCATGGCTAAACAAAATACAAAATTGTGTATGTACTCTGGACTTATTTGAGACCGCTTATTAAGCACGGTTTCCTACAATGAAGCCCCAGTTATTATTTATGAGGGAAGTGGGTAATCATGAAACCACCACGTTTTCATTACTGTGCTCCATATATGCTCGATGAGGCGTTGACCCTTCTCGATCAGAATAGTGAAGACACAAAAGTGTTAGCAGGCGGCCAGAGTTTTGTGCCTCTTTTAAATATGCGTCTTGCATCTCCTACCTTCATTGTAGATATTAACCACATTGCTGAATTGCACTACATAGAACAGGAAGATGGTTATTTGGCGATTGGCGCAACTGTGCGCCAGAGGCAGGTTGAACGGTCTGCATTAGTGCAAGATAAGCATCCGATGCTAATCGAAGTAATCAAACATATTGGCCATATGCAGATACGTAATCGTGGCACCGTTGTAGGCAGTGTGGCCCATGCTGATCCCGCTGCTGAGCTTCCTGCTTTGCTGACCTGTCTCAATGGGGAAGTGCTGGCGCAAAGCATTCATGGCGAACGCGTAATAAAAGCAGAAGAGTTCTTTACAGGTTATCTTTCCACCGCGCTCGAACCTGGTGAAATGCTCACTGAGGTCCGTTTCCCTTTACTTGCGCCTAAGGCTGGGTGGGCGTTTTTGGAGTTCGCGCGACGCTCGGGAGATTACGCACTGGTAGGCGCTGCTGCTGTATTAACCCCAGCAGCAGATGATCATTGTATGTCAGCACATATTGCCTATCTTGGAATTGCTGGTGCTCCCATACGAGGATTCGATGTTGAAGCTACCATTGTCGGCACGACACTTGATGAACCAGTTCTCAATGCTGCTGCAGAAGCGGCGAGCAAACTGGTAAGTGATGATATGGGTGATGTACATGCTACCGTTGAATACCGACGTGTTTTGACTGGGGAATTAACGAAACGTGTGCTAAAGGCTGCCTGGGAACGGCGAGGTCACTAGCTAGAAAGAAGATTAGGGGCTATGCAAGAGCAAGAAGAAAAAACTCCGCTCTTTACCGAGGAATATGATGTAGCGATGACCGTAAATGGTCATCGCTATGAACGAAGGGTGCCAGTGCGTTTGCTTCTTTCAGATTTTCTTCGCCATGAACTACATCATACAGGTACACATGTTGGTTGTGAACATGGCGTCTGTGGTTGCTGTACCGTACTGTTGAACGGTGAGGCTGTACGCTCTTGTTTAATGTTCGCTGCGCAGGCCGATGGTATGGTAGTGACGACCATCGAGGGTATGGCTGGTACGAACAGTGACCTACACCCAATTCAGCAAGCATTCCAGGAAAAACACGGTCTGCAATGTGGATTCTGTACACCTGGTATTATCATGAGTGTCCATGCTATGCTCCATGAGAATCCCAACCCCAGTGATGAAGAGATTCGTCATGAACTCTCTGGCAATATCTGTCGCTGTACTGGCTACCAGAATATTGTCGAAGCAGTCAAACTAGCTGCCGAGCGATTACGTGAACAGCAGATGGAGGTGCAGTGATGGCTACTCGTTGGTTTGGCGCATCTATTCCGAGAAACGAAGATCCTCGATTGCTTCGAGGAAAAGGTAGCTTTGTTGATGATATAGATTTACCTGAACAATTGCATGCTGGTGTTTTGCGCAGTACACATGCGCGGGCACGAATCTTGAATATTGATGTGAGTGCTGCTCGCGAACTACCTGGCGTGCATCTTGTGCTCACTGCATCCGACCTTGGCGAAGTGCTTGAGCCTTCTCCTTTGCTGGTGCCACACGATGCATTGACACAGCCACGCACACAACTTCCATTGGCTCTCAATGAGGTTCGCTATGTTGGTGAAGCTGTTGCCTTTGTTGTGGCAGATGACCGTTATATCGCTGAAGATGCGCTCGACCTGATTGATGTTGAGTATGAACCATTGCCCGTCATACATAGCATGGAGGTTGCTGTCGCTGAAGATGCGCCATTAGTACACAAGGATGTGCCGGATAATGTCGCAGCACACCTGATACAGACAGTAGGCGATCCTGATGCAGTTTTTACCAATGCGCCACATGTGATCCGCGAGACACTTCTGATGGATCGTGGTGCTGCAATGCCGATGGAGTGTAGGGGTGTTCTGGCACGTTGGGATGCGCATGAAGAAATGCTTACCTGTTGGATATCGACTCAAGGCCCTATTCCTATCCGCAATGGTCTTGCGGCGATCTTCCACTTGCCTGAGCATAAAGTTCGAGTAATAGCGCCTGATGTGGGAGGAGGTTTCGGCACAAAGATCATGATGTTCTATCCCGAGGAGGTTTTGACGCCATTTGCTGCCATTCACCTGGGCAGGCCTGTTAAGTGGATCGAGGATAGGCGCGAACACTTTATCTCAGCTAACCAGGAACGTAGCCAACTGCACGAGGTAGAATATGCTTTTGATGATCAGGGTATCTTACTGGCAGTGCGTGACAACTTTATACACGATACAGGCGCATATACACCATATGGTATCATCGTGCCAATTATAACAGCATGTACGTTGCCTGGTCCATATCGCTTAAAGAACTATTATAGTGAATTCAAAGTAATTTACACGAACAAAGTTCCTGTCAGCCCCTATCGTGGTGCTGGCAGACCACATGCTGTCTTTGTAATGGAACGCATTATGGATCGTATCGCCAGTGAACTACATTTGGATCGTGCCGAGGTGCGTTCACGCAACTTCATAGCTTACGATGAATTTCCATGGGATGTAGGTTTAGTCTACCAGGATGGTGGACCTACAACATATGATAGTGGTAACTACCAGGCGGGACTGGATAAACTAAAAATCATACTGGACTACGACAACTTTCCCGCGAAACAGGCCGAGGCTCTCAAGGATGGCCGTTATCTGGGTCTTGGTATCGCTTATTACGTAGAAGGAACAGGAATTGGCCCATACGAGGGTGCACAGGTACGAGTGGAGTCAGATGGCCGTGTATTTGCTTCTACTGGTGTGACCTCACAAGGTCAAGCGCACTATACGACCTTTGCGCAGATTGTTGCAGACCAGTTGGGCATACATCCACAAGAGGTGCTGGTGACTACAGGTGATACGCAGGCGTTTTATTGGGGTGTAGGTACCTATGCCAGCCGTGCTGCGACAATTGCTGGTTCAGCCATGCATCTTGCGGCCGTCAAAGTTCGCGAGAAGGCTAAGCAAGTTGCCGCAGATCTCTTCGAAGCTGCGCCGGAAGATATAGAATTAGCTGATGGCAAGGTTTTTGTAAAGGATGCTCCTCATCGCTCGCTAACACTTGGTCAGGTCGCTATCTCCGCCAATCCGTTGCGCTATGCCTATGGTGAGAATGCGCGTAATTTGATGTCTATGAAGTTGGGTGGTTCTCGTCAAGGTCCAGCATTGTCGCCTGAACGAGGTGCGCCTGGATTAGAGGCGAGTGAATTTTATAGCCCACCACATGGTAGTTTTGCTAGTGGTGTTCATGGTGCTATCATCGAGGTTGATCCAAAAATTGGAATGGTTACGTTCGTCAAATATGCAGCTGTTCATGATTGTGGACGTGTTATTAATCCTATGGTTGTTGAGGGGCAGGTGCATGGCGGTGTTGCACAGGGAATTGGTGGAGCTTTTTTTGAAAGGCTTGTATACAATGAAGAAGGACAGCTTACTAACGCAAGCTTCATGGATTATTTAATCCCCACGGCAGCCGAGATCCCATCTATTCTGGTCGAGCATGTTGAGACCCCTTCACCACTTAATCCTTTAGGAGTGAAAGGAGCGGGTGAAGCAGGTGTCATTCCCGTTCCAGCCCTCTTCGCTTCAGCCATCGATAATGCTCTATTGCCATTTGGAATCCGGGTACGAGAAATGCCATTGCATCCTTGCCGGTTGTACGAACTTTTGCAGGAGTCGATGGGACAATAAGGAATTACCCAAAAATACTACTCATTTGTTATAGAGTAGACATGCAGGCAAATGATATGTAATACTCTGCCTAGCATATTATTGCCGTTAGTGGAGGAATTCTTGATGTCCTCAGTGTATCCACCCTTTGGAGGCCCACCTGCACAACTTTGTCTACGCTGTGGAACCCCTATGCCTTCTCATGTAGTTACTTGTGTGAATTGTGGCACATATAACCCTGTAGCTCAACCTGGAACGTTCTCTGATCAGAGAGACATTCAGTGGGGAGGTGTGCAGTCACAGGCTTCATTTAGTGGTGGACAATATCCAGTGACACAAGGGGGACAACCGTTTGTATCTCCCTCGCAATACAACCAGTGGGGACAACCACCAGCGTTACCCCAAAATAATGTTTATGGTACATCTTATGCATCTCAATCTCCTCCTTCTCCTAACAACTTCTATCCTATGCCTGGGCAAAACCCACAGTCAAATTTGAATAATTTTTATGTGTCTCCTCAACAAAATGCGTATTATTCTGCTCCTATGACTACAAATGAGGGGTATAATCAATCTCCCCAGCAGAAACGCGGTCCCAGGATAGGTTTAATTGTTGGCCTTGTATTACTGGTCGTATTAATTGTAGGAGGCGCGTTTACAGGATACTTTTATTACAAAGAATACTATCAAAATAGCTCTGCAACCAGTGCAACTCCCACAATAGTAGTTACTCCTACTGCCATACCATTGTTCAGCGATTCTTTCGATAAGAATAATAAAATGGGTTGGGACCTGACAAGCAATCCGGGAAAATTTTCAGTGAAAGTTGGTGGAGGTACGTTAGTGCTGGAAGATGACCAAAATAAATTGCTATGGGAAGTAGTACCTGGCCAAAGTTTTACGAATTTTCGTCTGGATGTTAATGCCAAGCTTACCAGGGGGGATCCAAATAACGGATATGGTGTATTAATTAGAGCATCAAACCAGGGTACTGATTTAGGTACTTATTACCGTTTTGAGTTGTATGGAGATGGTACCTATGCTATTTTCAAAGGGTATTTGGATACCAGTGGCAATACTCAAAGTACGAAAGTCCAGGGTTATACGACTCATGCCGCTATTGCAAAGGTAGGGCAGATCAATCACATTACAATCCTTGCCAAGGGATCAGCAATGACGATGATGGTTAATGGACAGAAAGTGTCCACCTATACTGATGCTACTTATAAAAGTGGCCTGGTCGCATTATTTGTCTCTAATTTGCCCAAGATCCCTCCCGGAGCACAGGCAACTTTTTCACATCTAGCGATTTTCCCCGTGCCTAAATGATTTAAATTAACTTTTGCGAGAAAGAATACGAGAATATCAGGGGTATTGTGGCTATTTTTCTAGCAAAGCCTGTGCATATACAGTAGGATCTACGTTACCTCCACTTACGATACAACAGACACGTCTCCCACGAAATCGTTCAGGTTCAGTGAGCAGTGCGCCAAGGGACAGAGCTCCTGTGGGTTCGACTTTGAGGTTTGCATAAAGAAAATAACGTCGTAGTGCTTCAAGAGTTAGTGGGTCAGGTACTGCTATAATGTCGGTAATGCCTTGTTGTATGATTTCCCAATTGAGTTCACCTAGACTTAAGGTACGCGCACCATCGGCTATCGTATCTGGCTCGTGTTCATTGCGGATAAGTTGGCCACGTTGTAATGATTGTGCTGCATCATTGCCAGGTAATGGTTCTGCTCCAATGATTTCGGTACGAGCATGTAGGTGATCACGAGCGATGATTTGCCCCGAGCATAATCCACCGCCTCCTATTGGTGTGATGATTAGATCGAAATTGCTGGAACTTAAGATTTCCTTACTCAAAGTCGAATTTCCTGCTACTACTCGGTAATCATCGTAAGCTTGTGCGTAAAATGCGTCAGGTTGTTGCGACATTAACTGTTGCACGCGGTCAATACGCCTTGTCTTGCTAACATCAATCAAATCAACAATGCCCCCAAAAGACTGCACCGCTGCGATTTTGACCTGGGCAGATGTGTTCGGCATAACCACTGTGCATGTCTTTCCAAGCAGTTTACAAGCATATGCTACTGCTTGCCCAAAATTACCTGATGATGCTGTGATAACGCACTGTTGTGGAATGCTCGAGAGTAAATTATAAGCAGCGCGAAATTTGAAGCTGCCAGTATACTGAAACGTCTCGCTTGCTATAGTCAGATCGCAATTAAGCTGTGCTGAGAGCGCCTGGCTCGGTACTAAGAGGGTTGGTCGTATAAAACGCGGAAGTGTTTCCCATACCGAAGTAATATATTCGTTGGTGAGCTGAGGTGCTGTGGTATAAAGTGACATGATACAAACTCCCGATATTTTAAATCATGATGACAAAGTAGTTGCCTGAATTGTACCATGTCAGCTTGAAAAAGAGAGATGCATCTCTAGTTAAGTATACGAATGCTCCTATATGTATTTCGCATAGGAGCGTTCGTATACAATGTAGTTATTATTGAATTTAACCCCAAGAGCAGGATTCTATTGACCAGCGCCTGGTTGTGGTTCAGTAGGATTTAAGCCAACTGCTGAGTCTGCGTTAGCTATTTCTTCTGGCTGAGGTTCACGTTCGCGCAATATCTGGTAGAGGATGATTGCAGAAAAGGTTGCAGTCCCGATACCACTCATGCTAAAGTTGCCGATATTCAAGGTGAAGTTTCCAGCGCCCATGGTAAGGGCAACAGCGGCAGTGATTAGATTGCGACTTTTAGAGAAATCTACTTCATTTTGAACCCAGATACGACCACCGGTAGCGGCAATCAGTCCAAAGAGTACGATTGCTAGCCCACCAAGCACTCCCACAGGAATGGTTGCAATCAATGCACCAAACTTAGGAGAGAAACCAAGCAGGATGGCGACACAGGCCGCGAAAATGAAGATAAGGGTAGAGTAGATGCGCGTGACGGCCATTACGCCGATATTCTCGGCATAAGTAGTCACACCTGTTCCTCCGCCTGAAGCTGAGACGATGGTCGCCAGGCCATCACCAAGGAAAGCTCGCCCCAGGTATTTGTCCAGGTTACGTCCGGTGATTGCTCCCACAGCTTTCACATGCCCCAGGTTCTCAGCAACCAGAATGATAGCGACTGGGGCAATTAACGTCATAGCATTGATATTGAAAGTAGGGGTGGTAAAGGTGGGTGCGCCTAACCATGCAGCATTGCTTAGGTTTGTGAAGTTGATTGGTGTCCCATACCCCAAACCGTTGGCAAATAGCAGGTAGATTAGATAGCCAATAACCCCGCCAAGCAAGATTGGAAGGCGGCGCAATGGCCCTGGAAAGAAGACTGCCACCACTGCAACAGCCAGAATAGTGACAAGTGCCATCCAGGTGTCAAATAGGCTGTGGTTTGCTTCACTGATCGCAGTAGTTGCGAGGTTTAGACCGATAACTGCTACAACGGTACCTGTGACTACAGGTGGCATCAAGTATTCAATCCACTTATAGCCGACGAATATAACGATGATGCCGATGATGGCGTAAACAACACCTGCAGTGACAATGCCACCTAGAGCTACAGGAATGTTGTGGGTAGCGCCTTCAGCCACAAGCACAACGGCGATGAAAGAGAAGCTTGAGCCGAGATAACTAGGTACTCGACCACCTACAACGAGAAAGAAGATGAGTGTGCCAATACCGGAGAAGAAGATTGCGGTGTTTGGGTTGAAGCCCATGATAATCGGAGCTAGAACGGTTGCTCCAAACATGGCCAGCACGTGTTGCAGGCCAACAAAGATTGTTTGTCCCCAGGGGAGTCTTTCGTCGGGTGCAATGATACCCTCTTTTTTAAGGGTCCAGCCCGAGAAATATCCCCGTCTTTCGGTTGTTTCAGTAGCCATGTTATTATCCTCCTTGAGAATAATGCTGGATGAACAAATTAATAAATCAATGCACATGGGAACGAGAAACGTGTCTGAAGCTCTGTTCACCTCCTTTCTGCTGCATACAATACTGCTGGGGCGAAGGATAAGAGGGTTCTTTGCACGGATTATAACATGGAATTTATACGCAAGTCGAGTGAATGAGTGAAGCAAAAATTTTCCTATTGCTATGTCTGATGGTTCTGAATGGTTACAGAGGGACTTCTGATGATAAAAGATCTTGCTGAAAATCAGGAGGAATCAATGCATACTTAACCCCCTGCTTTTGTACCAATAGTTTTAGAGCATCTATTGTCGAGGTGAGTGGGAGTCGTGCAGTGATCAGTGTCTCGATATCGATGTGATGACCCTCGATGAGTTCAAGTGCTTGTGCAAAGTATGCTGGAGTATGGTGAAAAACTCCTTTGAAAGTAAGCTCACTGTAATGAATAGGGCGTGTCTCGAAGCTCACCCGCGATCCAGAAGGGCACCCACCGAAAAAGTTAACCAGGCCTCCAGGACGTACGAGCGAAGCTGCCAGCTCCCAGGTTTCAGGTATACCAACAGCTTCGATCACTCTGCACCCAAGCGACTTGCAAGAGCCAGCCGATCGGTATTACGACCTGTTATCACCGTATGCGCGCCTTTTAGCTTAGCTATCTCGGTGAGTAATAGTCCTAGGGGACCAGATCCTAGAATAACGACCGTATCTCCTCGGGCAATCTCGCATGCGTCAACTCCGTGGAGTGCGCAGGCTAGCGGTTCAGTTAATGCGGCTGCAATAAATGAAGTACTTGGTGCAAGATGGTACAGGTTCTGGCGCACAATGCGTTCGGGTACCAGCAAGTATTCAGCATAAGCTCCGTTAAGCAAAAGCAGATTTTCGCAGAGGCTAAAATTTCCACGACGGCAGTAAAAGCACTGCTGGCATGGCGCCGAATTTGCGATGACGATAGCATCTCCTTCGGCACATTGAGTTACTCCTGGACCTATTGCTGCCACAAAACCAGCAACTTCATGACCAAAACCCGCAGGTGTTTTGCGGAAGAGTAGGGGATGACCGCGCAGATACGTTTTCACGTCAGTTCCACAGGTAGTCGCGGCGACAACTTTCAGGAGTACTTCTCCAACTTCTGGTTGAGGAATTGGCCGCTGTTCCATGCGAATATCAAGCGGTGCGTAAAACATTGCAGCAAGCATTGTCATAGTGTGTCTGAATCGTTCCTTTTTCTCATATATGTATCATTGGAAAGTCCTGGAACGTTATAAATCTGTGTCCGATACTACAGAGAAAGAGTATATTACTTTGGACTTATTTGCAAGCAGGGAGTATTGAGTGAAGAGTATGCCAGAGGGAAAAACACAAGAAGATGACGCTCAAACACTTCAACCTAAGAGAGGTACATACATCATATTTATTGCAACCCTGATTATTGTGCTGCTCATTTTGAGTGTTAGCAGTCTCTTTTTCATACAGATAAGCAAAGGTAAAGATTCTCCATTAACTACAAGCACAGAAACGCCTACTCCTACTCCAATACCAACAGCAATATATTTAGAAACTCCTCCACCACAGGCAGTGTTTTATGACACGTTTAAAAATAATGCTCTTGGTTGGAGTATTTCAAGCACAGCAGGGTATTATCGAACAGTCAAACCTGGAAAATTGATATTGACGAATACCAACCAGGGTACGACTTTAATAGAGAGTCTGCCCACGAATTCAATCTATGATAATTTTAAAGTAAGCGTTGACCTTACAATCCTCAAAGCTGGTGGGAATGATAGCGTAGGTATTTATATACGAGGTGATAGTAACCTTGAACATGACTATCGGATTGATCTCAATGGCGACGGTACCTTTGATATTGCGAAAGAGTTCTTAGATTCCAGGAACAATCCCCAGTCGATCTTTCTTGACGGGCCACGCAACAGTTCTGCTCTCAATCCTCCTGGTTCTCAAAATACAATTATGGTGATTATGAATGATTCCCAGTTGCAATTGTTTTTTAACACTGTAAAAGTCAGCACGGTGATTGATACTGATTATATGACGGGGCAAGTTGCGCTTTTTGCTCGTGTAGGTGAGGACTCGCAAGATGTTACTGTTTCATTCAGCAGAGTAGAGGTTGATAAGCTTCAAGAAAATTTGCCTGATTAATCAGAACGGATGATACTTCTTATAGTCATGTTCTACAAAACAAAGATCTGGCACCACTAGCACCAACACCCGCGTAGGGGCACCATGGCGTTTTGAAAGAGAGCATGACAGGAGATGCTTTTTCTGATCGACTACTGATATACTGTCATCGGCAGCGGTGTTTTCGAGTGCCTTTGCATAGCCCCTTCGCTAAGAGAGAGTGCCCTGAGTATACTTCCCCAGCGCGGACTGTCCCAATGATGAGCACACGTGCATATGATGCAAAGCAGAATAGGTAGTGCAGCCATTCCAGTGTCTCGGTTTCACAACCGCAAGTAGTGCGACGAGCTTTGGTCAGGTCTGGCCTTCGCATATTCGTTAGTTACCGCGATATTACTATGGCCCAATGTATCTCGTACCACTGTGAGCGGTGCTTTGCGATCGATGGCGTGGGAGCCGTGGCAGTGCCTGAGCCAGTGTGGCACACCAGCTTGTTTAGCGGCCTCTCGGACGATACGAAAGACTGTGGTGGTATCGAGGCGTGTACCCTTATAATACCCGTCGCGAGAGATTTCCTAACGCGACTGGAACACGGAATCATCTGCTGATGCATCTTCATGTATAACCGAGAGGACACTCCAGGAGCTTTCTCCTAGCAGTACATGGCGCTGTTTGTCTCTTTACCACTCATAATATCTAGTTGAACGCCTTCTTCTCGACGAATGATGTGGCGCCAACGAAGATTACAAAGCTCGGAAATGCGTAAACCTGCGGCATACAGTGTGTGAAGGATGGCATGATTGCGGGGATCCTGCTCTAACCAGGACAGAACGATCTAACGGTTAAGCATGGGTTTGTAAAGGTCTATCAAGGCATTTTCTACAAAGGTTCTATCCGCACGAGCACGATATATAGCACTCGTATACCAGTCTGCTCCTTGCTTCCTAGCAACTGCATTCAGTAATATATGGTATCGCGCATCGGGTGGGAGACGTCTCTCCATATCCCTCATCACAGGGCACTACGGGGAACACGTCCATCCCAGATCACATGCTCGTTCGGTTCGAGTCGTCGCGAACCATTTTCCTGCACCCTCGCGTTACAGAGTTTTCACGAAGAGATGTGGTGCGCGCGCCGCCTATTTTGGCCGGCCGGGAACTCACGCCTCTCGCTCATTCACTGTCACTTTTAACTTTCGTCTGCACTGGATTGTGGAGTTCGAGCGAGAGCCGTTGTGCCATTTGTTAGAATGATTGGCTCTTCCCACGGGATGCGCAACGAGGTGATCTCATCAAGCAGAGAAGTGGCAGCGTTGGTGATGATCCTAGCCTTTATCACCATCTGCTTTGGTTTTACCTCGCCTATTTCTCCCCCTGGCTCTCAGCATGTCTGCCAGCCTGGAAGAAGTCCGGATCGGATGAGGTAACTCGTTCCCCGCGCATGAACCCGATCAGGAAGGAGGGGGTGGGATGACGTGATTGCTCGATGGCTTTGATGACTGCCCCGCGGTCGTAATCTACGCGCCGCAACTGGATGCTGTAGCCATTCACGTCGGCATCAAGAAGCACATAGGTAGCCTGGAGGCTCGACGTGCCCAGATTGCTGATGCTGCCCAGATTGATGACATGTATCCTGCCAACCTGACGATGACCAGGTCGGCCTCGCAGCCAGCCAGCCGTTGTTCCAGTTTGCCATCGCTGTGCTTGGACTGGATACCGGATCCGTCGTCTCTGCCTGGAGAAGCATGGACGCCGAGCAAGCGTGTGCCATCGGGTAAGGTCAAACGCACTTCGAGTGGCAAGTTCGTGAGCCAGTCCAGCCAGCCCGCAGCGCTGACATAGCCCCTGGTCCAGGAGAAGCTGCTTGCCGCCTCGATGACCTGTGGCAGTTGAGCTGGATCTTCCAGTGCTTTTTCCGGCTGTACCGGGAGATCCCCCGTCACCACATAGCGATCCGTATTGCCACGTGTGAAACTGGCATGAGAGAGGGCGGTAATCTTCTCAAGCGGGGTCACCGGATCGTAGCCAAGAGCGGCGAAATCCCCCAGCACCCAGTAAGCATCCACCTCGCCCTGGCTCTGGATATCGGCCAGAACGGCATCCAGGGCTACAGGATTCCCGTGAATGTCTGAGAGTGTGGCCAGACGCATCAGCAACTCCTTTGTTCTCTTGTGCTAGGATAGGGGCTTATTCTGTATTGTATCACGGCATCAAGTTGAGCATAATCTTTTACTCGTTGCGCATCGCGTTGGAAGAGCCGAATGATTGGCAGACAAATCCTAACTCACGCCGAGTTGCATGCCAGGCAGCGCTTACTTCCGACATGCGCATCATGTCTGGATGGGAAAGCAAATTCTTCCCTATTGCCTCTTGATCTCTTATAATGCCCAAGCTTCAGACGAATAAGTATATCGACCTAACTTGCAGACATCTCGTGAGCTGTTCAAGAAACACAATATGCTGGAGCCAGCGATGGCAGCAGCGGAGCAGTTTTTCATATCGAACCTAATAGAGCCCCTCGGTGGCATCTTCGGGGATCTCGTCAAGGACATAATGCTTATAAAAGGTCTCGATGCTGGCATGTCCGAGCACCAGTTGACCAACGCGCGGATTCTTCCTGGCCAGTTCTGTACCGACTAGGCGCCGCAGATCATGCGGCTTGGCATCCGGCAACCCGATCTTCACCGTGTATCCCTTGATGATCTTCCATGCGCCCTGGCGGGTAAGGGGCTTAGCCGAGAGCCGACTGTGCGCGTCCTCTCCGCGGCCGTCAAAGCGGGTGAAGATGTAGGGCGAATCGATGGGGCGGGCGGCGAGCCAGGCCTGGATGGCGGCGTAAGCTTCCCTGGTCAAAGGGACATCGCGGTACTCCGTCTTATTTTTCCCCCGCACCTCGACGACGTAGCCACGACCCCTCGAACGAAGCCGATTGCGCGTGATGTCGCAGATCTCGGAGATGCGCGGCCCGTTGCCAAACGTATGCAGGAGCGCCAGATCGCGAAGCCCAAGTAAGCGGCTCGCGTCTGGCTGCTCGGTAAGCAGGCGCATCTCCTGCGGAGTGATTCTCACACGCGCATTGGGCTTGAGACGTTCTTTGAGTCCCTTGACGGAGACACCGCGCACACGATTGAACTGCTCGAACGTGCCCGGGGGAATGAGCTTTTTCTCCTCGGCCTCCATCAGCATGTGCCTGACGGCAGCAAGCATGCGGTTGATCGTGTTGGGGGAGAGCTGCTTTTCCACCATTGTAGATTGTCACAAAAATTGTCCTTGTCGCCACAAAAATTGTCAGTGAATGTCAAATAAATTGTCCCTCTTGCCACAAAAATTGTCCTCAAAGAGTTTGCAAGGCACCCTTACTTCCGGTAACGATTATTCATAAGCTTTATGGTTTCGTTTAGCCTGTCGCGGTATACTTCAAAATAGGTTTCTTATAGCCATTTTTCTACTCGTCCTAATGCAGTTCTTGACTCCTGTTCCCTTCCTGCTGTCAGGAACGTGCTTGCTCTTGCTGCAGAGATGTCTGTACGTTCCTGAGGAAGGAGCGTCGAGCAGGGATAAGCAGATCGCTCTTCCGCTGGGCCAAGATTGAGGCTTGAGCGTGCCTTACGAGGTTCTCAAAGATCTGCTGGAAAGCAGCAAATACCTTGCCTTGACCCTCTTGCCCCGACCCAAAAGATCCAAAGTCTACCTCCAGCTGCCAAATCCTCTTGTGGTTACAAGGAGCGCTACTCATCTCACGCCCGATCTGCTCCAAGATTTCCATGAGGGCCAAGCATTGCTGCGGCCAGGAGATAAACAGGGCGTGAAAGAGACTAATCTGCCTAGTGCATAATTACGAAACCTTTTCGGGAAGAACAAGATGTGGCTCATAGGAACATCCAAAGTAGGCACAGACTCGTGCAGCAAGCTGTTTGGCGGTAAGCAGCCCATCGTGTTCGACCACATTGCGTTTGGCATGGACCCACTTGGGCTCAATGGGATTGAGCCAGGGGCTTTTCGTGGGCAGAAACAAAGGCAGAATGCGCACGCCCTTGCCCTCGGCTTTGACCAGGCGGTTATGCTCTCTGATCCAGGTCCGCACCATCTTGCTCACGTGAAAGGAGGCATTATCCCAGATCAGCAGCCAGGAAGTCTTGTGTTGAGCTTGCAGTCGAGTGCAACACCACTCCAGAAATTGGGTGGTGATGGCGCTGACGGGACGTCCGGTCACGAAGCGCAGCGACATCTGTTTGCGAACCGGCTCATCGATCAGTCCCTGTTGCCACAACACCCCATAACAGGCGAGAGCTTTGGGATCAGGATCATCTTTTTGCCAGGTCTGTTCCACCAGGCGCACGGGTTGATCTTTCTCTTGCCAGGCAGACAGCCGAGGAAGAGCGAACCTGCTCCACCACACCTCGTCCAGAAACCCGATAGCCCAGCTAGGCTGGGTGCTCGCCCAGGCGATCAGACGATCGCGTGCGTTTTTTTTTGCTGGTACAACGGGTCGGGGCTGGTAATCCAGTGTTTGGCACGCTTCCAATTGGTCCCTAAGCTTTGGAGCGCTCGGCGCACGCTCGACACCGACGTTTTGTGGGGGATAATGCCCCGCTCGAAACTGATCTTGGCCGCGAGTTCCAAGGTCCACAGACCACGGTCGAGTCCAAAGTCGTGAGGACTGCGGTGCAAGAGTGCTTTCAACTGCTTGGCCGCTTCGATCGTGAAGGTCGTTCGGAGTCGATGCGGACGCGAAGACCCCTCGTTGAGCACGGTGAGTCCGGCTGTATTGAAGCCTTTGATCGCATTGCGAACGGTCTGGTCGTCGCAGCCCAGATATTTGGCGATAGCGGGGGCGCGCTCCCCACGGGCAGAGGCGAGCAACATTTGGCTGCGTCGCAACACGAAGGCATTGGACGAACGCAACCCCGCCTGGATCTGGCTTTGTTCGTTTGGGGTCAGTGGTCGAATAAAAATGGGGGCTTTCATGCTCTCTATAGTATCACATTTCCTATGACCTTTCGTCAGAATGCACTAGCCAGTGCCTTCGCCTCTGGTGGAACAGGTGAAGTGAGCACATCGTGCAAGCCCACTTTCCAGCCAACATAGGCAAAGAGGCGATCTGGCAAGAGATGTCGGTAGACCGAGCCGAAGAGGTCCAACATTTTGAAACACTGCCAGGACTCCATATCGGATAGTGGCGAATTAGCGAATGGGGAGGAACTGCCCTGACCGGTCACCTGATTTACTCCTAGGCAATGGAACAGGAACCGTTCCCCAATAGCGAGGAGGGTGTCTGATGAGAGCGACCAACGGTTGGCTGTGCGGTAATCACCGGTGCCACAGTGCGGACAGGCGGTGAGCGAGATTCGAAGCGATGGGATCGAGAGCCTACAGCGGGGGCAGCGGTCGACAAGGAACAACCTGTGGCGAGGACAGATCAGGATCGGACGGAGCCGCCAGTAGAGGCGATCATAACCCTCCTGCTCGTCGAGGCAGGCAGGGCACACTTTGGTTGTAGTGAGCGGGAGGCAAAATCGTTCCAGCATTGTGGACGAGAGCAGGGGCCTCTCAATGTTGAATACATCGGCAAAACGAGCACGCTGACGAATAGTGCTGCCAGGTGGTTGTAGAGCCGCAGCTAAGCGATGGAGAGTCAGTTGGTAGAGCACGTGTTCGTCGAGTCTGAGTAAGTGGCCGAGGAATTGATAGTCTGCACGACGAGTGACAACAGGGATGTTATTGGCAGACAGACGATAGGACGAGTCATGGAACCGGAGTACCCAGTCGGCAAACTCATCACCTCTGTTGCGAGCGACCCGTGAGATTACCGAAGCCAAATCTTCCCAAGGACGCGGAACAACGCACTCCTGCTCGGTAGGATGTTGAGGGTCAGGTTCGAGGAGCCGATTTACTACACTCACACCCAACTCAACGGAATGTTCTGTGATGGTCAGCGGATGGAGCTGCTCAATATGCAGTGAACATGCAGTGAACAACGACTGCAAGGCTACCTGTGGCTGCTCACGGTACCCTGCGAGGCACCAGCAGTTCCCCTCAACAAGAGCGCGTTTCCACCGTCTCAGCAGCCAACTTGCTTCCGGATAGTGGAATACCTCCTGCAAGGCACACTGGATACGCTCAAGCAACACCGGTAAGTGAGTAGGCCATGCAGCAAGCAGATAGTGGAGCAACACGCATTCAAGCAGCGTATACGATGGATGCAGCACAGTTGAAGGAATGCGTGCAAGAACTCCCTGGAGTGGAAGAGTCCTGTTGAGAAAAGGCAGTATGTATCCAAATGCGGGGGTCCTAAAAAGCTGAGTAAACTGCACAAGAATCCAAAAGTAATCCCATGAAGGAATCTCCTGTAAAGGCGAGGTATTATCTGTTCTCACTCGCCCTCCTATCTCTGCTATTTCCACCCCTAGTTGGTCCAGGAGCAGAGACTGACTTGCCTCCAGCCAGTCATCCTCATCAAGCAGCGGGACAATACCCGTGCGGTAATCTCCCACACGGCAGGAAGGACACCTCATTGGATGAGTTCGGAGGCCTGGAATAGGAGCTCGACAGGCAGGGCAGTGGTCAACCAGATAAATCCGATGTCGAGGACAGAGCAGTACATAGGAGCAGCGCCAGTATAGACGGTCATAGCCGTCTGGGCTATCTAAGCAGATCGGACAGACCTGAGTTTCGGGTTCGGAACGAAAGAACAGTACATGTCGTGGCAGCACTCACTCGATCGGGGCGAGAAAGTCAGGATTCGCCTGAGGTGAAGGGTTTGGCAGTGCCTCAAACCGATGAGCAAAGCTGTGTAAGGTCAGGGAGAAGAGTTGCTCCTCTTCTAGGAGCAGCCGGCGCTTGAGCAACTGGTAATCAGCTCGTCGGCGCAAAAGAGGGAGCGTGTTCGGAGCGATACGATGTGAAAGTGCCTCTGGTCTGAGAATCCACTCCGGACGTTCATACCCCATCTTACGCGCTACCCGAGAAATGACAGAAGGGAGATCCTCCCAAGGCAGAGGGACGACCCGTCGGGGCAATGGGGCAGCATTCGATACATCTTCCGGCACAATCTGCTCTCCTTCCATTCATTCGCCATTTGTTAATTGCTCGTATTTCACTAGAGGGAGGAAAGGATAATCAGTGAAACAGTTCAGAGTGCTGAGCTGTTTCCTTACCCATACATGCATACTGTAAATTGCCTCCTCATCTAGTAGGAGAAGCTGCTGAAAGAAGCGTTAATCCTATGATCTTTTTAAAATGGGAAGATCAGCCATACGGACATGATAAGCAGGATTCTCCGATTGAAGGAGTAAGGAAGGCTGTTCGTAACCCATTCTTCTCGAGGCACGCGAGAGCAAAGAAGAGAGGTCCTCCCATCCGCAGGGAACGACGCGTCGGGGGAGCGGAGGAAGAGGTGAATCCCGGTTTACACTCCCATCGAGCTGCTGGTCTTGTGAAATTATCTGAGAAATCTTTGTTGGTGTGTCTATCTTTTAAGTACCTCACTTGTGTGTAATTTTTCTGTGGATGTTTGCCGTGATCCCCGTTTCGTAGTTGATCTTTGTCCTGACTTTCCGGATGGTGCTGGTTTTGGTAGATGTACCACTGGTGGTGCAGGTAACACCAATTTTGCCCGGGCCACATGGAAGCCTTCATCGAATGGGTTTTCCTTCCCGCTTCCTATGGTCATGCCTGCGAGGCGAGCATCGTATGCGGCCTTCAACAAGGGGAGATTTAAAGTCGTGCATTGTGAGGTAATGGCCCCCCAAGCGGCATAGCGAATGAGTTCCATCACGTATCTCAAATAGCCATTCGAGGCGTAATAGAAGCGGAATGCCATCTCTTCAGTTCCCAAGCGAGAAAGATCGAAAGGGATAGAACAATCAATAACATCCATGAGTTGACAGAATTCCGTGATCGTCTCAGGTTTTGTGCGATCCCATAGAAACGGTTCCAAGTAAAGGGGTGCACCTACCCGTCCCTCTAGTTGGGGATTTACCATGAGAATCGGCTCGGCTTCTCCAAGCCGCCCAATCAGGATCATGGGAATACATGTATGGTTTATGATGTCCTTGAGAAAATCTGCCACCTTGTATATGATATGTTGCGTCTCTTTTTCTATTATATGCTGAAATTCGTCAACGAAGATTATGCGCACCTGGCATCCTTTGAGCAGGCGATAGACACGGTTGACCAGGTTCGACTGCGTACCTCGTTCTGGATTGGGGTCGCCAAGCGTCCTCAGAATTTCGGTAGCTGTTGCCTTGATGGTAGCGCCTGCTGGTATAGAGATATACAGATAGGGAATAACGCTTCCCTCCGGCGTTTCGTAGCGCTTATATTTGGATCTGGCGATCCAAGTTGTCACCAGCGTCGTTTTGCCGGCTCCCGTTTCTCCTAGGATGGCGAGGCAGGGAGGATTCAGTGTTGGCACCTCGTTGGCATAAAGATCGCAGAAATCGATGCGGGCCATCAGCTCATTGAAACAGCGGTGGTTTACCACTATTCGCTCTGCTTGCCTGTAACGCTCAACAGGCGTCATACTCAGCCAGTACCTGGTATCTGAAGAAGTTTGATTGTGTGATTCGTGCTCTGTCATAGGTCATCTCCAATAAACGGACGATCAAAACTGACACTGATACCAAATGATTGAGGGGCGTTTGCGGCTTCAGAAACTGTCTGGGAGGAAGAAGCCTTCTCCTGTTTCCGGGGTCGCCGCTTCTTGTTGCTCATTTGAGGAGGTGTTTCCGGCATTGGCGGGAGTTCAGTGATTGGATTGATCATTTCTCTTTGGCCGTCCTCAACGTGTACAAGTTCAACGTTTTCCATCAAGGGAGGATGAGAAGCGCTGAGTGCCGAGATGCCTTCTGCTGTCTGAGTAGAGTTGACTACCAAGTCAGATAGTGCTGTGGGTGAATCTTCTAGCTTGTCTGCACCCTTTTCAGAAGAGGTCCTGCCGATTTCTGTGAATGTTTCTGGCAAGATGTCTTCTTTCCTAGAAGAAAAACCACTCGTCCAGGTGACGACCTGGTTATCAAACCACCGTGCTGCTCCCAGGCGTGAGCGTATACTCTGAGTCTGGCGGAATTCCTCATTGATGAGATCCTGTATGCGTCTTTTCGCCTCCAGTAGTGCATCCTCGTCGATTGTGCGCTTCATTGTTTCTCGCACAAAGCGTTTAATGACCAGGTGTTTCCACAACGATAAACCACGAGTATATTCTTTGCTGACAGCTCTTACCTCAAAATAGTGCAGATCAAAGGGATCCAGCACCCAGAGGCGAGATAAATCACCTGGATAAAATGTTACTTGCACCTTCCCTGGTTCGCCATGCCACTTCATATGCTTCTCTGCCTGAGGTTGCTCCATCCTTGCTTTCAACGCTTTCATTTCTGGACTCTGATAGACCAAATTTTCGAAGTCAATGCCATACGGCTCAGGAGTTCGCGTAGTGGTTCGCGATACCAACACCAGCAATTCATCGCGACTAGGTGGGAGCGCTGGCACAAAATCGTGCTCCAGTGCGTCCTTCCAAAGCTGAGCAGGTATTCCCTCTCCTGCCCATTCTGGTCCGATTCCCGTGTGTGGCTTCTGAGTATAGGAATCGACAATCCAGATATGGAGCGCTTCCCATAATGCATCCAACGTCATACACGCGTTTTTCTCGGACGCATAATCGCCTCGCTCCAAAAAGCTAGAGAAAGTCGTACCAGGGATTCTATGAATCAGGTCTTGATTGACAGTTCGGAACCAACGCTCAATTGCCCCTTTGAGCCAGGGGCTTCTTACTTCGGTGTGAACTAGTTCGATACCAAGTTGGAGACAAGCCATTTCGAGGTCTTCATGTAGCTCCAGGCCGTTATCGACGACGAGCGTTTCTGGAATTCCATAGGCCAGATAGTCATTGGTGGTATGGAAGAGTTCTTTTACATGGACCTTTTCCAGAATTGCGTACATGAGGCATTCCATCACTAACCGATAGGAGGGCGGTTCAAAGCTAATGAATATGGCTACAGGATAGCCAGTATACTTATCTCGAATTGCTGCAAGGACTGGACGACCAATCGGGAGTCGGTCGAAGGCATCGACGATGAGGGCGTCGAGACGACAGAAATCGAACTCCCAGCGCTCGTTTGGTCGAGTTGCCTTTGGCGGCTGATCCTCCCCATCATTCTTTGGTCCACGTTTTTTCTGGCGCATGCCTAGTTCTGCCAGTTCTTCTGGATCCAGAGACCTAATAAATCGATAAATGGATCGATCACTGGGAGCAGAGAGCTGCTTATCAGGAGATCGCTTTGCATTCTCTTCCTTCAAGAGTTCTTTAAATTCCAGACAGATAGTGCTAATCATGGGGGTCGGATCATGGTTCTCTTCACAGACCTTTTTGATTGCTCTCTTGACCACATCCTGTACCTCAAGATGTATATAGATGCGCTGAGGACCATTTTTGTGATATTCAGGAACGAGGCTCCGAACATCACAGCGACTTTGCTCAAAATCCTCCATCCAGCGGCATACAGTCCTGTAACTAATCGATAGAACGAATGGTTTCTGAGGTTTCCTATCCTTTTTCTTTCCTGTACGTGTAGGGATGTTATATGCTTTTACCGCAGAGGTTTGTGTACTTTCAATGATGGAGGACTGCATGTCCTTCTTCTTTCTTAGTCCTGTCCCTTTCCCTATATGATTACCCAGCAGGTCAGGAATGCCGTCCCGTCCTTTTGCCTTAATGAGTTCATCTAAAAATGTGGTGATCTCAACCTCAACGTTATCTTTTGTGCGTTCGTCTGGTCTGAGACTGAGGATTCGTTTCACAAGTTCAAATCGCTGGCGCGTGATATCCTGTATTTTCGTGGGTAAGTCACTCAGCACGGAAAAATCGTAGGACGTTTTGAGTGCCCTGCCATCAGCCGTTCTGAGGGTTGAAACATTCTCTCTCAGGTTCGATTTTCCTGGTAAAACGAATCGCAAAGTACCTTCGAATAAACAACATCGCAACATGTCTTGCCGATGGACGAGCTTTTTTCCCCCTTGCTCCGTGATGTTCTGGACAAGCATCTCTCCTTGCGCGAGCATTTCCAATACCTGGTAACCTACCTGGTTTTCGCCCTTTCCAAGGATATACTGTACCCCTGGCTCCAAAACGATAGGCTTTGGCATGACGTGATTCCTTTCTACCTAATCTGACATTTCCCTGAAATCGCTTGCGGAAAAAGGATTGACTTTCCCTCGTCCCATCGACGTTTCTGCAATGCAGAGGTTGTAAGCATAGGCAAGATCGCACAAACTGAGGGTGGTTGATGCTTCAAGGATTGCTTTTTCTGCAGCAACGAATAGAAGTTGCATAAGCCGTCCTACAATGCCGTCCGTCGCATAAAAAAGACGATATCCTATACCTTCTGCGGCTAGGGCCGTTTCATCAAAAGGGAGTTCGTGATCAAGAGTCGTTAAGAGCGTCTGCCATTCCATCACAGTTTCTGGATGAGCTCTGTCCCAGCCTAAAGGAGTGAGATGCAGGAGTGGGCCAAAATGGCGTTCAACCTTTGGGAATGCTTCCATGATATGCTCCATTGCAGCTAATTCACCAAGAAGAATCAAAGAGAGATCGCGCTGGTATGTCAAGCGTACGAGAAGCTCGATAAGAGCAGAGGTGGTATGCATGCTCTGGTTCCTGATGAGATATTCGCAGTTGTCGAGGATGATCAAGTGTATACCACTTGCTGGCAACACTTGAAAGAAAAGATTCTCCATGTTCCATGTGTTGGTTACACTGAGTTGACGGTTAGAACAAAAGTCGGTAGCAGTGCAGAGCAGATGATAAAGCAGACTTTTTTGAGTAATCATCGCTGGTAGACGAATGTAGTGATACGGCGATGAAGACCTTGTTTCTCCTACCTGCATCTTTCGCATCGCTTCAGATAACCAGATCTGTGCCAGTACTGTCTTCCCAACTCCAGCTTGTCCAGCAACGGCCATATTCAGAGGGCATTGCGTGAGATTTTGAGAAGCTTCTGTTACGCTTTGAGTGCATTGATCCATGTGTTCGAAAAATTGTTGAAGGCGCGGATACAGGGTGCATATGTGCTCAACAAGAGCTATGCGTTCTGTTTCATTCATTTCCCGTCGTTTTTTTTGATTGCTATTCTCCGAATTCCTCCACGAACAATTCATCTTGTGCTCCTCCTTTGTTGTAGTCTCTGTGTTGTCGCGTTAAGGTATAAACCACTATCTACGTGTGTTGACTACAGGATTACCAGGTATTGTGGCTGCTTACTGTGCTCATTCGGTCATTCTACGTCCTCCATTCCATGAAATACGAGTTGTCTGGACATTCAGAGGTATGGTTAGATCTGTCACCAGTACACCTGTCGCTAGTAGATGCCAGAGATACGATCTTGTACGTGTGGTATCCAAAAGCGGAGTTCTCTGGACTATCTCAGCTACTGACAAAGGCGATAGCTCTTGCATGAGAGTACGCATAAGATATTCGTAAGCTTGAGGAGGTATAGCTCTGTTTGCGTGGACAGCGAGTCTTTTCAGGTTCGATATGAGCGGCTGGTATGGGAGCAGAACAACCTCCGTCACAATGTTGAACTCGTATCCATGGTTCTGACACCACATCTTGCAAGCAGTCCATCTAGGGAAATACTGTGGATCATTGACATTCGCTTGTTTTGTACAGACGACAATACTTGGCGCACTTTGTCTCCTGAAGACGGAGAAGTCGGGAGTGCAGGTGTATTCGCACTCGTCTACCCGATACGTGATAGTACATGGCCACTCTTCGAAAGCCTCGACGTCAGAATCATAGTTGAGCAGACGGATGTAGTCACGTTTGATTCTATTTCGGTAGTAGACCATCGTGCCCAATTTGGGGCTTGGAATGGCACCCCCACCATTTCTACCTTGTTTTGCTATCTTTTTCTGATCCATAGGCTTCCACTTTTTTGATGAGAGATTGACTATAGTGCCTAATCACGAGCCAAACGGTTTAGCTCTTCTAGAGCATGAGTATCGGTTGGGCTCTTGCATTTTCTATATAAGCAAGTGCAGGTTGGGATGATGAAAATTGTATGGACTATTACCTGATGTTATTTTGACAATAATGAGATTGCTTCGTAGTGTCAGGCAGTGAGTAGTGTAGAGATACGTGGCTTGCATGCGAACATCCATACTCTTCTGCTTTTTGAAGACTGAGATGGGTGTAGTACACAGAACATCCTCTTCCAGATGAGATAAAGGAGGCTTGTCAGATACCATACATAGACCTCAGTGAAACTGGACTGAAAGCTGAAATCACACATTAAGTACCTGGATACGTCACTGCTGAAGGGGACTGATCAGCTGTTTCGTCGTTTTGCTTGCTAAGGGAACTCCCTTCAACTCTACGTGTGAACTTGTTGTACAGAATCAGACAAGGTAATCGTTTGTGAGGATCGTGCTTATCAGAGACGATGAAAAGATCGACCATCGACAGATCGATGAATCCGGTTCGTTGTACTTGTGACATGAACTGCTCTTTTCTCTTTGATCAACTCAAGGTGTTTCTAGGGAGATTTGTCTACCAATTCCGTACGTTCTAAAAGAGGCCGTGGCACTTTCTTCACCGTAACGACAGCCGTCAGTATCTAATGGTCCTCACGTTTCACTCTGCTCCCTTCTTAGGACTTTTATTTCGTACATGCTGTTGCGGGAGCAGAAAAGGTTCATTCAAGGCGTATCGATTCCGTTCATGCTCTGTATTGACCCCCAGGGTGGTAAAGGGATTGATCTTTCCCAGACCCATGGTTGTATGTGCAATACACGCATCATAAGCAGATGCAAGCAGCGATCTGCTCAAGGTTGCGGCATTTTCCTGGAGCGCTTCCTGTGTTGCATAACTGATGAGTTTCATGATCCAACCAAGAATGCCATCGCTCGCGTAGAACATGCCATAGGCCATCTCTTCTTCGTCGAGGCCTGAGAGGTCAAATGGAAGGTGATGGTCGATGGCTCTCATCAGGCTACGGAATTCCAGGATCGTTTCGGGTTTGTTCCGGTTCCACTCGAATGGGCAGAGGATATGTATTGTACCCACCAGACGTTCAAGGCGTGGATTCATCCGAAAAATAGAGCTCGTTTCGTCTAGGCTTCCCAGCAAAACGATAGTGAGGTTGGTTAACTTGACGATGTGCTCAATGAGCTCGACACTGGCAAATCGAACACGCTGAGTATCCCGATTGATGAGATGCTGGCATTCATCGATAAAAAGCATGCGAACTGACGTTTTGCGTATCAACTGACAGAGCCGCTCTGTCATCCGCCATTCTGTTCCTTGAAAGGGCGAGGGATCCTCAAGCGAAGCTAGACAAGCTGCGAGAATCCCCTTGGGGGTTGCCGGAGTTGGCAGACGGAAATACACGTAGGGTTTCACCTGTTGCTCTTCTGAAGCTGCCTCATGTCGTGTGCTGGCAGCTTGTATCCAGGTCCTTGCGAACGTTGTTTTTCCTACCCCGGCTTCACCGAGGATAGCCAGGCACTGAGGAGCTCTCATTCCTACCCTCTCTGCGAAGTATGCGTAGCTATCAAGTTCCTTAATAAGTGGCTTGAGGCGCGGATGATTGATAGTGATACTCTGCATGAGGTCATAACGCTTGATATCAGTCATCGTCCGCCATAGCCTGGGATCTACCACCGTAGCTGGCTGTTTCGTTTCATGTTCCACGCATTTGATCCTCTCTGGACAGATGTTCCGATCAGGGTCTTCAGACATATCACATGTGGCAGAAGGAATGACAGAGTTTACTAACGCTTGACTCAGCGGAAGGTGATCTATCCAACTGGCAATCTGGTATCTAGGCTGCTGTTGAACAGGAAGAGGCGGAGAGATACCGCCTACTCGTTCGAGCACTGAAACCATTACCTTCTGCAGTTGAACTTTCGCTTGTTCGAGGTCGGAAGAATCGGAGATTTGCATTCCTAGCGAACGGGCGTATTGCTTGATCACCTTGTGCTTCCACAGCGATAGTTTAGCAGTATATGCTTGATCAACTGCGATGAATTCATGTGCCTTGTGAGATGTGGGATCAAAGACCAAGAGGCTCGAAAGATCTGCTGGATTATATGTGAGACGAACAGGAGTACTTGAATCGAGGAGGCAATCTCTCAACAAGTCTGGTGTTTTTGGATGATATCGAAGATGCTCGAAGGTGACACTATTCTGCCCCAGAGTTGTTTCTGTTACTCGTGAGAGGAGAAAATGTATGTTAGCATAACTGTGCGGTTCCCTTGGGACGAAGCCCTGTTCGCATGCCTGCTGCCAGAGCACTGCAGGAATTCTCCTTTCACTTCCACTCGCACCTAACATCACTTGTTCTTCTTGTGCGTATACGTCGACAATCCAGTGATACAGGATACGCAAGAGTTCATGGAGTGTCATGCAACCCACACTCTGATTAGAAGTATCCTGTTGCAGGAAAGACAGCATGGATGTATCCCGAAAGGTCAGCCCTTGAGCTGCCAGCAACGTGCCGAAGCTACGTTCGACGATTCCATGAAAATCGGGACGCATAGTCGCCTCATACCGCAAATCGATCCCAAGGAGCCGACAAAAGCGCTGCAGACGGAGGTTGCCTTGTTCCATGAAGTGGTGTGAAACCAGGACCTCAGGCACCCCGAATCCTAGATAGTCGTGCTCAGTACCGAACTGCGATCGTATGTCTTTTTTGTGCATGGTTGAGGAAAAGAGCCCTTCCAAAAGTGTAGCTGGTGATGGAGGCTCGAAGCTGAGGGAGCACCCTGTGAGGTAGCCAGTATGGCAATCGAAGAAAATAACCAGCGTCGGCCTTCCAAGAGGTAGTATGTCGCCATCATCGAACACATACACGTCAAGAGATACAAACCAGCACTCCACACGCTGGTTTGGGCGCGTCAACTGGTGCTTCATAGATGTGTGATGATCAGCCATAGTGGGTTGAAGATGGAGAAACGTTGCTTTTTTTGTGAGGATGAGAGAAGAACGAGGAACCGTATAACTTGACTGTAGTTGATTGATCTCCCCATGCACAGCAATCCAGGCCTTTATTCGCCGATGAGATGTCGATAGAGATGGAATCCGAAGTTGATCTGACTCCGGCCGAGTACGGTTGATCTCTTGTAGACGCTTGATGATTACTTGCTGGACAAGATCAATCGTTAAGTGCTCTCGTGACCAGTAAATTTCGCGTATCGCAGTATCGATGATCTCATTCACAGCAGGGGATAACCGTGAACTGAAACGTTCTTCTTGTCTGCGAATATACGGAAGCAACGATCTCACATCGCCGCCACTCAGTCGGTAGACGCGAATCCAGCGATAGATCGAAGCAATGCTGACATGCTTGATTGCGTTTGCTTCCAGTTGATCATAAGCACGCTCGTTGATTTCCAGTACGCATTGCCTCACCATGTCACGAGTGAGCTGTTCGATGTTTATGAGCGGTTGGATGATTCTCTCCCGTTGGAGAGCTATTCGTACCACATGTTCGGGATACGCTGACAGGGGCTTATAGTGCTTCTTGATCTGCATCGGTATAAACTCCATAAATGGGGTCCGACGTCATGGTTATTTACCGCTAACTGTATTCTGATAAGTACCTAGAACGTTGAAACTAGTCAAGCATATGTGAATGTAAGAACTTCAAAGGCTCATATGCCATGCCGTTATAACTATCATGAGTCTTAACACTCCTATTTTTTACTTGTTGAAAACGCATGGCGCAAAAGAAGTCATGCGTCCTGGCTGTCGTGTCATAGTCTCAACTTACATGAAATTGCGCACCCCTTTCACTCTTTGTAGGAAGAAAACTCCATAAGGGTGTTGAGTTTTTTTCAAAAGTGACGTACATTTGGACAGAACCATTCAAGCAACAAATGTCCAGAGGAGACCACTTGAGTTCTATGACGTGGAATCTCTGAAGAACAGCTACTTTTACTATGGTTAGAGATACGAAAAACACGATCATATCTTTTACCAAATTTCTAGATGCGCAACTGTATTAATATCTATTGCTGCGCATCTATCTAATGTCTATATTAGCAAATCTATGCTATCTTGTCAAGATGATGGGAAGAGGAAATTGTCTTATGGATTTTGGATCATGGCTGAAGCAGATGCGCCTGGAACGTAATATGGATTTGCGGACGTTTGCAAATCTCATAGGAATCAATATGAGTTCGGTCAGCAGGATCGAAAATACGCGGATACAGGTGACTCTTTCTACTGCTGTTCGAATTTGCGAAAGGCTTGAAGTCCCCCTTCCTATGCTGATGCAAGCATTGCAAGGCAATGCTCTGCCTGATCTAGAGTCCTTCGTCGTTACTGGGCGTGAGGGGGTATTGACGCTGAGTGATGTACAGGCATTTCTTGACTATATCAGCTACGATTGGCACGGAGGAAGTATCTTGCTGGCTGATCTGCTCAATGCGATTTTTGTCAGGCAGATAGGATCAAGAAGTATGCCTCTCGGGAAAGGTACACACCTATTTGGATCAGAAGATGTCAATAAACTGCTCATAGATGTGCCGCTCTATCGTTTTGAGCTTCAGTATCCCCAAGCAATTCAAGCAGATGATATTTGGGAAACCTATTGCCAGGGGGGATGGCTGACCTTCATAGATATCGGGGTCTATATCAAAAAGGTCCGGAAAGATGTTACCTTTGTTCGGCTTCACCAGAATGTACATGTCTCGGAAAGCGTCATTACTCGTCTAGAGAGCGGTTCACTTGAGCGTATCAAATTGATCGATGTCTTCATGTTGGATGAACAACTTGAGCAGGGGGGGAAGCTTCTTGCAATGTACTGGAAGGCCTCCCACCTCAGTGACGAACTCGTTCAGTTTCTTTCACAAAGGAAGCACTGGCCGACAGACATTCCATTCTCAGTGTGGAAAGAACAGCAAGTACATTTAAGCGAGATATTGACGATCCTCTCCCGGTGGTTGCAGTATGGAAGTCAAGAGGAACGATCGTTCATTTCCGATCTTCACAGGAAACTTGAAAAATTGACGCTACTTGTCGACGGTGTCAGGGTGGAAGGTCAGATTTCACAATGAGTAATCGGTCTGCTTTGGTTGCAAAGAGTTCAATGTAATTGAGGTCATTTATTCGGACGAGAGAATGATACAAACCCTTTAGCATGCAGGTCTGACGAGGACCATGGAGTTATTGACGGTGGATCTTCAGAGGGGTATACGGATACACTGTACTGTCTAAGGTTGAATGAGTATGGATCAATTGCAGTTGTTAGACTTCCTTCCAAGTTCGCTCCCAAGAGTTCGGAACTCCTGCCACCAAACGGTCAATTGCTTCATCAAGTCATGGAAACGTTTACCATCTTCCAGAGGTACGACAGGAAGCAGCGGCATAGAAAAGGTATCCATTACATGGTTATCTGCATCGATGGAATAGGCTTCGATAATGGGGAGATCTTCCTGATCATGCACCATTTTACGAGCATGATCTGTAGCCTCTTTGAGGAGAGAACAACCACGCTCGATATGTGTGATAAGGATGAGAGTTGACTCGTTTGCATGTGTTGGAAACAGCACCTGAGAGTATCTTTGAAGCCGTGAATCTATCTCTGCAGAATTGGCGAGAAATGTAAAGAGGACTTTACGCATAGCATTATAGTTCTGCTGCATTTCCTGGTAAGCTAGGTCTGCTAGCCTCGCCTGTGCCTGGCAAGCTCTTTTCAGTTGTAGACGACGTTCAGCCGAGATATAGTGCCAATCGAATAAGCCATACAGGAATGGCACCTGTGAGATCGGTAGACATTACACCTGGCGCTTGCCTTGTCTCTCAGTGTGAAACGGCAACTTCCGTGCCGTGAACCAGAGCGCCAGGTTTTTCCAACGCCGGATGTGCCTATCGGCATGAATACCCAGCGCACGACAAACTTTGTAGACCGGGAGATAGATCTTTCCATCAGCCAGGATGAGGGCAGGGACCGCATCATCGAGAAATGGGAGAGTGATTATTCGTTGTTCGACGACCGTACTCATGATCCCACCCCATCGGTGCTACACGTGGTGCGAAGAAATTCGCGACCTTTTTCGGAGATTTCCCAAAGTCCTGGCGGCGAGCTCGACCGTAACAGCCCCTCCTTCACCATGAGATTGCGTGCCCATTGGGCCGAATTTTGCCATCGCGTCTGTTGGGCCTCCGATGAAAGGATCTGATAATCGATCGGTTTGAGCACTGCTCTCATCGACTGTTCCAGGATCAAGAAGACCTCGCGTCGTATCGCCGATCCTCCCAGATCACTGAGCGCTTGCAAAATCGGACAATAAAAGGCAGATTCAGGGGTACGGAGTCCTTTGCGTATTCTGCCTGCGATGAGTCGCCCAACAGGTTGGAGTGTGTCCTGCTGTACACGTGAATGAGATTGTGCAGAAACTGGCGACTTGCTCGATTGTTGCAGGTTCTGCACAACAGCTGCACGTGGTGAATGCTTCTCTGGACCTGCTTGAACACTCAATGTTCCCTCAAGCTCGTTCCATTCTCTCTTGAGGGCGGTAATCTTCTCACACAGAAGCTTCACATGGCGGGCTCGTTCAATCGCTCTTTGAGCCATGTCATAGTCGCACATTTCGAGGGCGTTGGCGCCGCTGTTGTTCATGCTCCGAAGTGCATCTTCTATTTCTTCGATGAGCACATCAAAGGCCGCTAATACATTTTGTAGGTTATGTTCAATCATTCCCTACTCCACATCTCACAACTCATCTCCCATTGTCCCATAACGTTCGTGGGCTCCATGCTGTCCTTCCGCAGATTCCCAGAGCAAAGTCAACGAACGTGTGGATATTCCTTTTCCAACATTGTGTTCTCCGACTAGTGCTGTACTATAGTTAGTCAGCCAGAGAGATATATAAGCCTTCCCAAAAGACGTTCTCACATTCTATCCTCCCAAATTATTGATCACTCCCACTTTGTCGGCCAGCGCAATCTCACCCTTGACGGCGAACCCAAGGATGAGACCTGCCGACACCAATTGTGCCATATCATCAATTCCTTTATGATCAAGTGGCGCGTGTAACGCGAAGACCATACGCTTTTCCATATGCGTGATGACGAACGGAGCAGCACTTTCGAGGGAGATCCGCTCTTCTTGCTGCGCTATGAGATGGTACGTGATACCAGAGGTGGTCAGTGTCTCATCAATGTGGTAGCCCGCACCTTCTTCATGATTAGGGCGCAGATAGATGATGAGGAGGGTAGGTGGGTGCTCACTCATTGGCTGTTTCCTTTCTGTGGTCATGAGCTTCCTGCAGCAATGCATCGAGTGTGACCTCACGCTCATCTTTGAAGTAATACCTGTCGAAGAGCTTTCCAGTTTGCTCATCGAGCCACGTGGTCTGTGCTCGTGTGAGTGGTCGTATTACCTCGAACACCAGCTGACGCTCTCTCCTCTGCACCTGCGAGGCAATACCCAGGTGTGCTACCTCAAGAGCGGTTTGGTGCACCAGATCATTTGGTAGGCACGCTTGCAGGTCGACACCTGGCCCCTCTCTGTCAGCATCTTGATCAGTAAACACCAGGATGAGATAACGAGTTGTGAGATGCATGAGAATATGGTGCAACGTGATATTCAGTGCGCTATCGAGCGTTGCAGCCGTCTTCATAGCACCAATTTCTGGGACGGTCACTTCGTACTGGTATTGACCCGTTTGGCGAACGTTCAGGGTATAGGTCCTCTTTTTCATCGTCTGTCCCTTTCACCTGTTCAATGTACGTATCCACTTCAAAGGGGAGAATATTTCGATAGCCCAGAAGCATTTCCTTTTTTGAAACACCAGTGAACTCTCGTGCTATTCTACAAGAGAAGCCCCTTGGCAGCAGGTAAAAACAGGTTTCGGTCTACATTGTTGAAGAATAGACAGCCCACATTGCACAGAATACGCGAATACAAAGCTCTTGACAGACTGAGCATACCGGACTAGACCGTTTCCCATCTGCCGGGGAGAGAATAGGGACCTCATAGTTCAGAAACGGTAGGGTAACCATTGTATGTTCGCTGTCTTCTTGTTGGCTCTCATGCATTCCATACCCGCTCCTTTGCTTTGTGGCTCAGTTCACAGGCTACAAATCACAGAAGAACAGGTGTTTCACTGAGAGTGTTGCGGTTTCTCCCCTACTATGAAAACTGTACGAGCGTGAGCGACCTGAAAAGTGCAATAATTCCATTGGACACTGCTCTTACGATTGTTATCGGCACACCTCTTTCGCATTGCAACCTCTCTCATGTTCTCTCAACACCTCTCGAAATTCCCGGCGTTCAGCCACTCTTGTTCAGAAGAAATGCGCGACCTTTTTCTGTAATTTCCCAGATACCTACTGGCGAATCGTGTTGTAACAGTCCATCCTTCACCATCAGGTTGCGTGCCCATTGTGCTGAATTTTGCCATCGCATCTGTTCAGCTTCTGACGAGAGGGTTTGATAATCGATCGGTTTGAACACGTCCCTCATGGAATGTTCCAGCACGTTGAAGATATCGCTTCGTTTCGCAGATCCTCCTAGATCACTGAGCGCTTGTAAAATCGGCCGGAAAAAGGCAGGTTCTGGCGTGCGCAGCCCTTTGCGAATTCTGCCAGCGATGAGTCGCCCAACAGGTTGGGGTACTTCATGACGAACTACGGGATGTGGTTTTGCAGGAACAGTATGCATGCGTGTCTGTCGCTGTACAGACGCTGCAGGTGGCGTGTGCTGCTCTGGATCTTTCTGTACGCTGAAAGCTCCCGCAACGTCCCTCCATTCTCCCTTGAGCGAGGCAATCTTCTCACTCATGAGCATGACACGACGGGCATGTTCAATCGCTGTTTGAGCTCTCTCATAATTGCCGGTCTCAAGGGCGTCAGCACCTCCTTTGTGGATGCTACGAAGTGCGTTTTCCATCTCTTCAATGAGCACATCAAAAGCCGCTAGCACGTTCTGTGCGTTGTGTTGAATCATTCCTCACTCTACATTCCCCAACTCAAAGACCATTCAGACAAGAAGTGCGTGGTCTTCTGTGCCGACTCCACTGTACGGGTTAGCAACGCCTCACTTTCAGATAGATGGCGCGCATCGGCAATGTCAGGCTGGTAAGATAGGCTCCCACCGTTTGCAATCAGTGTCTCAACGTGTCGCACAGCGAAGGCAGCAGCACATTCCACCACACTTGGTCAGAAGTTGGTATACAAATATTGGCTCTTCTCTCTGGCGGTTATGAGAGCATAGAAGCTGCGAAACAAGCTATGAAATCAGCTTCTCAAGCCGTTTTGCACTACGTCGTTTCCGCCAACCGCGACGACCACTATGTGTATAGGGAGCCTTGACCAAGTGTGATCCCTCTGGATCGCTTTCTACGCTGCAAAGAGGAAGACAGCGGATCTCATGCATATGCAAAATACCTTTCACAGATTCCTTTCTGTCCTTCCTACCCGTTCCATTGAGCAACCACGAGAGCAGACTAGGCAGCAAGTTCCCGACATGTTGTGCTTCGTCGAGGGTCGGCCAGGTGATGGGAAGCCAGATGCGTACATCAATGTGACGGTGGATTGCGCGTGTAACGTCGGGGTATGGCTATCCATACCTGCTCACTATCGCTCCAGCATCGTGCCTTCCTACAACGTGATCTTATAGCGGTCAAGATGCTCGACGAGATAGACCATCATATCATAGGGCAATTGTTTCGGCTCTCCGTCTGCCTGCGCTTGAATCTTGTTATAGAGCATCGCGGCTTTTGCCTCCGGCTCTCCTCTCCTACTCGCGCTGACGATGGCTTCAAGGTTGCGCTGGGCGTGTACCGGATCGCGATAGGCAGCAAGGAATGTACAGGGCCCATCCATCATCAACCAGATTTGCCACAAGTTCGTCTCAGGATGTTTCACGATCCCGCCAGCCACTTCACCGATGCCGCGTGGTTTCTCTCCGTTGGCAGGCATGAATGGCTGGAAGCAGGTCTCGTAGTTTCCCTTTGCCTTGAAGCCCTCCTGTAGCTCCAGTAGCGTCTCTTCGAGGGTATAGGGGTACGCTGGACCTGGGGTATAAGAACCATCCCTCCAGAGATCGAGTACCCTATTGGCGATGGCCATGCCACTCTCAGTGGTGAGCCGGGGATCGCCGGTCACCAGGACCTGGGTCTGTTGAGCAAGCAAGAACTGCGCGGCTCCTGGGGACAGTTGCATGTCCTTGATGAGCGGAAGCACGCCCTTTTCTGCGCGTCGAACGTAGACTGCCAGGACTTCTGGTTCCATCTCCATGGCGCGTTGTTGGGATGATTGCCGGGTGGCCGAGATGGTAAAACGCCGTCTCTGCTTTCGTTTCTTCATACGACTCCTTCCATTTCACTGACTCGACGCGACAGTGCTAGACACGTCTAAGGCCTTCATCATCGGGAACCTCTTCGATCAGCTCTCCAGGAGGAACCCCTAGTGCTTTCGCCAGCTTTCCAAGAGTCTCCGTGGTGATCACATGGTACGGGTTTTTATACATCCGCTTGACCGTGTTATAGGCCACGTCGGCATCCCGCTGCAGTCTTCCCATACTGAAGCCTCTCTTTCTTGCAACTTCTTTCACTCGCAAACGTATCGCCATTGGCCACTGCCTCCATCTATGCTCAACGTGATTGTAGCAGCCCTTGCTTCCTGACAACACTAGGCAGCCAATGTCTCACTTGTGTATGGGGCCTTGGAAGACTATGATCAGAAGGCAATTTCGATGCACTCTCGACCGTTACCGTACTAGCAGGCATGATGAGGTGCCACTGAAAATGCTCTGCTCCCAACGAGCGAACGAGCCTGGCCAGTTCAGACGAGGGAGACTCCATCATGGTTGCGCTCTTTCGACTCCCATCGGTAAGCAAACTGATGCTGTCCTTCTCTGGAGGAACGACGCTGCGAATACTTCGCTTCGCTCATCTGCTACTTGCATGTGACAATGAGGAGCAAGGGAATTGCACCGTGAAACGAGGCGAAACTGGTGCGCCTCCTCCGTTGTAGACAAACCCCTCCCCTCTTGTCGTAAAGCTTTCCCCACATCGCCAGGACGTATTGGTGCCTGAATGGAGCGTAACTGAGAACGGGTAAAACCCTCTCTGGCAGTGCAGTAATGCTCTCCCCTGGTTGCAAGAATGGTGCCCTCAATGTTCTTCGGGCACGTATGAGAACTTATAGATAAACAGACCTGGCGCCATGCCACGCCTTGAGCGTTTCAGTGAGGGTCATTCCTTGCTCCAACCTCCGGCAACTCGCGAGCGAGAAAACAAGTCTGTCAGCCTCTACACGCGGTAGCGTGTTGGCGGTGAGCTAGAGATGAGGATCATTACCGCTCTTCCTCTCTGATCGCCTCCATCCTTTTCAGCGAGGGTAGCAGAGAGTTACAGGCATTATAGCAGACATATTCTATCCTTACAAATAAACCTTTCTACTTAGTAAATTACTTTGTAAACATATCTATACAGTTAAATTTACACATAAGTATAGATAGGATTACACTGCACGCATGCTAAATGAAATTGATATCCCCAATCTCCCAGGCTATGTATCGATCAAAGAAGCTGCCGAAATCATGGGCATCTCGGACAAGAGAGTATACCAGCATGTAAGGGCCGGCCGCCTCGCTGCGAGACGGGTGGGCCATATTTTGATCCTGCCTCTCGAAGAGGTGAAGCAGTTCCAGCCAAGCCCTTCCGGACGAGTGCGATCAAAGGCTCCCTCCTGGCGCGCTTATCGTAGCCGTGGAAAGCTGCTGGCGACGGAAATTCGTGTATCAGTACGCAAGGGTCAGCAGTCAAAACTGGTCGAGAAGTTGAAGACAATTCAGAAACTCGACAAGCATACGTTCCCTGGGACAGTAGCCCGCTACGTCATGCAAGGCGATGAAACACTTGAAACTCTACAGATTTTTTTGATCTGGAAAAGCACCGAAATGCCAGGTGAGGAGGCGCGCAAGCGAGACTTTGCCTCGTTTCAGGAAGAGCTGGCAGACGTAGTGGACTGGGAAACGGCTCAATCTGCGACCAACGAGATCATTATTCATACGTAAGCCATCATCAGAAACTCCTACAACCCAGGCATCGTGCACGGCAGGCACTGGCTGGCAAAAGAGAACACGACAACAGGTCGAGACATTCTGCTCGATCTACAGCAGTATCGGACCATTACCTCTTACCTATCCTGGCAACCCCAAAGGTGCGTATCTTCAATCCTTGAGCATTCGCAAAACTGGAGGGTAAATACGTTCGAGAACGAAACTTGATCCTGGAGCGCCGACAGGAACTGATCGCGACAGGTATCACTATCGACTGTAGATACATTCTCTGGCAACCGGAGCACTTCGAGGCTGTCCCCCGACTAGGTGTGCGGGCCGAGGTGAACCGGGTCATCATCGCTGTTGGGAATGCACACATGCTGGCATCATCCGTACCAGTATCTATCACGCAGGCGTTAGAGCGACAAGCGAAAACCTTACTCCTGGTCGAGCAAGCGGATAATCTTATCGGAGTTCTGGCTGCCGCCGATACCATCCGTCCAGAAGCGCCTGCGAACAATGGGCATTAACAAGATCGAACTACTCACCGGCGACAATGAACGGATAGCAGAAGCGCAGGCGATAGCACTGCGAATCACCTATCGTGCCCAACTCCAGCCGGAGGACAAAATCCGTATCGTCAAGGAGTACCAGGCACAGGGTCATACCGTGGTGATGATCGGCGATGGGGTCAATGATGCTCCAGCACTCGCACAGGCCGATGTGGGTATCGCGATGGGCGTGATGGGATCAGATATTGCGCTAGAGGCAGCTCATGTGGCGCTCATGCGCGAAGACTGGAACCTGGTGCCTGATCTGTTCACCATTGCGAAGCGTACCATGCGGGTCGTCAAAATGAACCTTTCCTTCACGATCCTCTACAACCTGGTGGGCCTCTCGCTCGCGGCCTTTGGAATACTTCCACCCATCCTCGCCGCGGCTGCGCAGTCGTTGCCAGATCTGGGTATTCTTGCCAATTCGTCGCGGTTGCTTCGGCAAAAACTTCCAACAACAGCGGCGGTTCCACCTGCGAAGAGTCCTCAGGCCCCTCGACTTCTCAGGTGACAGCAGAGACATGTGGATGTGGGGACGAATAGTGCTGTGGATTGACAACAGCTTCGGAGACTCCCACATGTATGCCACCGATTACGCTTGTCCCACGCGGTTTTGTCGAGGAGAGTGATGATCGTTCAGACAAATGAGCATGAAAACAGTCCAAAGACTCACTTTGTCGTTCCCTATGGTACAAGCTCCTTTCCTCAGACGAGGGTTAGCTCTCGAATATCTTACCCTTTGCTGGAATATGGTTGGCGTCGTCATTGTAGTGGTGGCCGCTTACACGGCTCGCTCCGTGGCCCTGGTCAGATTTGGACTGGACTCGCTCATCAAAGTCTTAGCTTCCATCATCATCGGGTGGCAACTGCTGGGTTAAACCATCACCGTGAATGGCTGACTCTACGCCTCATCGGGACGACCTTCTTTGCCCTCGTCCTCTACATTCTAGCGCAGATTGCGGTGACGCTGCTCACACGAACGCATCCGGCTCCCTCGATAGGTGGCATTGTGTGGTTGACTGCTACCTTCCTTGCCATGCTTCTACTCGCCTCTGGAAAACGAGTGACGAGCAAGCAACTCGGCAATGCCGTTCTCATAACGGATGGGCATGTTACCTTCATCGATGCCTATCTTACTGGAGCTGTCCTCAGTGGCCTCATCCTCAATGATCTCTTGGGTTGGTGGTGGGCCGACCCGCTCGCCTCCCTGGTGATTGTCTACTATGGCATTAGGGAAGGCATGCATGCCTGGCGAAGCAAAGGAGAGCAACACGCATGAACACCCTCACTATTTTTGGCGCGTGTGCCGTGACCATCATGCTGCTCTCCTACGCCCTGGAACAACGCTCAGCCTGGTGGGTGCTGATGTTCGCGTTGGCCTGTGCTGCTGCTTCTCGGTATGGCTGGCTTGCTGGCACCGGGCCGTTCGGGGTCGTTGAGGGGGTATGGGCGTTGGTTGCTCTACGTCGCTGGTGGGTGTGCGCCTATCGCAAGGACGAGAACAGACGTTACCCTAGCACAGTCTCCTTTACTACTCTCTGAGAAGCGAGCCGAATGCGATGGGGAACGAAATGCGAGTCTGAGAAGGACCAGCAGGGCAACGATCATCCAGGCTGAGAGAAATACAGCAACTGCTCTTTATCATTTAAGGTATCTATTCGAGCGTGGATTTTCAGAAAAGCTTCCTGTAAAATATCCCCTGCTCTTGTTTCCTCTTAACGGATATGCTCTATTTATATCAAATAAAATTGAGGGATTTTTATGAGCGTCACTATCTCAACCATTCAACCGACTCACTTCCTCAAGCTTCTGGCTCATGATGTACGCTGAAACATCCTTATACTGCTCGGGCGGTCCGACTACCGCATCTAGGAACTTGATCGTCTCGACCACCAGCCACAAAATCTTGTTTCCCGTCACCTCGGGCAGTTACGCAGTCACCACATCGTGACTGGCGAAGGAGTGCGGCTGACAGTCGAGACATGTACTACAGTCTCAGTCATACGCTTCTACACTATCATCCGTGACTAACCTTTCTCCAATGCCTGGATCACCATTTGTGCATGCATCACCAGGTCCTCGGCATGTATCTGGACGATATGCTTGCCAGACTGCGCTTCCACCTCGTGGATAAATGCTCTCAGCAGGTGGATGGCTTGCGACGTATGATCATCGTTTACTGCCTCCTCAGCTGCGTCAAGCTTTGCAAGTAGACTGTGCGTCACCCCTTTGCTGTTGATGATGCCCTGTGACGCAGCATGCTCGACGCATGCCTCCAGGGAGTCTATTGTTGGTTGGTGTACGCAGCCATCACCTGTTTGTGCTCGTGCTGTTCCAGGTGTGAGCAGATTGAACCCAACAAATGCTACAAGTGCAACCAGTGCAACCGCTGCTAGGACAAGATGTCGTTTCATCGTCGGATGTCTCCTCTCAAGATAACTTCTCACGTGCATTTCTCACAATGAAGCTGCCTCCCGTGCGAGCCCATCCAGGTATACCTCCTGGCTTCAAGGCCAAGGCGAGCGGGCCCACCCCACCCATGCATCACCACCTGCCCGGCCCCATCGCACCAATCGTGCCGCCAATAGACAGCAGGGCTAACCCAATGATCGTTACGATGAGTAGAGCTGTTCGATTTCGCATTGCTCTCTCCTTTTTGATTGAAACTCTCCCTTCTTCGCACCAGGTGCTCCATCGAACGCTTGGTGGCGCGAGCTACACAGTGCACATTCTACCGGGTGATCCTGCCAACGTTACGCTACTCGACCGGGGTTTGCTTCAGCCTGGCTTGCGCCTGATCGTACTCGGCAGCATTGATTTCACCGGCGGCATAGCGCTGCTGCAGTGTCTCCATTGCCTGGTCGCGCCCTGAACGCTTCTGGCGCGGGATAAGTCTGCGCACGACCCAGATCACCAGCAGAATTATGACGATCAAGAAGAGCACCATCATGCCTATTCCCAGAATCCACCAACCGCCATTCATGCTAGAACCGTACATCATGTTCGTATCTCCTTGTGCTATCATGGTCTTTATCTGGACCATGTTTTTTCTCTCTCATCTTCACTCATACTGGTCTTTACACGATCGGGTTGACGATGTAAAGCAGCAACGCAATCAGCCCGGCCAGGACCAGTATGCCGATGATGACCGAATAGACATCAATATGGATGCGCTGGAACATATTCCTCTCCCTCACCTTTCTTCGGTTGCCGCTGGCGGTTGTTGCGACAGCTGCTCGTTCGTGTGTGGCTTGCTCTGCTTCTCCGGTTTGTGCGGCCAGGTGTCGTGGACACGTCCCATTTGGGCGAACAGGATGATAAAAGCCACGCCCGTGACCGCGAGCCAGATGAGATGAATGCCCTGGCCGGGTTCAAACAGGCCTGGCAAGCCCTGGCCGAGGCTGTAGATGCCGATCCCCGAAACAACCAGGAAGAGTACGAACTCTAACCCTCTGCGCCGACTCTCTCGCTGTGGCTGGTTCATTCTCCACCTCCCTTCACTTCTAACTCACCCCCATGCGTCGCCCCGTGCCGTTCCCTCCAGGCGGGTTTATCGAAATCACCCTTGATTGGGTAGCGGTAGATGAAGCGATAGAGCTTGAGGTACCTGGGAATGTCGCGCACTCCCGGAACCAGGGGTATGAAGAACAGCAGGAAGGCCGCGAACAGCAGGTTCCACAGGATAAATCCCGGGCCTGTAACCCCACCGGGGAAGTAGACGTGGAATACCGCTGGAATGGCCAGGTACCACGGCCCGACCGAGAACCCGCGTTCCTTGACCATGCCCCACTGGTCATCCGTCAGACCCTGCGCCACTGCCGTGTTGAGCATCTGCGGGTGGTCATAGAGCCAGATGTTGGTGAGGTGGAAGGAGTGTCCAGGGTCAACTGCCTGCAGGTACTGCTCCAGGTAGCCGTTCTGCGCCAGTTGTACATTCGCCTTGAGCAGCACCGGAACCGGGCCGAAATCCCCTTTCAGCGTGTCGATCTTGGTGAAATCAGGACTGGGAGTGCCTTCACTCATTTCACTACCACCAGACGGCATGATGGTGCCGAGCGCCTTGTCGTAATTGGAGGCCCACGTTTGCTGTTGAGTTGCGCTCGCTCCCTCGTAGGTGGCGAGCGCCTGCCCGACATCCGCTCCCAGCAGCGGAGCCGCCTGGTGGAGCGGATTCAGCACAAAGACCTGGCCGGGATCGCCCATCCCAAATTCCGCGGCGTTGGCCGAGGAGGAGGCGGTTCCGTCCAGTTCCTGCGTGAACGCCAGGACCGCTCCGCCCGGATCGGCCTTTGTGACGCCCGCGATCGAATCCCGAGGCCAGTTGGGCGATCCCACGGTCGCTGCCAACACGGCCACGACCACCAGAAGCACCAGGGAGAGGACGGGATATTTCCAGAAGACGTGCCGCACCAGGCGTTCAGACGGCCGATCGCTCGGCGGGGTCGGTGCAGCAGTTGCTGCCGGTTGTTGTACGTTCTCGTCGCTTTCCATACTGCTACTTCTCCTTCTTCTGGTTCGACAGCGGCTTGCTGAGCCCCATGATCCGTAGCAACACAATGTGAGTCAGGATCAGCGCAAAGATAACGACCGGAAGGACGGCGATGTGAATCGCCAGGTCTGCGGTGAAGTTGGCTGGGCTGAACAGGTTGAAAAAGAACGGCTGGATGAAGAGCATATTGTCGGAGTGCATGGACACGAACTGCGACTCCCAGTCGCCACGGGCCAACAGTCCGAAGAGGTTCTCACCCATCGCCAGCATGAAAATCGTCAGGCCAATCCACCAGTTGAGGATGCGCCGACCGCGATAGGAGCCGGTGGCCCAGACGCGGAACAGATGCAGCAGCGCGAAGAAGAAGAAGCCCTGCGCGCTCCAGTAGTGGAACGACTTGAGAAACTGGCCAAAGGGACTCGTCAGCCACCAGTAAGGGCCGAGCAGCGCGAGAATGACGCCGCTGGCGGTCAGGAAGACGAACATCAGGAACGTCAGCCCGCCCATGGCGTACCAGTACGACTCGGCATAGTACGGCACGATTTTGCCGAACATGCCTCCAAAGGGTTTGATATACGCGAACGATTCTAAAATAGTCCTGACTCGACCATGTTCTTTCACGCGGGTTTGAAAGCTGTCGAGTTGTGCCTCGTCGGCTTGTTCGATCATAAGAGAGATACCTCCTACTAATGAGGGACCAAACGTAGCTACTCCATCCAGAGGAACTACCCTCAACTGCTTGCTGCTACGCAACAATCTACGAAGAACGACAGTTCATTTGATCGGCCAAAAAGGGCTGATCGGTTCTCTAAAGGGGGTCTTGATTCAATCCCCTGCTTCTAAAATCTGCCTTCATCTCTGGTAATATAAACTTCAGTTGCTGAGGCTTCGCTGAGTGACCTCTGATGAGCTGAAATAATGCTATCAGACACATCACTCTGGCAACCGATGCTGTCCACTACCGAGATCGCCATCATTTCACCTGGCAATAGTATGTCTGAACATTGAGAACAGATACGCATCTCAATACGAAGTGTCTTTTTTCAAGGAGCATTTACAAGCAGCACAGCGCTGCTTTAATCTTACTTTAATATCGGTAATTATTCAATGCAAAAATCACATTTGTATCACAAGGAGTGCTTGGAAAATCACGGAAAGCTAACAAATGCGCGCAAACGCATCCAGTTCTTCCCGGCCCAGGTGGCACTCCGTACAGATATTCTCGGCAGTGATCTCCATGTGGTACTTCTTCTCTGGAATTGTTGCATACATATCCGTCTCGCTGTGAAGCCCGGGCAGATGCCATTGACTGTGACGTTCGAGCGAGCCAGCTCTAGAGCACTTTTCGTAAATAATGAACCAGTAACAGGAGCGATTCAACCTCTGATTAGTGCTGCAGTCTCTTCACAGTCACCGTAATTGCGCGCTTCATCGTCATCGATCGATAGAACTTCTGTTTCTCCAGGTTGGCTTAAGAAGTCGTTTCATGGCTCAGCGTATTTTTGGGTTCTCTTGCTCCTCACAGGCTTGTCACGGCCCACTTACAACAGAAGCTGGAGTTTGCACTTCCGATTTGAGACACTCAAAGAACTGGCTGGTTAACCTCTCGACGGTGCTATTCATCAGTCGTGCTCCGACGCTTGCGATCGTGCCGCTTACTATCACCTGGGCGCTCCAGTCCATACACGTTTCTGTAAGATTCACGGCGCTCAGGGTCATGGTCCCCAACATTTCCACGGCATTGCCAGGAGCTTTACCGCGCCCCTTGACCAGCATGTGATCTGGCTCATGCATCTCCGGACGTGTTACATCCAGTGTAAACTTGGCTTTTACAGGACCAATGCCAACGGCAACAACCGCTTTCCAATGCTCTTCACCCAGCACTTCCAAACTTTGAAACCCAGGCGCGCACCCTGCCACGTTGTTCACATCAAACAGCAATGCCCATACGTTCTCAAGAGGGGCAGCAATGGTCTGCGAACCTGAAAACTCCATAGGGTTTATCCTCTTCTCGTTTAATCAAGGGCAATGTGCTCCAAAAGATCGTCCGGGTGTCGTAACGTACAGAGGGAGGAGCCCTTTTGCATCGGCGAGTGAGGTGATCTTTGAGAGTATGTGCGCTACTGAGGCTACACCTGCTGCTGCAGGCGTAGCTCGTTGGTTGTAGGAGAAGCGCAACCGACTGTTCGACTACATCATGTCGAAAACGAGTCGTGCCGGGACGGCCGCCTTCTCCACTTCCTCAAAGGCGTGATTGACCTCCTCCAGGTGCCTGGTCTCATAAATTACTCTCGTGCGACCATCTGCGTGCAATTCGAAGACTTCCGCCAGATCCAGGCGGGTTCCCACAATAGAGCCTACGATCTTGATGCCATTGAGCACGGTTTCGAAGATCGGCAGCTGCATGTAGTTATCGGCTGGCAGCGCGACAAAGACCAGCGTCCCTCCCCGTCGCAGTGCGCGGAAGGCTTGCTCGAAGGCTCGCGGCGAAACAGCCAGACTGACGGCCGCGTTAGCTCCGCCCAGCTTCTGAATGGCCTCTACCGGATCCTCTTGTTTCGCGTTAACGGTGTAGTCGGCCCCAAGCTCCTTGGCCAACTTCAGTTTCTCGTCGACCAGGTCGACGGCCACGACGGTGGCTCCTGCAATCTTGGCATACTGCAACGCCAGGTGTCCCAGTCCGCCAATCCCGAAAATAGCCACCAGGTCGGAGGGACGGGCCCCGCTGACCTTGAGCGCTTTATAGGTCGTGACCCCAGCGCATGTCAGGGGAGCAGCCTCCAACGAACTTACCTTTGCCGGTACTTTGGCGACATATCTGGCGAAGGCGGGAGCATATTCAGCGTAGGCTCCAGGGAGAAAATAGCCTGTATAGCGTCCACTGAGACAGAGCGTCTCCCAGCCGGATACACAGTACTCGCAGGTGCCACAGGCATAGCCCAGCCAGGGGATGGCAACCCGGTCTCCCTCTTTGACCTCCGTGACACCTGCTCCCACGCTCTCAACGATCCCCACGCCTTCGTGACCAGGAATGAGGGGAAGAGTGGGCTTGATCGGCCAATCTCCATGGGCGGCGTGAATATCCGTATGGCACAATCCCGAGGCTTCAATTTTGACGACGATCTTCCCCGGTTCAGGTTCCGGCTTGGCGATTTCTTCCAAACGGAGCGGGGAAGTGAACTCATGTACGACTGCTGCTTTCATTGTCTTTTCTCCTTGTTCTCTGTGTCAAAACAATCAACAGACGCATGGCCTGACAGTCGTTTTTTCACGAAAAGATACATCATTTTCGTGAAAAAACGACTGTCAGGCCTACAATACATCATTGTAGGGGACACCAAAAAGCTCTTCATCCAGGACTTCGTACAGGGCACGCTTTACAATCTGATGCAGACAGACTTGACCTCGGTATAGTTCTCAAGCACCTCGTGGCCCATTTCGCGGCCCCAGCCGGATTGCTTGTAGCCGCCGAAGGGCAGCGCAGCGTCAAAGACGTCGTAGCAGTTGATCCAGACGGTGCCGGTGTGCAGCGCAGCTGCGATGCGATGCGCCTTGCTCAGATCATTGGTCCAGATGCCACCGCCCAGACCGTAAATGCTATCGTTGGCCTTTGACAGCACGTCCTCGATGTCCTTAAAAGGCTGGGCTACCAGCACCGGGCCGAAGATCTCTTCCTGCACCACCTGCATGTCTTGCTTGACATCGACCAGCACGGTGGGCTCGACAAAGTAGCCCTGCTCACCGTACCTCTTGCCTCCACACAGGGCTCTGGCTCCTTCAGCAGTGCCGATATCAAGGTAGCCGGTGACGCGGCGGAACTGCTCATTGGAGACCAGCGGTCCCATCTCCGTGCTGGCATCCATGCCAGGCCCCAGCTTGATCTTCTTGGCCTCATCAGCTACGCCCGCAACAATCTTGTCAAAGGCCTTGTCCTCGACGTAGAGGCGAGAGCCGGCGCAGCAGCACTGACCATGATTGAAGAAGATCGCATGAGCCGCACCCTTGATGGCCAGTTCGGGATCAGCATCGTTGAGCACGACACTGGGAGACTTGCCCCCCAGTTCGAGCGAGACCTTCTTGAGATTGCCAATCGCTGCCTGCACGATCATCTTGCCCACCTCAGTTGAGCCGGTGAACGCCACCTTATCGACATCGGGATGAGCCGCCAGCGGACCACCCGCCTGCGGACCATTGCCGGTGAGGATGTTGACCACCCCTTCAGGGAAGCCCGCTTCCTGAATCAACTCACCCAGTAGCAGGGCTGAGAGGGTGGTTTCTATAGCGGGCTTGAGGATGATGGTACAGCCAGCCGCCAGCGCTGGCCCCAGTTTCCAGGCGGCCATCAGCAGCGGGAAGTTCCAGGGAATGATTTGCGCGACGACGCCAACCGGCTCGCGCAGGGTGTAGGCAAAATAGGTACCGGGAGCGGAAAGAGGAATCGTATTCCCTTCAATCTTGGTGGTCCAGCCCGCCATATAGCGGAACAGATCAATAGAGAGCGGAACGTCTGCCGCACGGGCGACAGTAATGGGCTTGCCATTGTCCAGCGTTTCGAGCTGCGCAAGCTCCTCGGCGTGCTGCTCCATGAGGTCGGCCAGCTTCGTCATGAGGCGCCCACGTGCCGAAGGGGTCATCGAGCGCCAGGGACCAGACTCGAAGGCGCGACGTGCGGCCTGAACGGCTCGGTTGACATCCTCTTTTTCACCTGCCTGCACATGAGCAATTACCTCGCCGGTCGCTGGATTATAGACGGGGTGAGTCTTTCCCGAAGTGGCTTCAACCCACTGACCGCCTATAAGCATTTTTCTTGGCGTGGAGAGAAACTGATTGACTGGTGGTGCAATTTGCACCTGTGTGTCGGAAACTGCCATGGTTCATTCCTTTCTGCTAACTTGTATGTTCGTAGATCAATATGTTCTGGACTCAAGCTATTTCGAAGAGCGATGATTTGAACTCATGCACGACCGCTGCTTTCATTGTCTGTTTCTCCTTGCTCTCTGTGTAAGAACAACACAAGGTTCACAAGACTACTGTGGTAGCCGATCCGAGAACGAGAAAGCACTCCAAAAACGACATTTCATCTTCTCATAAGTGTAGCGGAAGCAGGTGAAAGGAACGTGAAAATAGCGGTGATCGATGGTAACAAAATCGTGACAATATTTCATCGTCTGACCTACGCTGCTCAGTCAACACAATGCAGAGAAGGCTACTCCAGTTCTTGCAACGAGGCGAAGTGAAGCTGTGATCGGTTTGTGAGATGAAACGATACGGCCGTGATCGTTTTGTGAGGTCGGTGTTATAGCATAGCTCACAGAGTAGAGTGCAGGACAGCAACCGTGGGTTATCTATGGTCACGATGAAGGTCCCAAGAAATGAGCTTGCTCCAGGCTGTTAGTACCCGTAGAAGAAAGTAGGCGACGGCAAGCCGTCATTGCTGCACCGCATCTGCATCGAGGTGGAAGTATGACCAACCAACACTATTCCGTTCAGCTATCCATCGCTTCACCATCAGAGATCGAGCAGACCGCTCGACGGTTGAAGACGACTCGTGAGGAGTTTCTGGCCACAGGAATCCTGCCTCAGCATCCCCCACGTCCGATGATCCTGGAATCCTGGCGGCGCTGCCGTGCTATGCAGGTGAACCCTTCGCTGCACTATGCGCCGCTTGCTGTGACCCCTGAAGTCCAGCTCACTCACCTGCGTGAAGCCAGCCAGTTGCTCATGCGCGCAGCACGCCCTGTGATGAGTCATCTCTCCGACTTTCTCGCCGACTCAGGCTATGTGATCGTGTTGAGCGATGCTGACGGCTGCCTCCTGAAGGTCATCGGTGATGCAGGAGTACGCCGCCGCCTTGCCAGTATCGACTTTGTCCCCGGAGGTGACTGGAGTGAAGCCGCAGCCGGCACGAATGCCCTTGGCACTGCTCTTGCTGATGGTCACGTTGTACAACTCTTAGGCGCAGAACATTATTGTAGTGGTTGGCAAGACCTCACCTGTACTGCGGCACCTATCCGCCATCCACTGTCGGGCGAAATCATGGGAATCCTGGATGTCACAGGCAACTACCGCCTCATCCGTCCATTTCTCTCTGGCTTCATTGCCACTATGGCCCTGCAAGTCCAGCAGGGGATGCGAGAGCTGCTTACGCCTCCACGCAAAGGGAAGTTCCAGGCGAACTTCCAAACTGCCCCTTTCAGTTCTTCTAAGGGAACCAGTGCCCGTGCGTATACCATGAACGCTGATCGGAAACGGCACCGCACCGGCGGGAACGTGCCGGGAACTTCTACAGGAGACGACTTACACTCATTCCTCCGCGTGCAGGAACAGAGCGTGCACAACGCTGAACTCCTGGCAGCCTCAGTGAGTGCTATGAGCGCTAGCCTGGATAAAGATGTGACCCTTGAAAAGATAGCCAGGCAAACAGCTCACCTTCTGCGACTCGAAACTGCCTCCGCCTGCCTGTTTGGCGAGAGCGGCGAGATGGTGTCACTACACACCTGGTCTAAACAGGATGGATGGCAACCGGCGTCCCGTCGTGGCTTGGAAGTGTTATTTCGACAGCACAAAGTGGTCTCGATCCTCCGGGAACGCGGAGAGCCGGTGATGATAGATGACGTTCTCACCTCTGTCAGCTTGTCGGGCGCGCAGCTCGAACGGCGAGGTATTCGTTCTTTGTTGCTGCTTCCTCTGATAGCGGCTCGCGGAGTGATTGGTTTCATCCTGGCCCCTAAACGCACTCATTATCATTGGACAGTCGATGACGTGCTGCTCGGTCTCACTCTTGCTACACACGCAGCAACGGCCATCGAGAATGCCAGGCTCTTTACCACCTTTCAGCAGCACACTCATCACGTTGAAGTGATCAATAACCTGGCAGAACTCCTGAGTACCTTGCCTGATCCCGTTCAGCATCTTGAGGTGGTTCTGAGGCGTATTGTGGAGATCATGAACCTGGACGCAGGGATGATTCTGCTGCGCGATCAGCCTGCTGACGGCTTAACGCTTGCCGCTCATTGTGGACTGCCCGAAGCTGTGCCTCTCGATCTCTGCAAACCTCCCTCGAGAACCTTTCATGATGTTGCTCGCCTGGTCATGACGACAGGAAAATCACTCATGACCTGTAGCAGAGAGAGAAAGAAGCACATCCCATACGAGCCTCTTGCTACTGCGGGCCTCTGCGATATGATGGCCGTCCTGCTGGCCAACGACAAGACGACCCTTGGCGTTCTGCTCATCGGGAGTCTCTCACATCGGAAACTGACGACAGAAGACCTCGCCTTGCTGACGAGCATTGGTCAACAGCTTGGCCTGGCTTTGACCAACGCTCGGTTGCGGCGTACCGCGAGCGAAATCGAAGCCTTGCGTGAAGCTGATCGACTCAAGTGTAAATTTGTCGTTGCCGTTTCGCACGACCTGCAATCACCGCTGACCGCCATTCGCGCTTCCGTTGAGAGCCTGCTCGACCAGGACGGGGTGCAATCAGCCCAGATGCACGAGCAACTACTCTCTAACATCGCGGGACAAGCAAGCAGGCTAGATCGACTGGTCGACGAGTTGCTTGACCTCGCATGCATCGAAGCCGGTTTACTCTTACTCGATCGTGATTGGATCGACCTCCCCGTTTTGCTTGCTGATACCCTAGCGAAGTTCGAAGAGCTGCATAGTGGATGCCGGGTGGAGCTAGACCTGGCAGCAGATGTGCCTTTGCAGTATGCCGATCCCGTTCGCCTCGCACAGGTGTTGTGGAACCTGCTGGAAAATGCCTTGAAATATGCCTCATCGTGTACTTCGATCAAGGTGGAGGCCAGGCGGACAAGGGACGAGGTACTCATCGGGGTGGCAGATCGCGGTCCAGGCATACCTGCAGACGAGCGCGAGAAGATTTTTCAGCACTTCTATCGCCTGGAGAGAGACCAGAGGACGCACACGCAGGGCAGTGGATTGGGTCTAGCGATCTGCCAGGGTATCGTGCAAGCTCATGGCGGACGGATCTGGGTGGAGGATCAACCAGAGGGTGGGAGCGTCATTCGCTTCGCGCTGCCCTTGCACACGGCAAGTCTCCCCGGGCTTGAGCCCTTGGAGAAGACGGAACTATTGAGTGTATGCACGGAGGAATGGTGACGTTATGAGTTATGCCCAACAGCACATCCTCCTGGTGGATGGTGACCCTGGTATCCTGGTAGCGTTGAAACACGCCCTGGTCGCCCACGGGTATGAGGTAACGACCGCCACCAATGGGACTGAAGCCCTGGCTGCATTCAAGCGCAAGTCGCCAGAGCTCATCCTGCTGGACTTGATCCTTCCCAGAAGCGATGGGCTGGAAATCTGCCGGTACATTCGTGAACAATCTTCCACTCCGATCATCATGCTGAGCATCAGAGGGAGCGAGGCTGATATCGTGTCTTTACTCGATTTGGGTGCCGACGACTACCTGGTCAAGCCTTTCCGCCTGGCAGAACTGCTCGCACGCGTGCGAGCAGTTCTGCGTCGAGCGGGCAGGCTCCCAGCAGCCAGGGTAGTCTGTGGTGCCCTAGAGATCGATACAGAGAAGCACAGAGTCTCCGTAGCAGGCCGTACTGTCCACCTTTCACCAACTGAGTACGCGTTGTTGGCCGAACTGGCGGGAAATGTTGGCAGAGTGTTGACCACCCGGTTACTCCTGCAGCGAGTATGGGGTCCTCACTATAGCGATGCAACCGACTATGTGAAGGTTGTCGTACGCCGTCTGCGCGCCAAACTGGAGCCTGATCCTGCTCATCCGCAGTACATAATCACCGAACCGTGTCTCGGGTATCGACTGAACGATTCTCTGTGAGGAGACCATTTAAAAACGTGCGCTGGCTAGCCCACCCCTGTTTTTAAATGGTCTCTACTCATGTTAGTCCCTTACCAGGGTCTGATGATCAGATACCCTTGTGCGACTGCATGGACGATATCAGCTCGGCTGACAATGCCCCTCAGTTTGCCATCATGCAAGACTGGGACACGCTTGATTTTATGTTCGGCGAAGAGCATTGCGATCTCACTCACCGCAGTCTCTTCACCTACAGCGATGACTTCGTGGCTCATAATATCGGCAACGCACAGCCCCTCTCGGTTGACCTTGCTGATAATATAGGCCTCTGTGACAATGCCGATGACCTTGGCATTCGCATCGACGACCGGCTCACCGCTAATGTGTTCTTGAGAAAGTAGACGGGCAGCTTCTTGCGCGCTGGCGCCTGGATGGATAGTATGGACATTGCGTGTCATAATGTCACTCGCGATCATGGACTCACTCCTCTCAAATCTACTGATCCCTGCATAAATCACTAAGAGGACAACTTGCAAGAGCGAAACATTGGCGTAGAACAGCGCGTTGATAGCGCAGACGTCCTTTGGCTCATCGAGGCTCATCGGCTACCTGGGGCACATCTTATGTATTGGAATGTGCTTGCCTGGCTCCGCATTCACAGTGCTGATGATTCTCTACGCTGGCCTGATCGAGCAGAGCGCGCAACTTCATCAAGGCCTCTCCTTCGAGTTGACGCACGCGCTCACGAGTAACCCCCAGCTTATTACCTATCTGGGAGAGCGTGTTGCTTTCACCATCGCCGATACCGAAGCGCAGCGCGATCACTGTTTGTTCCCGAGAAGTAAGCAGGAGAAATGCACGTTGAAGCTCTCCATCAAGTAAGTGCCGACAGATACTTTCGGCTGGGGAAGGCGTGGTGCTATCTTCCAAATTATCGCCGAGAGAATAACCAGCCTCGTCATTTTCAAGTGCCCCGAGAGAAACCGGCTGCTCAACGATGCCAAGTAAATCTACGACCTCGTTCACCTGCATGCTACATGCCGCTGCAATCTCTTCTGGAGGAGGATCAATGCCATGCTCAAACGCTAGTTGCGCTGCAATACGTCTTATTCTGCGCAATCGCACAACGACATGTTCAGGTAGATGAATCATACGCACTTGTTCTCCCACGGCACGGCAGATAGCTTGCTGTATCCACCTCGTCGCATAGGTACTAAAGTGGTTGCCGCGCTCATAGTCAAACTTCTTAACAGCATGCATCAATCCGAGATTGCCTTCCTGGATGAGATCGACCAGGAGGACTCCTGCCCGCGCGTAGCGACGTGCAAGCGCAATCACAAGACGCAGATTCGACTCGATCAGCTTGCGTTGCGCTAGCTCATCACCAGCGGCTGCTCGTCGTGCGATATCGATTTCTTCCTCATGGGTTGGGTAAGCAAGTCCAGACCGCGAATGTCTTGCAGGTAGCTATAAAACGCATCACCGGTGCCTGTTGCTGGTAGGAGGACTGATGAACGAGAGCTGACACGAGCGGGAAGCTCCTCCTGCTCATCGACCTCACTCGCATCCTCCAGCGGGTCATGCAGGAACAAATCAGACGCATTGTCTCCGTCTAAGCAGAATTCCATTGCAATCAATGGTGTCGTTCTCCTCTTGTATTGGAGCCCGAAAATGGTTTCAACCGGGATGTCCCTCCTGCGAAGCTATATGTACACGATGCGGTGATAGATGTATCTCCACGCTGGTTGGGTTTGACTGGCAACATTGTCCAACATCTACTCAGTGACGAGGTTCGTTGAGATTTTTCACCCCCGCAGGGAAAGCGATTTGCGCCTTTTGTGTACTGATACGCAGCCATCTCTTTGCAGCCAGGAAGGTGAGGGACAATACGCAAAAAAGACAGTTCATCTCCTCATAGTGTAGCGCGAGGCAGGTGAAAGGAACGTAAAAATAGCGATGATCGATGGTAAAAAAATCGTGACAATATTTCATCTTGTGACGTAAATGTGATATTCTTAATTCTCCTGTGATACAAATGAGAGAAGTATATCCTACACTTGTGGGCAAGCAGGCTCCCTTCTGGAACTGCAATGGGCATGTGTTGATGCCACAAATGTACGCGAGAGTGGAACAGAGTTAGCAAGGAGGAGGGATAATGAATCTTGATAAACTGACGGTAATGGTTGCCGACGATGATCCTCAGCTCGTGCGCTTAGTGACGTATAATCTCGTGCTGGAAGGCTATAAGGTCCTCTCGGCGAGCGACGGCGAACAAGCACTCGAGCTAATTTAATTGTATGCACCCGATCTTGTCCTGCTCGACCTGTTGATCCCGAAGCTGGATGGTTTTCACGTCTGTCGGCGCGTGCGTGAATTTTCCTCCGTCCCGATCCTCTTGCTGATCGCTCGCGGAAAGGAACAGGATAGGGTGCATGCCCTCGATCTTGGAGCAGATGGCTATCTCAACAAGCCCTTTAGCGTAGTTGAACTGCTCGCTCGCATGCGAGCTCTGTTGAGGCGCGCGCAACTAACAGCACGTGCTCGGCTGGCACCATACGAGGAAGCCGCTACCTTGCGGACAACAACGACTATTGGAGACCTGACGGTCGATTACGCCCAACAACGGGTGACCATAAGGGAACGCGAGGTCACACTTTCTCAAAGAGAGAAGCGTCTCCTTGCCGCCATGGCACAAAATGCCAGGCGTGTTGTCCCCCAAGATACGCTGCTCGAGTATGTCTGGGGAAAAGAGTATGTTGGTGATAATCACCTGCTCCAGGTAACGATCAACCGTCTCCGACGCAAGCTGGAACCCGATCCAAGTCAACCCCACTACATCCTTACCAGGTTCGGCATAGGCTATCTCCTCACAGGCCCAATCTAGAACTTACACCTATGCATGCACTTTCTACATCTTGCCTTTTCCAAAGGGCTTTTCTCACTTCTCTGCTCCTGCTCAAGCACGTTTGTTCCTCCTACGTCACAATAACTGTGGCAGCCATGGTGGGATGTTCGACGCAGTAGTATTGAAATGTTCCTCGCGCTAGGAAGGTGTAATGAAACGATTGTCCCTGGCTAAGGGGGCCACTTTCACGAATAGCGTTCTCAGAGTCAATAATATGCGGTAAGACCACACTGTGAACAGCATTATCCGAATTGGTCCAGGTGACCGCTGTTCCCCAGACTACCTGGATGTTCGCGGGCTGGTAGGCATAGTTGCGGATGAAGATGTGCGTCACGCCAAGTACTGGTGTTCCTTGCGCAACTGGTGATTGATTCACGCCTGCTCCGTTGGCTCGAAGTACTGCGGCCAACCCTGCACCTGTACCAATGAGCGCCAGGATGCTCACTATAATCACGACCACGAATATCCGCGCTGCTTTGTCTCGCATGGTTGTCTCTCCTTTTACTCCTGTGGCTCTCCTGACCCGTGCCGAATGTCTGGACGATGTTCGCCCTTGTTCAATCCGGGAGGTCGCCTGATGCCCTATCGATTGTTTGATCCATCACGGAACACATTACAAACAATGCTTTCAACCTCTGCTGCCTTTTCCCCCGGCTCATGTGTGGGCATGTTGGAGGATAAGGACATACGGAGGCCTGTCTACAAAACCTAATCGACGATCCAGTTCCCGCCGGAGCTTGCGCTCCGACAGACGGCCATAGGAGAACGGTTCGCCATCTATCAGAATGCCTGGAGGAAAGAGCAGCCCACCCTCGATGGCAAGTTGCTGACCTTCAGGCGAACCCATATCGAGTGTGGAAACCGAAAGCCAGTACTCTCTAGAGAGCCGCTCTAGTATGTCCTGGGCCTGCTCGCAAAACCCGCAGTGCTTCTGAGTGAGGAGTAGGATAGTGATACGCTTATGATGCTCTTCCGACAGTACATCGTTTGCGCGCTTACGATGATCTTCCATTGAGTCCCTCCTTCATATCAGCGATGAGTGTCGGTATCGGCACGTACATCGTGTAATGAGGGCCACCTCCATAATCGGCCCGCCAGCGGATTCGGCCATCAGGCCCAACGATGATAATCGAATGACCATCACTGGTACCATTCATCATCCCAAACTGGTTAGCATTGTAGGCCTGAGAAACCGTGAAGCTTGGGTCAGAAAGCACAGGGGTAGAGAGACCTTCGTCTGCCACTTTCTGTTTCAACGCATCGAGCGGATTAGTGGTGATGCTCACAACCTTGTCGATGCCAAGCTTTTGAAACTCACCAATCTTCGACTCCATGTCGTTCAACTGGTCCCAGCACGGTTGACATCCCAGTCCTTCCTGGAAGAACAACAACACCGTTTTGCCATGCAGAGTAGCGAGATCGAATGTGCTTCCGTCGGTCGACTGTAGCTTGATGGATGGAGCTTTCTCATCAGGACCTGGACTGCCGACCTGAAAGGGATACTGGCTCGTCTGGCTGCTAGTGGCCGATGACCCGTTTGCATTGTTCAGGAAGTAGATCAATCCCAACACGATGACCGCTATTCCGATAAACACGCCTGCCTTCATGCCAGTACGCAGGCTGCGACTCATCAGATGCGGCTGCGTCCGATGGGACCTCTTGGACTTTGCCCTTTTCGGCGCCATTCCATGCGCTTTTTTCTGCTTCTCAGTACTCACTGATTTTCTCCTTCGTTGATTCATCATCGACACGTTCGCCATCATGTGCTTGGGACTCATCGTCGGCTGCGTTCGACTCGACCTGCCTGAGCGCACGCCAGGCCAGGAGAGCAACGAACAGGAGGAGGACAAGGGCTGTCACCCAGTTCGGAACCCAGGCGAAAGCGCCCGTAATCACCCTGCCGACGTGCTGCAAACTGAAAGCAAGTGTTGCCTGCCAGCCGGTGAGCGTTTGCATAGAACCGAATGTGAAACCAACCCAGATCATAGCTACTGCCATGAGAAGGAGTAGCAGCCCACTGGCAAGGTTTGTCGCGCTGATCGTACGTTGCAATGGACCGAGTTTCCAGGTAAATGATCGTGGATGGAAAAGGCGACTTGATCGCCAGTCAAAGCGCTCCCAGAGCAGCGAGATAATGAAAAGCGGAGCGACCATCCCAAACACGTAGGCTGTGCCCAACCCCAAAGCGATCCCGAACGAGGGAGCAACACTGGAGAGAGCAATGACACCGGCGAGCACCGGGGCGCAACATGAACTGGTGATACCTGAAAAGACGCCGAGGGAATAGACGCTTGCTACTCCGGCTTTCCCACCCGCGCGTCGTCCTGGCATGGGGAGATGGACCTGCCCGCCCAGCAGCAGGTAGAATGCCAACCCGAACAGCAGCATACCGCCCACTACATAGATCGTGGCGTGCTGCGTCGTCAAAAACTGCCGTAACACAGAGGCTCCCAGCGCAATCGGCAGGATCACCGTCACCACCCCTCCTGCAAAGAGGAAGGTCATAGCCACCAGGCGCAAGCGATTTTGAAAGGAGCTTGCGAAGTAGGCGGGAAGCATGAATGAGATACAGCAAGGGGCGAACAGCGCAAGCGAGCCTGCCACCACTGCCGCAAGAATTGACCCTCCAAAAAAGATGCTACTCTCCATCAGATATCCTGACTTTCATTCAGAATGAGTAGAAGCTGGTAAGGTGTGACGTGAGGAGATAGAGTTTTTAAAATCTCACAATCGTCCAGCTTCTTACACCAAGTGTAGCTATCTTTCCTGAGGCTCCGCTGAGTCATTGCTGAGGGTTACCTGAAGCATCACTATCAGGCACCCTGGGATGCACGCGTAGATGGTGATCCAGGCACTGGAGAATGGTTACAGATCTCGGTGTAGTAATCTACACTTTTCTACGGCTAATGACGCAGCTTCTAAGGCTGCATTCACTCCATTCACACGTGAAAAGTTTAGCTCCTTCTGCTCTGGGAAGTCAATGGGGCGTATTCGCTCACATAAAATGTTACTAAAGGAGGTACACTTCACTCAACTGAAAATGTGACTGAGTGAGGTGTAGCATGCTGACCGAAGACGAAATGAGTGTGAATGAACGGCGGAAGTATTTGAAACGCATGAAAGTGCGCTACGTGGCAGCCACGCGCGGAGAGCGAGGTCGCCTGTTGACCGAGCTGGAGCAGGTGACGGGCTTACATAGAAAGAGCCTGACGCGCTTGATGCATGCGGGGAGCTTGGAGCGCCAAAAGCGGGTGAGGCCGCGAGCGCCTGGCTATGGGCTGGAGGGGGAGCGGATCATTGTGCGGGTGTGGGAGAGTCGGGATTACATGTGTGCAGAGCGGCTGACGCCGGGACTGCTCACGATGGCCCAGCACCTGGCTCGCTTTGAGCCGTTGGGCTTGACGGCGCAGGTGGAAGCACAATGAACGACGATCAGCCGGGCGACGGTAGGGCGTATCTTACGCAAATACCGTTCGCACAGGAGACGATTGCCCCAGAAGGGAGCGGAGCGGGCTAATCAGGCGCGGCATCGGCGTGCCCATGGGGCGCATCCGATGGGATATCGGCGAACCAGGGCACTTCGAGGTGGATCTGGTGCATCATAGTGGCGAGAGCAGCCTCGGCTTGTATGGGCATAGCATCCAGCTCGTGGATGTGGCGACCGGACGCCAGTGAGCGTGTGGCGGTGCTGGGGCGAGGGCAAGCCGCAATGGAGGGCGGTTTTCGTCGCATCCTCGCGCGTGTCCCGTTTCCTCTTCTCGAACTGCACCCTGACAATGGCAGCGAGTTCTTCAATCAGCACCTGGTGCGCGAGTGCTCGGACAAGGTCAAAGGGGTCCAGTTGAGTCGGAGTCGTCCGTATCACAAGAACGATCATCGGATGGTGGAGCAAAAGAACGACACGTTGGTGCGAAAGTCATGTGGGCCATCTGCGCCTGGATACCCCGGAGCAGGTGGCGGCGCTGGATGCGCTCTATGAGCAGATGTGGCTCTACTACACTGTGTTTCAGCCGGTGTTGCATCTCGCTGAGAAAACGATGGTCGGGGACAAAGTGGTACGCAAATGGGATGACGCCAAGACGCCCTATGAGCGCCTGTGGGAAAGCTCCGTCCTCAGTCCAGAGCAGCAGGCGCAGTTACAGCAGCTCTATGAGCACACCAATCCGTTCCAGTTGCGTGAAGCCATCTATCGCCAACTGGATACGCTGTGGG
>WNFY01000816.1_pt1 | contig 73374 bp, 61 predicted proteins | sample 5400091 | NCBI WGS metagenome assembly WNFY01 (sample SAMN13153364, study PRJNA577476) | soil metagenome | isolation source: 60 cm soil or saprolite under grassland replicate 1 | place: USA:California | collected 2016-06-15
TGCCGCTGTTCAGTTCGGCGCAGAAGTTTGATTCAGGCACCGGCTGGCCGAGTTTCTGGGCGCCAATCAAAAAAGAAAATGTCATCGAAGAAACCGACAAGAGCCTGGGCATGACGCGCACCGAAGTCCTGTGCGCGCAATGCGAAGGTCACCTCGGTCATGTGTTTAATGACGGGCCGAAGCCGACCGGACTGCGTTACTGCATGAACGGCGTGGCGATGAAGTTTGTGAAGAGGTAAGCACGTCTAATGAACTGTTTGCTTTAGTCGAATCTCAATCAAAAGTCTCACCTTTTTCTTGCCGAAACTCGATGTGAACGCCAGTCCCCCGCTTTAGTCAGCCCGGGCGATCACGATCAGAATTGTCGCGAGCAAGGCGCCGGCGCCAATGCCGACTCCAAGAAAGACGTTCCTGGCCGTCGAGTGGCCGCGGTTGCGTTCGACTCTGGCAATGTCGGTGTAGCGAATAGTGGTAGGCGCGTCGGTTTTACGATCGCGGACCACAAAATCGTCTTCGCCGGCTTTCGAAATATAGCCCTTTATCTTTGCGCCGTCGCTCGTGGTGATCGTCGCGCGAGCTTTCTCTCCCACACCAACTTTCGCGATTTCTACTTTAAGCTGATCGAGAGTTATGCGCTGCTGTTCTTGCGCGTTCATGCTTCGCGTGAAAGGCGCCAGCACCAGGAGCATGGACAGGAGCAACGGAGAATATTTCTTCAACATGATGATTCCTTTCCTGGCAGCGACGGGCGCTTCGCGAATGGATGCAAGAGGCCGCTTCCGTTTGTTCGATTACTAACGCGAACAGCCAGGGCAAGAGGAATGCCGCACAGCTGTGGTCATGATTCGGCGCAAAAGAATGGCTCCGGCTGATCTCGAAACGTAGTCCGACGCAGTAATCGTCCGACAACTGATGAGACTGCGCTGCGATCTGATTTCGGGATTTCCAAATTGATTATGGCTCGCGAACTCTTTCAGAGTTAGCTCACGTCGGGCTACCGTGTACCCAATGTGTTGCCTTGGGCTTAAATTTGCGAACGCCTTCGGCGCAGGGCCGCGGGGATAGTATTGACCTCACTCGTTGCGGACGAGGACGTCCGCACTCCCAGCATAACGGTCCGATTAGGACGACCGGCCTCCTAAAACTTGTTTCATTAACCCATCCGCTCACGCGGATGGTACTGACTTCATCTCGACGCGGATAGTACTGACCTCATCTCGACGCGGATGGTACTGAACTCAGCAATGCGGACGGTACTGACCTTATCCCAAAAAATGACGTCACAGATTTTTTGGGCGCGGTGTTTATACTTTTAGCGTCAACGAGACTTTCTCCAGGCGGTTGGTAATTCGCGGGAACCCAAGAGTTTCGTGCGGCGTTTTAGATAGGGGCACGAAAAGTTTGAGCCTCGTTGCTACTTGCGACAGCAACGAGGCTCAGGATGACAACACAAGTTCGGCTGCCTCGCGGCGTGCCAAGATGCATCATCCGTCAGACCGCATCTTAGCTCACCTGGTGGCCACACTTCAACGATTGGTCTTATAAAGCCGGCCCGTGAATTAATCGTCCAAAGCGAAACCGGCTTCGGAAAGATCTAACAGGAGAGGGAGGGTCACCAGTGTTTTCACGAATCGGTTTGTTCTGCATTTCCGTTCTGTTGTCGGGCGCGGTGCTTGCTCAGAGTCAGACTCCCGACGCGGCGCGCAATTATTTCGAACACGGAACTAAGCATTATAAGCAGGGCGATTTCGATAGAGCCATCGAAGATTTCTCCAAAGCTATTGAAATCAGCTCTTATCTGACTGTTAGCAATCGAGGCAGCAAGATCGCGTCAGGTCGGGCAAATGCGTTTGCTGCTTCCAGTGACGAGGCCGGTGAGATACGCGTCATTAATCCTTTCACGGCGCAGGCCCTCATCAGTCGCAGCCTGGCCTTTCTTCAAAAACGGGATTTTGACCACGCGCTCGCTGACCTGAATCGCGCCATCGAAATTAATCCGGGCATTGCCGCGGCCTATGTCGATCGCGGCGGAGCACGTTATGCGCTGAGAGATACACAAGGCGCGCTCACCGATTTGAACAAGGCGATTCAGCTCGATTCAAAGCTGGCCGCCGCCTATGTCAATCGCGGAGCAGTGTTGATAGAGATGGGCAACCTCGATGCGGCTTTCGCCGATCTCGACAAAGCCATTGCATTGGATCGTAAAGAGGCAAAGGCTTATGGCCATCGAGGGTTTGCCTGGATGCTGCGAAACGATTTTGAGCACGCGCTCGCCGATTTTGATATGGCAATCAAGTTGGATTCGCAATTGCCCTGGCTTTTCGGGGGGCGAGGCACTGCTCATCTGGCGAGAAACGAACTCGAGCCGGCCATCGCCGACCTTAACCGTGCAGTTCAGTTGAATCCCGATCTGGCGGCCGCATACAAGAACCGTGGCGTGGCATTTCTGCTTCAAGGCAAAGAGATCGAGGCGGCCCGAGACTTTGACCGCGCGCTGGCGATCAAGCCCGATCTCAAGGACAAAATAAATGCTTTGATTGAGGCCGCTCACAACTCTGCGAGCAAACGCGCTACAATTTCCCCAGACTAAATATCCGGGGAGAAGACAATCATGGCAAAACGCACAGCAAGCGCGGTATGGAAAGGTACGCTCAGAGAAGGCGGGGGAACAGTCAAATTAGGCAGCGGGGCGTTTGAAGGTAAATACTCTTTTGCCTCGCGATTTGAGGACGGCACGGGCACGAATCCGGAAGAGTTAATCGGCGCGGCCCACGCCGGATGTTTTTCGATGGCCCTGGCTGCTGCCTTGACCAAAGCCGGCCATAATCCGACGCGAATCAGCACAACGGCTCAGGTCAGCCTCGAGAAGGTTGGCGAAGGGTTCAAGATCACCACGATTGAACTCAAGACCGAAGGCGAAGTTCCGGGAATCGATGAAAGCGCATTTCTCGAGCAGGCAGAATCGGCCAAGAAGAATTGTCCTGTCTCGCAGGCGCTGGCGGGAACCGAGATCAGGTTGAATGCGACGTTGGTAAAGACCGCGGGAGCTTGAGACCTTTTCGCGGCCCTGTCATGTTACCTGTGGAAAGGCCATGCCTTTCCGAGAGACGGCCTTAATCAACTTCGGGGCTGTGCCCGTATCGGGGCGCAGCCTCAAATAAATCAATCAATGTTGCCGGAAGGCCGGAAGCCTTCCGCGCATCAGGCGGTAAAGCCGCGTCCGGCGTCCGGAGTCCTTTCCGGAACCAAATCACCATCTCGCGCGTAAAAGCATTGGCCACCACGGGCAGCACGTTACACAATATGTGCATCAGAACGGGCGGCTCGATTTTACAGCTCGCCGTCACTTTTTTTGGAATCAAAGGCCTTCCAGAGACGTCGAATTGATCGAGGTGACAAGACCGCTTGCATTATTCGGCGCCGTGGCGCTGTGTTGGACGCTGGCGCCGGCTCAATCGAATCCTGCCGCCTCCTCTTTGGGCAAAACGAGCGGAGCAAAAGCCAGGGTCGCCGTTCCTCCCGAAAAAGCAAAACCAATTCACATTCCGCGATTAGACAAGCCACCGGTGATTGATGGCAAGCTCGACGATGAGGTCTGGAAAGAGGCGGCAGTGCTCAAGGATTTCTACCAGATCAACCCCGGTGACAATGTTGCTCCCTCAGCGCCGACTGATGTTTTCATCGGCTACGATTCCCGTTTCCTCTATTTCGCTTTCCATTGTTATGACGATCCTTCGAAAGTAAGAGGTACCGTCGCTAAGCGTGACCAAATCTTCGACGAAGACAATGTGCGCGTTTTTCTCGACACCTTTAACGATCAGCGACGCGCATATGTTTTGGGCTGGAATCCCCTGGGCATTCAGCAGGACGGCATCATGACAGAGGGTGGCGGCACTGACTTTAGCGTGGACATCGTGATGGAATCAAAAGGGCTCCTCGCCTCGGATGGTTGGACCGTCGAAGCAGCCATTCCTTTCAAGTCTTTGCGCTACGAAGCAGGAAAGGACAGGCTCTGGGGCATTCACGTCTGGCGCAACATTGATCGCTTCAATGACGAGATGGATTCATGGGTGCCGATTAGTCGAGACATCTCAGGCACTCTCACGCAGGAGGCCCATCTCACGGGCCTCGAAGGAATCTCAACTGAACGAACCCTGGAAATAATTCCCAGCCTGACGCTCTCTGAGTCAGGCAAGCGGGTTAGCGCGCTCAGCGCTGCACAACTGGCCGCAAATCCGAACCTGCTGGATCCGGGGCGCACGCTCAACCAGCCAATCAAAGCTGACCCGGGGTTGACGATGAAATACGGCATTACGCCGACAGTCACTCTCGATCTGACAATCAACCCCGATTTTGCGCAAGTAGAAGCGGACCAGACAGTCGTGCTCGCCAATCAACGCTTCCCGATTTTCTTTGAAGAGAAGCGGCCGTTTTTCCTGGAAGGGATTGATATTTTTCGAACGCCGCTGCAGTCCGTCCATACGCGCGCGATTGTCGATCCGGACATTGCCGTAAAACTGACCGGCAAGCGCGGGCGCAACACGTTCGGCGTTTTGTTGGCCAGCGACAACGCGCCAGGAAACTTTGCCGCCGATGAGCGCACCGACCCGGTGAACTTCCGTTTCGTGGACAAGAACGCCTACATTGCGGTGATTCGGTTGAAGCACGACGTGGGCCGGGAATCGAACATCGGCTTTCTGGCTACCAGTTACAACTTCATCGAGAGGCACAATCAACTCGCCGGGTTCGACGGACGATTCAAGCTGAATAAGCAAACCACGTTTAGTTTTCAGGTTCTTGGGACGATGTCCCGGCGTTGCTTTCCGAATCCCGGCGCGGATCTCTACACTCCTTCGGCAACTGCCCCCTGTTTCAACGGCGGGACCTCGCGCGATTTTTACCGCACCGGCAATGGGTTTGGTTACAACTACAACTACAGCAAAGACGGCCGGCATTTTTACTATGGCGCCAACGGCAACGGCCGCACCCGTGACTATCGCGCCGACGTAGGTTTCACGCGGCGGACGAATTCAAATGGCCACGGAGTTTATTTCGGTTATAACTCAGAGCAGAAGCCCAAGGCAAAGATGATTAATTGGCACTTTAATAACTCGTCGAACATCACCTTCAATTGGCAGGGCCGCAGCCAGAGCTGGAGCGAAGAAGCGAACGTTTCATTCAACTTCCAGCGCAACACCTATCTTGGCCTTGGCCTGTTGGTTGGTTATGAACGACTGTTCGAAGAAGAATTTGGCGTCAAGCGCACAACCACGCAACTCGGCGCCTTCTCTGGAGGGCCGGAGCGCTCAACTCGTCAATACGCTCCTTATCTATTTGCAGGTACGAAGCCCAGCAAGAAATATTCAATTAACGTCTTTGCTTTGTACGGATCAGGTAGTTTTGATTTTGACTTCGGCGCCGAGCCGAAGTTTTCGCGGGCCAGCCCGTCGGCAATTCTGGCGCGACAGGCGGAACTTGCCGGGCAGTGCAACGCAAATCCGTTGCCGGTGGTATGTCTGGCGCTGCAGGATCCTGGCCCGGGTAACGAATTGAATGTCACCCTGGATCTCACTTATCAACCGACAAACGAACTGAGCATGTCACTCAGTTATTCAAAGGATTGTTTGGTTCGCAAGGATACCCATCTGACGGCATTCGATGACAACATCTATTCTTTTCGTTCGACCTATCAGTTCACCCGCTTCATTTTCGCGCGGGCCCGTGTCGACTATGACACCCTCTCTTCGGAGGCCCGCGGTCAATTCCTTTTCGGCTGGACCCCAAATCCGGGCACTGCGCTTTACATTGGGTACAACGATGATCTGGTGCGCAACGGAATCAATCCGTTCACTGGTCAATTTGAGCCCGGTTTACATCGCGGCTCGGGTGGTCGCACCTTCTTTATCAAAATGTCCTACCTGTTTCGCAAGAGCTTTGGTAGTTGAGCCAATTCTCACTGATAATCGCCACAGAGAAAGCAGAAAGCAGAAGGCAGTAGGCGGAAACCCGAGGGTAAGGGAGAGTGCCGATGCCGGAAAGAGATCCGGTCTGCGTCTCTATGTGCGATCTTGCGCGACTGACTTGGACACCCTCCCTTACCCTCGGGTTTCTGCCTTCTGCGCCTCGGCGGCAATAGTAATCTTTTAGAAGGAGCCCGAATGGATAAGCCTGCCCAGACTGATCATCCGATTGAAGAGATTTTGAAACGACGCTGGAGCCCGCGCGCATTTTCAGATCGCATGGTTGAGCCTGAAAAGTTGCGCAGCCTTTGGGAAGCCGCGCGCTGGGCGCCGTCTTCATTCAACGAACAGCCGTGGCATTTCATCGTGGCGACCCGCGATAAGCCGGCAGAGCACGAAAAGCTTTTGAGTTGTCTGGTCGAAAAGAATCAACAGTGGGCCCGTAATGCGCCGGTGCTCATGGTTTCAGTAACTGAACTGAATTTCGCGAAAACGGGCAAGCCTAATCGGCACGCGTTTCATGACGTGGGACTCGCGATGGGAAATCTGCTCGTGGAAGCAACCGCGCTTAATCTGTTCGTTCATCAGATGGCCGGATTTTCTCCCGAGAAGGTGAAGGAACTTTTCACTGTGCCCGAAGGCTTTGAGCCGGTCGCGGCAATTGCGATTGGCTACGGCGCGGATCCAAGCGCGGCGCCTGAAGCATTCCGCCAACAAGAGACCGCTCCGCGCTCGCGTAAGTCAATCAACAGTTTTGTGTTTGAAGGAAAGTGGGGAGAGAAGTCGCCCCTTGCGGACGAACGAAACGTTTAGAGGCGGGCTACCGCCCGCCAATTCTGGATAATAAAAACCAGGCGGGCAATAGCCCGCCTCTAAACGTTTCGGAAGTCTATTTGTGCTTCCGGTGTTTCATTGCCTCCACAATGAAACCCTGCACTTCGTCACTGAAGGGTTTCGGCATCGAAGCCGGCCAATTGGCTTGGCCGGCGTACATCTTGTTCAGCCCCTTCTGAATTTCGGCGTTGCCGCCGGTAAAGCCTTTAAGCAACCCAGACCAGCGCGCGGCTAATCTTCCGGATTTCTCGCCGGCCGGATCTTCTCCGGCAGCAACTGCTGCCTCGACTTCTTTGATTAAAACAGCCCAATCGCGCTGGGCCTGTTCGATTACCTCGCGGGGAATCGTGGCGGCGCGCCTGGCAATCTCGGATTGCGCTTCTTCAGAGTAGTATTTCTTGCTCCAGTCCATGTCGTGTTGCATATTGATCACCTCGATAATTTTGATGAATGTTTCCCAACCGGGCTCACGCGTCGTGCCTATGACGTATTCCGCCCGCTGAATTGCCTGGATCGCCAGCTCGAGACGCCGGCGCTTTTCCTCGATCGCTTCCCGCTGGCGCCGGAGCGCCACAGACATATCGAATGAATCCCGCTTGAGAAGGTCTTTAATTTCCTTCAGAGAAAAACCGATGAACTTCAGGGCGACAATTTGTTCCAGCCTCGCCAGATCGCCGTCGCCGTATAAACGATATCCGGCGCCCGTGTAACGGCTCGGCTTCAACAGGCCGAGCCGGTCGTAATGGTGCAGCGTGCGCACGGTGACGCCCGTCAGTTCGGCAAACTCGCGCGCCTGAAACAACTTTTCGTTATTGCCCTTCATCAGTCACGCTCCGAATCGAAATCGATGCTAAACTCTGACGTAACGTAAGACGCAAGTGGTTTTTTCAAGTTCATCAGTTTCGTTCGCCAAAACCTGGGTTTGTAGGCCCGATATCGCCAGGCTAAAGCTTGCCGGGGCACTGAACTCTGCGGCTCACAACATGCTAAACTTGGCGCTTTATTGCACTGATTCCTATTCGACATGCTAATTCCGCACTCTCCAAAACCCCTACGAGCAATCCTGCCGGCCGCGCTGGTTCTGGCGATCATTTTCCTGCCTGCCTGCAAGAGCGATTATCCCGCCTCGGGCAAAACTGGAAGCTCCGATACTAAATCGGTACCGCGTCAGGTCAAGACGGTAAAGGTCACCGAGACGCCGATCGGCGAGACGGTAACGGTCAACGGGACCCTGGCCGCTTATGATCAAACGACTGCCGGCATCAAGGTGCCTGGGCGACTGCAAACGATCACCGTCGATCTGGGCAGCGTGGTCCGTAAAGGACAGAACATTGCGCAGCTCGAACAGCAGGATTACAAACTTCGGGTACAACAGGCTGAAGCTGCGCTGGCACAGGCGCGTGCACGTCTGGGCTTGAACCCGGATGGCGCCGACGATCGCGTCAGCTCTGAAGAGACCGGCACCGTCAGACAAGCAAAGGCGGTTCTCGATGATGCCAGGCTAAAACGGGACCGCGCGTCAAAATTGGTTCAGCAGGGTGTCATTCCCCACGCTGAATGGGACACCGTCGATTCAGAATACAAAGTCGCACTCAGCCGTTACCAGGATGCGGTCGAAGAGATTCGCAATCGCCAGGGTTTGCTGGCGCAGCGGCGTTCTGAGCTCGCGCTGGCAAAACAACAACTTGCCGACACAATCGTCTATGCGCCATTGGATGGTGTCGTCCTTACCAAGAAAGCGAGCGTGGGCGAATACCTGGCGGCCGGGGCGCCGGTGGTCGACATCGTGCGAATCAACCCGCTGCGATTGCGGGTCGAAGTTCCCGAGCGCGAGGCGCATAACATTCGCAACGGCCAGAGCGTGCGCGTCAGTGTGGAAGGCGATCCGAATTCTTATCTCGGTTACATCAAGCGGCTGAGCCCAACGATCGGAGAACAGAATCGGGTCCTCGCCGTTGAGGCGGACGTTGCTAACAATGGTCGCTTGCGTCCAGGCGCCTTCGTCAAGGCTGAGATTATTACGAACCAGTCGGCAACGGCCGTGACTGTTCCGGTAAACGCCATTGTCACCTTCGCGGGCATCGAAAAAGTAATTGTCGTCGAAAACGGAAAGGCAATTGAGAAGCCGGTGACTACCGGTCGTCGAGGTTCTGACTGGATCGAAATTAAGTCCGGCGTAAACGTCGGTGATACGGTGGTCATGGATCCGGGGAATCTGCAGTCAGGGCAGGCGGTTGTCGAATAGATTAATTTTCCATATATCATTTGACATTTTTCATTTGTTATTGATGTTCAAGCCAGGGTTTTCCAGATACCCTTCTTAATACGAATTCCAGCTAGCCTCGGAGGAAACCAGAGAGCCATCAAAATGCCAAATGAAAAATGTCAAATGATATATGGAAAATGGTTTGGAAGAATTGATTAGATTCTAAGTGCAGAAGTTAGCCGAAATCTGTATCCGCCGCCCGGTCTTCGCCGCGATGATCGTTTTGTCGCTGGTCGTTGTGGGCGCCGCGAGCTATTTCAAACTTGGCGTCGATCGTTTTCCTTCCGTCGATCTACCCACGGTTGCCGTCCGCACAAATCTCCCCGGCGCTTCTCCCGAAGAAATGGAGACGCTGGTCTCGCAGCGCATCGAAGAAGTCGTCAACACGGTTGATGGTATCGACAATCTCCGTTCAGTTTCGGTCCAGGGAAACTCGATTGTCATCGCAACTTTTAACCTGAACCGGGACATCGACACGGCGGCGCAGGACATCCGCGATCGCGTCAGCACAGTTGTCCGCGACTTGCCGCCCGACGCGAAACCGCCGGTAATCTCGAAGTTCAATAACGACAGCACGCCGGTTCTGACGATTGCGCTTTCTGGCCCGCGCTCGATTCGCGAGCTTAGCGAGCTGGCCGACAAGGTCGTGAAAGTCCAGCTCGAACGCGCCGGAGGTGTGGGTGAAGTCGCAGTCGTCGGCGGCCTCGACCGGGCGATTAATGTCTGGATCGATGCGGAGCGGCTCGCCGCTTACAAAATTCCAATCACCCAGGTGCGTGAGGCGCTGCAACGTCAAAACTCGGACGTGCCCGGCGGGAATGTCGAGACGGGACGGCGAGAACTCGTGTTACGCACTCTGGGTCGTTACACGAATCCGCGCGACATGGAAGAGCTGGTCATCGCGAACATCAATGGCGCGCCGGTAAGAGTGCGCGATATCGGTCGCGTCGAAGATGGCACCAAAGAGCAGCGTTCAATCGCGCGGCTGAATGGGTTACCGACGGTGACCCTCGAAGTCCGGCGGCAATCCGGGGCCAATACGGTCGAAGTCATTCATAACGTGAAGAACGAGCTGGCGCGCGTTACGCCGCAACTGCCCGGCGATATCAAGGTCGACACAATTCGCGATCAGGAACGATACATCGATGCGGCGCTTCATGAAATCACCCGCCATTTGGTATTAGGCAGCATTCTGGCGAGCCTGGTGGTCCTTTTGTTCATGCGCTCCTGGCGGTCGACGCTGATCGCCGCGGTGGCCATTCCCTGTTCGGTAATTTCGACTTTCGGAATGATGCGGGCGATGAATTTTACGCTGAACAGCGTGACCATGCTCGCGCTCGTTTTAATGGTTGGTGTCGTGATCGACGACGCGATCGTCGTGCTCGAAAATATCTTCCGGTTTGTTGAAGAAAAGCGCATTACGCCCATGCGTGCGGCGAAGGAAGCGACCGCGGACATCGGTCTGGCGGTCATGGCGACGACCTTTTCGCTGGTAGTCATATTTCTTCCGGTTTCTTTCATGTCCTCAATCTCCGGCCGTTTCCTGTTTCAATTTGGCATCACTGCGGCCGTAGCGGTAATGGTTTCGCTGTTGGTGTCATTCACCCTGACGCCGATGATGAGCGCGCGACTGTTGCGGGCTGAAGATGCCGCCGCCGGACACACTTCGGTGCATGGACATCACCACGATACGGTCTCTTCGGCTTCATCCCGGCGCGGTTTTTATTCGTTCATCGATCGTTCCTACACCTGGCTGTTACGGCTGGCCATGCATCATCGCTGGGTAGTTGCGGTAATCGCGATCGCGGTGGCGCTCTCCAGTATTCCACTCTATCGAGTCGTGAAACAGGAATACATCCCCTCAGACGTTGACGAAGCCGAGTTCGACGTCAACGTCAACGCCCCCGAAGGGACCAACATCGACACTATGAACGAAGCGATGCTGGCGATCGAGAAAGATTTACTGGATACGCCGGGCGTGCGGCTGATTCTGTCGTCTTCGGGCGGGTCGTTTCTTGGCGCCGTGAATCAGGGCGGCGTTTATGTGCGCATCGCGCCGCATGAAGAGCGCGTCTTCTCGCTGACTAAACTGTGGGCATCAATCAAGGATGGCCATCCGCTGGCGGCCTTTCGCAGTAACTACACTCAGCGCGACGTGATGCAGGAAGTGCGCGCGCGGATGCAGAAGTACGCGCCGCTGCGCTTTAGCGTCCGCAATGCGCCGAGCTTCAATATTGGCGGCGGCAACTTTGATATCGATTTCGTATTTCGCGGCCCGGAGTTACAGGCGCTGGCGAAATATGCGGACACGCTGCGGGAAAAAACCAAAGAAATCGGCGGCATCGTTGATGCCGACACGACTTTGAAGCTCGATAAACCAGAGCTGCGCGTGCACATCAATCGCGATCGGGCGGCGGATTTGGGAGTTGATACTTCGGATATTGCCACCGCTTTACGTTTGATGGTTGGCGGTGACGACCAGGTTTCGCGCTTTCGCGACCCTTCGGTGAATGAAGATTATGATGTTGAGCTGCGACTTTCTGAGCAGGATCGAAGAGATGCTGCGACCATCTCGCGACTCTACGTGCCGTCCTCCCGCGCGGGTCTGGTGCGCGTCGATAACCTCGTCGATATCAGGGAAGAGTTGAGCCCTTCGCGTATCGATCGATTGGATCGGCAGCGCCAGGCTTCGGTGCGTGCCGGCGTGGCACCGGGATTTGCGCTTGCTGATCGGCTGGATGCCTTGCGCAAAGCTACGGCGGCCATGAATCTCCCGCCGGCGTACTCGACCATCGTGGCCGGGCGCGGGCGCGAACTGGAAAGAACCTTCATCGAATTCCTCTGGGCGTTTCTGCTCTCGATCATTTTCATGTACATGATTCTCGCTTCGCAGTTCGAGAGCACGATTCACCCTCTGACAATCCTCCTCAGCCTGCCGCTTTCAGTTCCTTTTGCCCTGTTTTCCCTATGGCTGTTGAGCGACACGTTGAATCTTTACTCGGCGCTCGGCATTCTCGTGCTGTTTGGGGTCGTCAAGAAGAACGCGATTTTGCAGATCGATCACATGAACAATCTGCGGACCTATGGAATGGAGAGGGAAGCGGCGATCATCCAGGGCAATCGAGATCGCCTGCGGCCGATTCTGATGACGACGCTGGCGTTAGTGGCGGGTATGTCGCCGCTGGCACTCGGCACTGGCCCCGGCGCCGAAGAGCGGCGCTCGATCGCGATCGTGGTTATTGGCGGACAATCGCTTTCGTTGCTGCTGACTTTAGTTGCGACGCCGGTAGTTTATTCGCTGCTCGACGATATGCGGTCGACCGCGCGGTGGCGGAGACTGGCCGCGACAACCGGCAGATTGACCGCGCCCGTCACGAGCGTTGTCCGTAAACTCGCGCCGACACGGCGAGGCGAGGCGGTCGAGGGCAAGGATTAGAAAAGCGCCGAAGGCGCGCAATGTAAAAGCCTGGGCCAACGGCCCAGGTAATCCCCAAAACAAGTTTTAGTTGATCCAAATGACCACCGCCCGCATGGAAGCATTCAGCGATGGTGTCATCGCCATCATCATCACGATTATGGTGCTCGAACTTCGAGCGCCCCGCGGCACTGACCTGGCTTCGCTGCGACCGTTGATTCCCGCGATCCTTAGTTACTTACTAAGCTTCATTTTTATGGGAATCTACTGGAGCAACCACCATCATCTTTTGCAGGTTGCCGAACAGGTTAACGGGGCGGTGCTTTGGGCGAATTTGCACCTGCTGTTTTGGTTATCGCTGACGCCATTTGTGACGAATTGGATGGGCGAGAATCAATTTGCCTCTTGGCCGGTCGCCTTGTACGGAGTTGTCCTGCTCTGCGCCGCGGTGGCTTATTTCATCCTTGTCCGGGTGCTCCTCTCTCTCCATGGCGCCAGCTCCGTTTTGGCAACGGCCCTGGGCCGGGACTTCAAAGGAAAGATTTCAATCGTGATTTACGCGATAGCGATTCCACTTGCCTTCATAAGATCGTGGGTGGCTTGCACGCTTTATGTTCTGGTCGCCGTGATGTGGCTGATTCCAGATCGGCGCATTGAGGCTAAGCTGGTCAATGCCGGCTCGCAGGATTAGACCAATCATTCAAAAACTTTCGTCACCGGCACAATCGTCACATCCGCCGGCCTCACATTAATCTTGTAAGCCTCGATGATCTTGTCTTCGTCGATAATCTCTTTCGGCTTGGGCGCGTTATAGGTTATCGGCGAAATCTTATTGCTGAGGATCGCATCGCGCAAACCAGCGGCGTCTTTCGTGACAATCGCAATGCGCACCGCGTCGGATTTCAAATATTGCCTGATGGCCCGGTTTACATCATCAAGCGTCAGCTTCGCCAGTTGCTCGCGCATATAGGTGGGAAAGTCCGCGATGTGATAGTAACGACTGTCGAGGGCATAGCCGAGCTGCGCATCCTGGGTTGCGGTCAACACGTTCACATACTTCGACAAAAACTCGCGCGTAGAGTCGAAAGCCTGCTGAGACATTCCCTGGCGAACCAGCTTCTCATATTCGTAAAGCGCGGCGCGGAGGACGAAGTGGCCATTCTGCGGCTCGACCGGGCGAATCCAAATCTGGAAAATTTGCTGCTGGCGCCCGAGATTGGCATCGGGTGTAAACTGAAACATCCCCCGCGGAAAGTACTCGACGTACGCGTAATCGCCATAATTCAACCCGCGCGCTTCGCGCAGGCGCTGATACAGGTAGCTATTACTGGAACGATGCTGGCCAAAATAAGAAGCGAGCACTGCCAGTGCCGGCCAGTCTTTGTCCGCGCGAGTGACGTTGATCGGGAAGCCGAGCGATACCGCAGTCGAACGTGTCTCACGCTGGACGATCTCGATTTGCGTACCTGGTTCGAGTTTGGGTTCTGAAAAGTTCAAGCGATTGGCCACGCCCGCGGGAAGCCTGGCAAAATCGGAATCAACCCGCTTCGCAAAACTGTCCGGGTAGCCACCGGCGAGTCCCATCACCAGATTCGCTTTGGTGTAGTTATTCTTATAGAAATCGCGTACGTCGTTGAGCGTCATGCCCTCCAACGCAGTTACACGCCCACGATTCTGATGGCCGTACGCGTGGGAACCCGGATAGATCATCAGGTACAGCACTTCCTTGCCGAGCTCTTCATCGTTACTCTCGCGCAGACCGACTTTCAGATAGTTAAGGGCGTCTTCCTTCAGTCGTTGAAAATCGTCGTCACGAAAACCCGGATCGAGCAACATCTCGCGAATCAACGAGTAGTATCTGTCGAGATTGTCGACGTGCGTCGTGCCTGAGAAGACGGTCATCTCCTTGTCCACCTGCCATTGAAAGGAAGTAGCCATCGGATACATGGCGTCCGTAATCTCAGCATAGGTTTTCGCGCGCGAGCCGCCCTGAGCCAGCATGGCGGCGGTCAGTGAAGCAATGCCTTCCTTGCCTTTCGGATCCGCGGCCGACCCGGTGATAAACAAAATTCGGAACGAAACAAGCGGCGAGCGGTTCGGCAACAGGACTGCATTCGTGTCGCTCAGATTCATATTTGAAGTCCGCCGCCCGGTCGTGGCGGTCGATTTTGTTATCGTCAAGACGCTTCCAAAAACCAACATAGCGATGAAAGCTGTGGTAACTCTTCGCATTATTTCGCCACCTCCTTCTTCGTGCTCAGCGTGACGATTGTGCGGTGATTATCAACGAAATACTTAGCCGCCATGTCACGAATGTCCGGTGGCGTGATCGAGTCGTAGAGCGCAAAGAGCTTGTCGATGGTCGCGGGAGAGCGGCGCAAACCAATGTAGTTTGCCAGGCCGCCGGCGATCGCTTCTGAACTGTCCAGCCCGAGCGCGAATTGATAGCGCAGCCGCGAACGCGTCGAGTCAAGCTTGTCCCCGGGCACCAGTTCCGTGGTGAATCGTCGATAGGTATCCAGGATTTGCTGACGCACGTAATCCATGTCTTTCAAGTCTTTTAGCGTTGCAGTAACCAGAAACAGTTCAGGATCGGCGCGATCTTCAAAGGTCACAGACAACGAGTCGAGTTTTTGTTCTTTCAGCACCAGCTTTTGATAGAGATCCGAGTTTTCACCGAAAGCAATTGGCGCCAGCAAATCCAGCGCGGCCTTGTCTTTCTTAACTTCAGAATATGCGGGGCCGTGAAACGCGACGTACAGCAGTGGCAGCGTCTGCGACGGCCAATCGACGTGGTTCTCTCGTGGGGCGCTCTGGTCTGGTTCGGCAGGAATGTTGGGAACATAGCTCCCGCGCTTCCAGTCCCCAAAATATTTCTTCACCATCTGAAGTGCGGCGTCTCGCTTGAGATCGCCGACCAGAACGATCGTCGTGTATTCGGGCCGGTAGTATCGGCCGTAAAACTGCAGACTGTAGTCGTACTGATTGGGCATGTCTTCGATATCTTCGATGAAGCCCATCGTGGTGTGTGAGTACGTGTGCGTCTTGTAGGCGGTTGCGCGCAGGACCTCGTAAGCTTTCTCTTCCGGGTCGGCGCTGTTCTTATTGAATTCGCCGAGCACGGCTTTCGTCTCGGTCTTGTAACCATCCTGCGGATATTTCAGACGCTGAAAACGATCGGATTCCAGCTCCAGGATTTTGTCGAGGTCATCCTTCGAAAATACTTCGTGATAGACCGTGCGGTCGTCGGTGGTGTAAGCGTTGTCGTTGGCGCCGGCTTTCTTCAGAATCTCGTCGCGTTGCTGGCCGGTGTAATGCTCACTGCCGCGAAACATCAGGTGCTCGAACAGGTGCGCATACCCGCTCTTGCCCTTCTCGGGTTCATTGCGCGATCCGGTTTGGACCACAATGTAAAGCGCAACCAGGTTCGGATAATCAGTAGGAATGGTGATGACGCGCAAGCCGTTCGGCAGGTCGTCGATGTTGTAATCGTAAGCGAAAGCTTTGCGCGATTTTTGAGCGAGCGCGAGTAGCGGCAGACACAGCACCAGAAGAAAGATGATCGTAAATCTCATAATTTCGGTTTACCTTCTTTTTATGGAGAGAAATCGAGTATACATGAGGAGAACGATAAGGTGCAGCCGGCGCGATCCGAAGTTGGTTCGTCATCGCGAAGCTATTTCGCGTTGATGAGTTCTTCCGCGACTTCTTCCGGCAAGGTCAGGACTTTTTCCCATCCGGAATTATCCGCGCGCATCTTTTCGGTAAGTTCGTCCCGCAGCTTCGCCAGGCGATCACTAAGCGTGCGCGGATAGCTGTGAAGATCGCCGAATCGCTTCATCTGATCGGCAACAAACGTCTTCTGCTTTTCAATTGATGGTTGGAGGCCTTCAGAGTCGGACGATCATCAACGACGCAGGCCTTAAAGATGACGCCCGCGACGTTGCGTACCTCGCTGGAAAGTTTTGTCCCGATACCGAATCCGGCGGCTTCCGGAAATTCGTCGACGATCTTCTTCAGCTTTTCCACGGTCAGATCGCCGGTGAGGTTTGGCCGCAACCGGGTCAAGCCGTTCGCTTCAAAAAATCGCAGGCACCATTTACCCAGTTCTGCCAGATCGCCGGAATCGACGCGGAAACCTTTGAAGGCCCTTCGCCGAGCATCCGTCGAAGTCGCGGCCATCGCTGCATGGACTGCGCCCATGTAGACATCGATCGTATCGAGCAGCAGGGTCGTACCATTCGGGTTCGCGTCGAGCCAGCGCTCAAAGGCGACTTGCTCGAAATGTTTTGGCTGGCCGGTGCGCGGCTCGATTTCCGGGTCGTACAAGTACTCAAGGTAGGCTTGTTGCCAGTAATGCGCTTCGGTGCCGACGGCTGGAATGTCGAGTCGATGCGCGGCTTCCATGTTTGAGGTGTCGTTGAAACCACCGATGAATGCATAAGTGGCGATGTCAACAGCGCGTTCGATATCGCCATTGCGCCGCAGCGAAAAATCCGAAAGCCATCGATCACCGGCCGCCATGCGGAATTGCATCGCAATGCTCGCCGTCGTCATCGGCAGATCGAAAGCGTGCTCAAACTTTATTTCCTGCGCCTGGGTCAGGCCGAACTTGCCGGTGATTGCTCGAGAAATCTTAGACGAGGTCGATCTATCTGGCTGTCAACGAGCAAGCGGATGAGTCGTTCGTGACCGAGGGCCGGAGCGAATGGAAGCTTGCGCTGTGTGCAATAAAACGTGGCGGTGGTTTCGCTCAGCGGCTTTCCATGGACCCGAGTCGCGTCCTTATAAGACGCGTCGCCCATGGCGGCATGGTAACGATCAAAGTTGAGCGTGCCCATTACTGGCGCAAATGATAGCACGAATGAAGTTTCCGCCAGGATTCGGGCTTTGATTCCCCTGAAACTCGGTAGTATGCTTCCTCGCAGGCCCTCCGAACCGGACTGATTAGCCTCAATCAGTTTCAACCAATAGACACCCGATGGCATATCGTGTGTGAAGAAGAACAAAAACCGAAAGGAGTTTCGAATGAAACGGAGCAAAGTTTTGATTCGAATGTCCCTGGCAGCGCTATTCTGCCTGGCAATATTTCCGGGGGGCAGCCCTGCATTCGCCGGCGGAGACCGCCATGATCGCCAGTGCAAACGGATATGCGATGATGAGTTTCAGAGGCGAAAATTAGAATGCCGTGGCTTGCGCGGCCGCGATCGGCACCGGTGCCAGGACCGGGCCAAACGTGAACACAACGATTGCAAACATCGCTGTCGCTAACGATAGTGCTCGCTCTCCCCCATTGCCGGAAAGGAGAATCAAGAATCATGACTGCTTATATTTCACAGATAGTAATGCTGGGCTTCTTACTGGTACTTTGCCTGAACCTGGGCTCGATTTCCGCTGCGGGAGGCAACCGGTGCACGGACCACTGTGCTGACGTCTATAAGGTGAAGAAAGATGCCTGTAGGCTGATACCTTTCAAGAACGAACGACATATTTGTGAGCGAAGAGCCAAAGAAGCCAAGAATGATTGCAAACACAGATGCCGGTAAGCAGAAGGCAGTAAGCAGAAGGCAGTTAGCAGAAGGCAGTAAGCAGTGGGCAGTTTGTTATTCTCTCCCTCCTGCTGCTTTCTTCGAATTGCCAATAATTTCGGCGCCGGCCTTGCGCATCTCTGCTACGGCGCGCGCGCCATCGTCAGGATTCACATTAACCGCCCGCATCGCGTCGGCCAATGCTTTCACTTCGAAACCTTCGCGCCGCGCATCGAGCACCGTATGCTTTACGCAATAGTCAGTTGCGAGCCCGCCCACGAAAACTTCCTGGACCTCTTCTTCACGCAAGACTTGCGCGAGGTTGGTGCCGTCAAACCCGGAATACCCGTCCGCGCTTTCATCGATTCCTTTCGAAATGATCGTGATGCGCGGATCGTCCAGCAAATCAGGATGGAACTCTGCGCCCGGCGTTTCCTGCACGCAGTGAACGGGCCAGATTCCGCCATACGCTTTGAAATGGCTGGTTCTGGCAGGATGCCAGTCGCGCGTTTTGAAAACCGGCTCGCCGCGATCGAGAAATTCCTTCATCAGCTTGTTAAGCGGCGCGACGACTTCGTCACCGTGCGCGACCGCAAGTGATCCGCCGGGACAAAAGTCGTTTTGCACGTCGACAACTATCAAGGCTTTTTTCTTTTCGTTTGCCATAATTCTTATCTTAAGAGTAACGCTACCATGAACGTGCTGCAACGAGGGCAAAACACGATATTGGGATAAAAGTGTATTGCTGCGAACCAGACCAGCGCAGAAAGGTTAAGACGATTGTTAATAAGAGGTCTCCTCCGTCGGCTTTTGAGCTGAACAACACAACTTTATCCCGTGGCCCGAAATACTATTGACTTTCGTTGGCTTTGTCGGATAGAAGGTTTCCGCTTCCACGCAGGTTTCTCAGCATTAGTAAATCGAAGGAGTGCATCCTGGTTATGAGAAAAGCTATCGCTTCAAAGTCGATCCTGGTTTTTGCATTTGTCTGTTTGATGAGTTTCGCGGCGCCGGAGGTGGCGCGGGCGCAACAGCCGAATATCGACGCGCTTCGGTATCGATACATCGGTCCGGTCGGCAACCGCGTGACATCGATCGCCGGCGTTTCGGGGCAGCCCTACGTCTATTACGCCGGCGCCGCATCAGGCGGTATCTTCAAGACGATTGACGGCGGAATTCATTGGGAACCGATTTTTGATGGCCAGCCGGTTTCATCAATTGGCTCGCTGGCGGTCGCGCCATCAGATCCAAATATCGTTTGGGCCGGCACCGGTGAAGCCTGGATTCGCAGCCACATTTCGGTTGGCGCGGGCATTTACAAATCAACTGATGCCGGCAAAACGTGGAAGCTGATGGGCCTGGAAAAGACCGGACGCATAGGGCACATCGCGATTGACCCGAAAAATCCGGAGGTTGTTTTAGCTTGTGCGCTTGGTCACGCGTATGGACCGCAACCTGATCGCGGCGTCTTTCGCACTACTGACGGCGGCAAGACCTGGGAGCGCGTGCTGTTCACTGACGAAAACTGTGGCTGTTCAGACATCGCCATGGATCCGAACAACCCGCGCATTCTTTTCGCCGGCATGTGGCCGCTGGAAATTCATACGTGGGGCAGAGAGAGCGGGGGCCCCGGCAGCGGTCTTTTTGTTTCACGGGACGAGGGCGCCACCTGGAAAAAGATTACGGGCCATGGCCTGCCCACGCGTACGACCGGAAAGTTTGCTTTGGCAATCGCGCGATCCAATTCGAATCGTGTTTATGCGCTGATCGAGACCGGCGACGGTGTCCCTTACCACGGCCAGGAAACCGATCGAGGCAAACTCTGGCGTTCGGACGACGGGGGAGAGAACTGGCGACTGGTTAGCTATGATCGCGTGCTGGGCGGGCGCACGCACTATTATTTTCGAGTAGCGGTTGCTCCCGATAACGAAAACGAAACTTACTTCTTAACGGCCAGCTTCACCAGGTCTTTGGATGGTGGCGAGACCACGCAGACAAGCGCGGGTTTCGGCAATAGTCCCGGCGGCGACAATCATGACATCTGGATCGATCCGGCCGATTCGAATCGGATGGCGGTTGCGAATGACTCAGGCGTGAGCTTATCAGTGACCCACGGCCGCACCTGGCAGAGAATTCAACTTCCGATCGCCCAGATCTATCACGTCACGGTTGACGATCGGATTCCTTATTATGTCTACGGCAACAAACAAGATGGTCCGTCTTATCGCGGGCCCAGCCGCACCGGCATCGGAGGCGGAGGCGGAGGCTTTGGCGGGGGCATTCCACGCAGCGCCTGGATTGGTGTCGCCGGCGGAGAGAGCGGCTGGGCCACTCCCGATCCGGTCGATAGCAGCATTATCTGGTCAACTGCATCAGGCTCAGGAAGCGTCGGCGGAATCGTCGAGCGTTTCGATTTGCGCACGGGCCAGGCACGCAGCGTCGAAGTATGGCCCGATCAGGTTAATGGATCGACGGCCGCCGATCTCAAGTATCGTTTTGTGTGGACTGCGCCTTTTACGATCTCTCCGCACGATCACAACAAAATTTACATCGGCAGCCAGTACGTGCACGTCACCACCGACGGCGGAAACAGCTGGCAAGTCATTAGCCCGGATCTGACGTTGAACGATAAAAGCCGTCAGGGATTCTCCGGCGGCCTGACAGGCGACAACATAGGCGTCGAATATGCCGGCGTGGTCTTTGCCATTGCGGAATCGCCTAAAGAAGCAGGCCTGATTTGGGCCGGCACCAACGACGGTTTGGTCCAGATCACGCGTGACGGCGGTAAGAACTGGACGAACGTCACGAAGAATATTCCGAACGTCCTGTCGTGGGGAACGGTTAGCAACATCGAGCCATCACGTTATAACGCGGGCACTGCCTACATCACGGTTGATGGTCATCAGGTGAACAATCGTGATCCGTGGGTTTACAAAACCACCGATTACGGTCGCACCTGGAAACTGATTACGAACGGCATTCCGCACACGATGCTCAGCTATGCGCATTGCCTGCGCGAAGATCCGGTGCGGCAGGGTTTGCTTTACCTCGGCACTGAGGGCGGTCTTTTCGTTTCCTACAACGACGGCGAGAGCTGGGAACCTCTGCAATCAAACCTGCCCCATGCGCCGGTTTACTGGATGGTCGTGCAGGAGCGTTTCAACGATCTGGTGATCTCGACTTACGGTCGCGGCTTTTGGATTCTTGACGACCTGACGCCGATTCAACAAATGACGAGCGAAGTGATGAGCTCGAATGCACACTTGTTTGCGCCGCGAACAGCTTATCGTTTTCGTGGCATTCCGGTTCCGTATTCAACGTCAGACGATCCAACCGCCGGCCAGAACCCGCCCGGCGCAGTCTCGATCAATTACTACCTGAAAGCGGCGCCGAAAGCTGACCCTTCGATCAAGATCGTCGACGCGGAAGGCAAGACGGTGAGGACCCTCCGCGGAACCCGCAACTCTGGTGTGAATCGAGTCTGGTGGGATTTGCGCAGCGAGCAATCGAAAGAGATCCGTCTGCGCACCAGTCCCGCCTACGCGCCCGAAGTTCGCCTTAACGCCGAAGGCTGGCGGCCACTTCCCGAAGGAGGACGCATGACGTTGTTGGTACCGCTCGGAACCTACACCGTGAAGCTGTCGGTAGACGGCCAGGAATTCAGCCAGCCGCTGATGGTTGTAAGAGATCCAAATGCCGGTGGCAGCGATGAAGATATTCAAAGGCAGACGGCGATGTTACTTGAACTGCGCAAGGATCTGGAAACCGCCGGCGACATGGTAAATCAGATCGAAACCATCCGAGCGCAAATCGAAAACCTCCGGGGAATGTTGCGCGGCAACGCGGACCTCAGAACCGCGGCGGACGATCTCGATAGGAAATTGACAGACATCGAAGATAATCTGATTCAACGCAGGTTTACCGGCCAGGGCCAGGACACCACACGTTATCCGCCAAAACTAATCAGCAAGGTTAACTATCTCGCCGGCGGTGTAAACAGCGGCGACTTCCCGCCGAACACGCAGCAGAAGGAGGTGCAGGCTATGTTTGAATCGCAATTAAGCTCGCTGCGAAAACGCCTTGACGAGGTGGTTACAACCGACGTGGCAAACTTCAATCGCATGCTGCGCGAGAAGAACATCGGGAACGTGATCGCCGGACAGTAAAGGCAGCAACTTGTCGTAGTTTGCTTGTTCTTGCGGCCTTGCCCGCGAGGTTGCGGTGAGGCGTTGCCTTAGCTCCAGGAATTAAACCTTCTTTCACAGAAGCAAAGGGCAGAGCCGCAAACCAGACCCCCTCATTTTCTGAAACAATCCGTGCCACAAACGGCTTCCCTGCGGTGTTCACTCCACAGAACCACGACAGCGCAAGGACAATTCGACGCGAGTGTCGGCACAAGATTGCTCATTAAGAATTGCTCATTAAGAGAGGAGAACCCAGCATGAAAAAGCTGTTCGGATATTTCCTGTTTGTTTCAGCGATTGTTTCGCTCGTCGCGTGCACGGCCGCTGCTCAAAAGAAGGATGGCTCGATGCAATGCCGCGAAGGCGACATGTTCTGGAACGATGGCAAGAATGAAAACCATTGCGAGATCAGAGAACAAACGCTGCCCGCGGGCGGCGCGATCACGGTCGATGCGGGGCGAAACGGTGGCGTGGCTGTAAAGGGATGGGATCGCAACGAGATTCTCGTACGCGCAAAGATTCAAACGGCGGCGCCTTCGAAAGCGGAAGCTGAACAACTGGCAAAGGAAATCCGAATTGAAACGGCCGGCCTGAGTATTCATGCCGAAGGCCCTGATAAACGCGACGACTTTGGCTGGTCAGTAAGTTACGAAATATTCGTTCCGCGCCGCTCGGATCTTTCAATCGAAGCGCATAACGGCGGAATTTCAATCGCAGACGTAGCCGGAAAGATGGAATTCAAAACTCAAAACGGCGGCTTGTCGCTGCGAGGAATCGGTGGCAATGTGCATGGCACAACCACTAATGGCGGTGTCCATGTTGAATTGAGCGGCAACCGCTGGGATGGTGAAGCGCTCGATCTCAAGACGACCAACGGGGGAGTCAATCTGGTGATGCCTGAGAACTACTCCGCGCACCTGGAAACCAGCACCGTGAATGGCGGGGTCAGTGTCGATTATCCAGTCAACTTGCCGGTGAATGAACGCGGGCGTTTACCAAAAGACATAAGCGCCGACCTCGGCTCAGGTGGTCCGACTGTCCGAGCAATAACGACGAATGGAGGCATTCGCCTGCACCGGGCCGAAGTTAAGTTCTGAGCCCCAAATGATAGGCGATTCGCCTCGGCTAGTTAAATCAAGACTCGGCGGCCACTCCCTCGCCGCCTTGCTACTTTTACCGTAATAGTCCATAGTAGCCCACGGTTAATCCTTCTCTCGCGCATCGACGGTGATGCGCCCGCGCACAAACGATTAGCGCCAGCGTTCAGGGATAGTTCGAGAGCAGGCTTGTTTTCAACTCAGAAGCCGCTCAGTTTTTAAGAGCATCCGAACCCGGTCCTTCGACTGCTACCGTTCACCGAAGCCAATCCGATTCGCAGCTTCTTTTTATTCCCAAAAGGGGAAAGGCACATTTGTATGGCAACGAAACTTTACGTAGGAAACCTCGCTTTCCAAACCACCAGTCAGGAGCTTCAGGAACTGTTCGCTCAGGCCGGTACGGTTGAATCGGCGAGCGTCGTGGAAGACCGCGACACCGGACGATCACGCGGCTTTGGCTTCGTGGAAATGTCCACGAAGGAAGAGGCCACATCGGCCATCGATCAATTCAATGGCAAGGAACTGAGCGGTCGCGCCCTGAAGGTCAACGAAGCCAAGCCGCGCGAAAATCGTGGTGGTGGCGGCGGCCGTGGTGGCTTTGGTGGCAATCGCGATCGTGGATTCGGTGGTGATCGCCCCGGCTCCTTTCGCGGCAATCGCGAGCCGCGCTGGTAATAACCGCTAAGGCGGTTTAAGTGAGCGGCAATTAGTCTCTTATGTTTCTCCCGCGGCCCGCGTTATGGCTTGCCCACGGCGGAAATAAGTAGACTGCGCCAGCTCTCTGTAACAAACCAAGAGTTTCAGTTTTCGAGTTTCGGGTTGAAAAGTCCGACTCAAGAAAACCCCGGGACTCAAAGCGAGAACTCGAAACTCGGAACCCGAAACCATTAGGAGAATCTATTGGCAAAAGATGACTTAGTTCCCGCAGAGGGCGTGATAATTGATAAGCAGCCCAACGCTTTCTTCAAAGTCCAACTCGACAACAGCCAGCACGTTGTGTTGGCGGCGATTTCCGGCAAGATGCGTAAGCACCGGATTCGGATTCTGGTTGGCGATCGCGTCAGCGTAGAATTGTCTCCATACGATTTGACTCGCGGGCGGATCACTTATCGATTTAAATAGACGGGCGCTGAATCCGGCACTTAAACAGGTTTCGTTAGGACCCACCAAAGCTTTCAATACGAGAGCCAGGGTGAACGGATCCGCGGTTCAGATTTCCGTCCACATCGGAATTAGCTGGCTCTCAAAGCTCTCATTGAAACGATCGCGGGTCTTCCTCTCGGCCGCGGTTTTTAACTACTTAGCTCCTCAGGTTTCGTCTCGAGCGCGATTTTCTACCAACTCACAAACTGTTGCCAGTTCGGACTTTGCCGATAAAGCGAACTGATGATAGTTTACCTGCCGTTTAGTCGCAGTTCTGCTTGTTATCCGAAAACAAAATTTGAGTCGATTGCGTAAAGCAGCAATCAAGCTGCGGAATGTAGTCGTCTTGACTATTGGTTTCTGGTAGCCAGACGGCTTGAATCTTCAGGCTACGCGAATCGCAACCCGAAGGAGACAGTTTTCAATGCGCATCCCTTCTGACTCTGATTTCAAACCTTCCAAAATTAATTGTTTTGTCCTGATCGCTCTTTTGATGGCGGTACCCATGCTCGCCCTTTCTCAGGAAGAGAAAGCGGTGGAAAAGGCGCAACGCGAAAAAGCCAGAGCGGAAGCGCGTCCAGGACCCCAGGCATCGCCGGCAGCGAAGAAACCGGATGAAGCGCCTAAGCCTGAGGGACAGGCCGAGGAACAAAGGCCTGAGGAAGGCCGGCCTCGTGATCCGATGTCGTCGCCGACATTTGCGGGATTGCGTTTGCGTTCGATTGGGCCGGCGTTTACTTCGGGCCGCGTGGTTGGCCTGGCAGTCGATCCAAACAATCCGGCGCACTATTTTGTCGCGGCTGCGTCAGGCGGCGTTTGGAAGACAGTCAACGCCAGCACCACCTGGACCCCGGTTTTCGATCGCGAAGGAGCGTATTCGATTGGTTGTATTGTGCTCGATCCGAAAAATCCGCTGACCGTTTGGGTCGGCACCGGAGAGAACAACAGCCAGCGCAGCGTCTCGTATGGAAATGGAGTATATCGATCTGATGACGGGGGCAAGACCTGGAAGAATGTCGGGCTCAAGACTTCGGAACACATCGGCCGGATCGCGATCGATCCAAAAGATTCGAACATAGTTTACGTTGCGGCCCAGGGACCGTTGTGGGGGCCGGGCGGAGAACGTGGACTTTACAAGACAACCGACGGCGGCAAAACCTGGAAACAGATTCTAAAGATCAGCGAAAACACCGGCGTCACCGACATTGTGATCGATCCGCAGGATCCGGACACGCTTTACGCGGCGTCGTATCAACGGCGTCGCCACATGTGGACCCTGATAGATGGCGGACCGGAAAGCGCAATCTACAAATCAACCGACGCCGGCGGAACGTGGAACAAATTACGGGCCGGGCTGCCGGCGACTGAGATGGGCCGGATCGGCCTGGCGATTTCTCCGGTTGATCCCAATGTCGTGTACGCAACGATCGAAGCCGCGGATCGAAAAGGCGGAATCTTCCGTTCGAGTGATCGTGGCGGCAGTTGGGAAAGAAGGAACGAATTCGACGCCGGCGCGATGTATTACGCGCGGATCATCGCCGATCCAAAGTTTGTCGATCGCATTTACGTAATGAATGTATTTCTGATGGTCTCGGACGATGGTGGCCGGACCTTGCGCCGTCTGGGCGAGAAATCCAAGCATGTCGACAACCACGAAATTTGGATCGATCCAAACAACAACGAACATTATCTGGTCGGCTGCGACGGCGGAGTGTACGAAAGCTACGACCGCGGCGCGAATTGGGACTTCAAACGGAATCTTCCAATTATGCAGATCTATGATGTCACCACCGACAATTCCGCGCCCTTCTACAATGTTTATGGCGGAGCGCAGGACAACTTTGACGTGGGCGGGCCGTCGCGAACTCGGAATGTGTCGGGCATAACCAATGCCGACTGGTTTGTTACTCTCGGCGGTGATGGATTTCGCACCCAGGTCGATCCCGAAGATCCAAATACCATCTATACTGAATTCCAGAACGGATCGCTTTCACGTTTTGACAAGAGCACCGGCGAGCGCATGAACATTCAGCCGGAGGTCGGCCGCAATGAAGATCCACTGCGATGGAATTGGGATTCGCCAATCATCATCAGTCCACATTCGCACACACGTCTTTACTTTGCCGCCGACAGACTTTTTCGCAGCGACGATCGCGGCGATAGCTGGCAGGTTGTCAGCGGCCAGCTTTCGCGCGGCCTGGATCGCGACAAGCTGCCGGTGATGGGCAAGATCTGGAGCATCGACGCAGTCGCCAAGAATCAATCCACGGCCTTCTTTGGTAATGCTTCTGCGCTGGCTGAGTCGCCAAAGAAAGAAGGACTGATCTATGTCGGCACCGACGACGGTCTGATTCAGGTAACCGAAGACGCCGGCAAGAACTGGCGCAAAATTGAAAAGCTCCCCTACGTTCCCGAGCTGGCTTACGTCAGCCGCATCGTGGCGTCGAACACGGACGCGAACACGGTCTACGCGGCGATCGAAAACCACCAGAACGCGGATTTCAAACCATATCTGCTCAAGAGCACCGATGCCGGCCGGACGTGGATTTCAATCAAGGGCAATCTCCCGGCGAGCGGGCCGGTTTGGGCAATCGCCGAAGATCACGTTAACCCAAACCTCCTTTTCGCCGGTACCGAGTTTGGACTGTTCTTTACGATTGACGGAGGGCAGAAGTGGATCCAGTTACGAGGCGGCCTGCCAACCATTCAGGTTCGCGATCTGACAATTCAAAGACGCGAGAACGACCTTGTCGTCGCCACATTTGGCCGCGGCGTTTACATCCTCGATGACTACACGCCGCTGCGCCAGCTCAAACCGGATATGCTCAAGCAGGACGGCGCGCTGTTTCCGGTAAAGGATGCCTTGATGTATATCCAGGCCCAGCCAATCGGTGGACGTGGCAAAAGTTTTCAGGGCGAGTCCTATTACACGGCCGAAAATCCGCCGTTTGGCGCGACGTTTACTTACTATTTGAAGGAAGCAATCAAAACCAAAAAAGAGAAACGCCAGGAAGCTGAGAAAGAGGCAATCAGAAAAGGTGGCGCGCCTGCGTGGCCGAGCCAGAGCGAGTTGCGCGCCGAAGATGAAGAAGAAGCGCCGGCGATGATTTTTACCGTCACGGATTCCTCTGGTCACATGGTGCGACGAATTAGCGGGCCAATAACTGCCGGCGTGCAGCGCGTCGCCTGGGATTTGCGCTATCCGTCGCCGTCACTGCCGCCGCCGCCAAATCTGGAAGGCGAAGATCCTTTCAACGAAGGACCGGCGGGACCTCTGGTGATGCCGGGAACTTACAAAGTCTCGATCGCGAAACGAGTTGACGGGGTCATAACGCCGATCGGCCAGCCACAGGAGTTTCAGGTCCGCGTCGATGGTCAGGATCGAATGTCAGCTTCTGATCGCACTGCGCTGGTTGAATTTCAACAGAAGGTTGCGCGCCTGCAACGCGCAGTAACCGGCGCGCTGGAAGCGTCGAACGCCCTCAAGCCGCGGCTGGTGGCAATCAGGCGCGCGTTGCTCGATACCCCGTCGGCACCTGAAAAATTGCTGAGCGATGCGTCGGCTCTGGATAAGCGCACGAATGAAATTCTTCGGTCGCTGCGCGGTGACAGCGCTTTGCGGGGGCGCAATGTGAACTTGCCTCCTTCAATTGCCGAACGTGTAAGCTCGATTGCGCAAGCGCAGCGGACCTCGACGGCCCGCCCGACGCAGACGGCGATGGCGCAGTATGCGGTTGCGGCGCAGGATTTTGAACAGACGTTGTCGCAACTGCGTCAATTGATCGAAGTCGATCTGGCGAGACTCGAGAAGCAGATGGAAGCTGCGGGCGCGCCATGGACGCCGGGACGGATTCCTGATTGGAAGGACCAATAATGATCGCTACCTCATGTAGAGCAGGGCAGAATTCGGAGGCTGAGAAATGAAGCGCGTTATTATGGTGCTGTGGTTCGTACTTCTGGCTAACACTTTCATTCTTGCCCAGGTTCGAACCGGTCCAGATATATCAAAAGCCCCGCCGACCATTTCCGAAAAGACAGCTGGGATGCAGAAGTTTCCCGGCTATTTTCCATTTTACTGGGACGCCAGGGCAGGGAAGATCTGGTTGGAGATTGACCAATGGAATTCCGAATTTCTCTACGTCGAATCCCTACCCGCAGGCATTGGCTCGAATGATATTGGTTTGGATCGCGGTCAGCTCGGACAAAGTTACATCGTCCGTTTCGAGCGCACCGGGCCAAGGGTTTTGTTGACTGCGTCGAACTATGCTTACCGCGCCAACAGCCATAACGCTGACGAGCGGCGGGCGGTGAAGGATGCCTTCGCTGAATCGACGCTGTGGGGATTTGAAGTCGCGGCTGAAGAAGGGAATCGCGCGCTGGTTGACGCGACGAGTTTCTATCTTCGCGATGCGCACCAGATTCCGGCAGTATTGCAGCGATCGCAGCAGGGTGCTTTTCGCCTCGATCCAACTCGGTGCGCCCTTTATCTCGCCAACACCAGGAATTTTCCGAAGAATACAGAAGTCGAAACCACGCTTACCTTCGGGACCGAAGCCGAGGCGGGACCGCTGCTCCGCCAGGTGACGCCCGTACCCCAGGCGATCACCGTGCGCGAGCACATTTCGTTTGTCGAGTTGCCCCCGCCTGGTTTCAAGCCGCGCGTCAACGATCCACGCGCCGGTTACTTCGGAATTCAATACATGGATTTCGCAACGCCGATTAACGAACCGATCACCAGGCGGTACATTGAACGCCATCGACTTCAGAAAAAAGATCCCAGCGCTGCGGTTAGCGAGCCAGTCGAGCCGATTATTTACTACGTCGATCGCGGCGCGCCCGAACCTGTGCGATCGGCACTGGTTGAAGGCGCCAGTTGGTGGAACCAGGCATTCGAAACAGCGGGATACCGAAACGCCTTTCGCGTCGAAGTGATGCCCGCAGACGCCGACGCGATGGATGTTCGTTACAACGTGATTCAGTGGGTGCACCGCTCAACGCGGGGCTGGTCGTATGGAAATTCGCTTACTGATCCGCGCACCGGAGAAATTATTCAGGGACGAGTGAGCCTGGGATCGCTGCGCGATCGCCAGGACTTTCTGATCGCGGAAGGCCTGATGGCGCCGTATGGAAAGGATAGATCTCAGGTCGGAAAGATCATGGAGCAGATTGTGCTCGCGCGTTTGCGACAACTCGCGGCGCACGAAGTTGGTCACACGCTGGGCCTGCAACATAACTTCGCGGCAAGCATCACCGGCCGCGCTTCGGTGATGGACTATCCCGCGCCTTTGGTGAAGCTTGGTGCCGATGGGCTGCCAGATATTTCTGATTCGTATGCCAAGGGGATTGGTGAATGGGACAAAGTGACCATTGCCTATGGTTACCAGGACTTTCCCGCCGGCGCCGATGAAGGCGCGGCGCTGGACAAGATTCTAAAGGACGCTTTCGGCCGCGGATTAATGTACCTCACCGATCAGGACGCGCGTCCGGCGAGCGCTTCGAGTTCGGTCGCACATCTCTGGGACAATGGCGCGACTGTAATTGACGGCCTGGCAAATGTCATGAAGGTGCGCGCCGCGGCACTCAACCGTTTTGGCGAAAATAATATTCGCGACGGCGCACCCATGGCGACGCTTGAAGACGTGTTGGTGCCACTCTACATGTATCACCGTTATCAGGTTGAAGCCGCGGCCAAATTAATTGGCGGAGAAGATTACACTTTCAGCCTGCGCGGGAAGGGCGATCACAATCCGCAGATCATTGCGCCTGATGAGCAACGCCGGGCGCTCGCCGTCGTGCTCGATACTCTCAAGCCGGAGGCGCTTGCCCTGCCTGAGTCCGTAATTCGTTTGATTCCGCCGCGCCCGCCAGGATACGGGCGCACGCGCGAAGACTTTCGCATTCGTACGTTTCCGACCTTTGACGCGCTGGCGCCGCCCGAAGCGATCGCGAATCACGTTTCTGATTTTCTCTTGAATCAGGAGCGTGCTGCGAGGTTGATTGAGTTTCACGCGCGCGATTCTCGTAATCCGGGGTTCGATGAGGTGCTCGACAGGATTCTGGCCTCGACCTGGAAAACGCCGCTGCGCACGGGTTACCAGGCAGAGATCCAGCGCACCGTTAACATGGTGATATTGAATGATTTGATGGCGCTTGCATCCGGCGAGCGGGCGTCTAATCAGGTTCGCGCGGTGGCCGAACTTAAGCTGGACGAATTAAGGCGTTGGTTACTGGATCAGCCGGTACTGACGCGCGACGAAAATCATCGGGCTTATTTTTATTACGCGGCAAACCAGATAAAGCGTTTTCAGGAAGACCCGAAGAAGATGAACCTCACCAAGCCAAACGATCCCCCCGACGGCCAACCGATTGGCACAGATTGGTGGGCACTGTCAGAGCGGGAATGGTGCGATTGGCCATAGATGCTTTTCCAGCGCTGAAGGGTCAATAAGAAAGCTCACGGTGCGCGCGAAGCGCGACATCCCGGGTACAAGTCAGGCAAAAATCAGACTCCGAATTTTCAGAATCTGCGCGGCCGATACAACGCAGGGCCTCGCGGAACTCGGTGGCACTCGCAAAGCGTTCGTCCGGATTCTGGGCCATTGCCCGGCTTATCAACGCCGACAATTCCGAGCCAACGGCGGCGTTGATTTCGATCGCAGGCTGCACGGGATCCGGTTTTGAACTTTTCAACGCCGCGAAAATCCCAAGTTAAGGCCCGGCAGGACTTTCTAAGAAGCTTGAGGCATTAGGGATGATTGCTGCGATTTTGGCTGAATTATATTTGTTTTAATGCAAGCATTGTCAGGCTAATTGAGGTACAATGCCTGCCAACAAGGATGAGGCTGAATGTCTCGTCCTCGCGTAGCCTAACGGTTGCGCTAGGAAAGCGGCGACGGGGTGAGGACGTTGCCGCTTTCGTTTTTTCCGCGTACGACGGAATCTTAATTGAGGTTTTTGAGCTCTGCCAGAAGAATTTGGCTTGAAAAGGTCTCGTCCAGACATTGCGGCCTGACGTTACTTTCGGGATTTCCTCGCAAAACTGAAGGAACTGCGATCCCCTGTATTTCGACCGGCCGGCCATCACGTGAGATCACCCGCGTACTTACTTCCAGGGCGACGCATCTTCCATCTTTGGCAATGATGTCGATTTCCTCGACCGTCCCCAACTCGTCTTCAGCTCGGTAGGTGAAGCGTTCGCGGACGTGAGCGAGGAACTCGGGCGCGATGAACTGAGTAATGTTCATGCGGCGCGCTTCTTCGCGCGAATATCCGGAAATAAGCTCAGCTTCTTTATTAACGAAGGTAATGTTTCCCGAGAGATCGTGAGCCTAAACGATATGCTCCCTGTTTTCGGAAGATTCTTCTCGCAGTAGCGCTATTGCTCTCTTGCTATTCATTTTATTTGTGAGACTGACCGTTGATTGGTTGCTTGAGTTTGAACCCTACGCTGCGTCGGGAAGGTCTGATAGGTAGGGAGAAAAAGAAAGCGTGAGTCGATTGACCCCGGCCAGACGCCTCAAAAGCACCTCGTAAGAGGGTCAAGAGCTCTGACAATCGAGTTTGTGGCACTGCCTGTGCTAAACCCAGGAATAAATCTCGCGATCCTGTTCACGACCCGTCAGCCAAGCGACGATTTGATCCCCGAAGTTGGATTTCAGAAAAGAACCTCCGGCGTCCATAACTCTATTATTCAGACCGGATCCGTCGCATTATTTACGGTTGCGCCGGGCGCAGGCGCAGGTCGACAAAGTCTCCAACCCCTCCCATAGCTTGCAATTACACTCGGTCTCAGGCATGATGGCTGACAGTTAATCCTTCTCTCGCGCATCGACGGTGATGCGCCCCGCGCATAAACGATTAGCGCAGGACGTTTGGATGGTCCGAGAGCAGGCTTGTTTAAAACTCCGAAGCCGCTCTTTGTTTGAGAGCATCCGAACCTGGTCCTTCGACCGCTACCGTTTCGCCGAAGCCAATCCGATTCGTCAGCTTCTTTTCATTCCCAAAAAGGGGAAAGGTATATCTCTATGTCTACAAAACTCTATGTTGGAAACCTCGCTTTCCAAACCACCAGTCAGGAGCTGCAGGAATTGTTCGCGCAGGCGGGCACAGTTCAATCAGCGAGTGTCGTCGAAGACCGCGACACCGGACGCTCACGAGGGTTCGCTTTCGTCGAAATGTCCACCAGCGAAGAAGCCGCTTCAGCCATTGAACAGCTGAATGGCAAAGAAGTCGGTGGTCGCGCGCTCAAGGTCAACGAAGCCAAACCACGTGAAAATCGTGGTGTCGGCGGACGAGGCTTCGGCGGCAATCGCGGCGGCTTCGGCGGCAATCGCGGCGGCGGCGGTAACTACGGCGGCCAGCGCGAGCCGCGTTGGTAACGACGAGCTGGTGGTAAGCAGTGAGCAGTAAGCAGTCCCTTTGTGATCTCCGACGGTAAATTATTGCGTGAACCGCAACCATTGCGGACACAAAGGCCTGCTTCTCACTGAAGAAAACTGTCGCTCAACAAACAAGATCGCGGCGGCATCGTGTCGCCGCCTAAAAAAAGGAATCTATGAATTTTTCTCAACTGGGATTAGCGACCGCGCAATTGCGAGCTTGCGAGTCCCTCGGATACACAACCCCAACCCCGATACAAACAAAATCAATACCCGTCATCCTCACCGGCCGAGATCTAATCGGCTGTGCTGAAACCGGCACCGGCAAAACGGCTGCCTTCATGCTTCCGATCATCCAAAAGATCAGCGAACTACCCCGGCCAGGCGTACGCGTTCTGGTGCTTGCCCCCACGCGTGAACTCGCGCTGCAGATCCAGAAGAACTACGGCGAGTTGAACCGCACCAAGTCGAATCGCAGCGTTATAGTGATGGGCGGAACGAACATCAGAACACAGATCTCTGAACTGCGGCGTGGCGTGGCGGTGGTAATTGCTACTCCGGGTCGTTTGCTCGACCTGACCGAGCGCGGCGCCATCGATCTTTCCCGGATCGAAGTGCTCGTGCTTGACGAGGCGGATCGCATGCTCGACATGGGATTCTTACCGGCAATTCGGCGGATTCTGACGCTCCTGCCGTCGAAACGGCAGACATTGCTGTTTTCGGCGACGATGTCGTCTGAAATCGAGCAACTTGCGCGCTCGACGATGAAAGACCCGATGTTAATCGAAGTTAATCCGCGCGGCAGCGCCGCCACCATGGTGGAACAGAAGGCCTATCAGGTAGCACTCGAATCAAAGACGGCTCTCTTGCTGGCACTGTTGGAAGAGGAGCGTCAGCCATTCGAACGCGTGCTCGTCTTTACCCGCACGCGTCGCGGAGCTGAGCGTATTTCGCACATTCTCAAAGCGCGCAATCACAGTGTAAATCGCATTCACGCAGATCGCAGCCAGCCGCAACGCGAAGCAGCGCTCCGCGAATTCCGCGATGGCCGCGCGCGCGTGCTGGTGGCGACGGATATTGCCGCGCGCGGATTGGACGTCGATGCTGTGTCACACGTCATTAATTACGACGTTCCGACGGCGCCAGAGGATTACGTGCATCGAGTAGGCCGCACCGGCCGAGCTGGAAATCAAGGCAAGGCCATTACCATCGTCGCGCCGGTCGATGAATTGTCCATGCGCGCGATCGAGCGATTGACGGGCCAGATCGTAAAGCGCGTCGTGCCGGCAGGATTTGGCGGAGGGCGGTCATTAACCGCGACGACGCTCAAACCTTTTCAATCTGTAAGCCGGCCGAAGAGCACCGTTCGCTCGTTTCGCCCGCGGCGCGCGCGATAAATCAGAGCCGGACGTAACCGGAGTAATTACCGTGGGTCGTCGAGACAACGAACAGATCGCAATTAAGTCATCTGGATAACGAGCAGTTCACATCTAACTAAAAGGAGCAAAATGGAACAGAAGCAAGTTTTCGCAATTGGAGATCGAGTGGAGCAAATGTGCGTCAAGTGTGGCGAAGAGCGAGGTCACATCGTGGCTTCAGTCACCAAGACGGGAAAGGTTTCCCGCGTCACCTGTCCGATATGTTCATCGCGCGTTCCCTACAAAAGCGGCACGACGCGCCGAACCTCTACCAAGGTCAGTGCGCCGTACGATCGGACACGCACGTATCGCCGGGGACAAATGTTGATGCATTCAACGTTTGGCGAGGGCGAAGTGACCGCGCTCATTGAACCGCAGAAGATGGATGTACTGTTCGCAGACCGAATGCGGCGGCTCATTCATGCTCATGTGTAAAGATCCAGACTGAAAAGGCGACCGAGTTAGGCCCCCGTTTTGAAGTGATTCAGAAGCCCCCGAATACTTAATTCCCCGAGGGTTCGATGCTTGAGACCGATTCGCTAGCAAAGGATTTTCATGAATAACGAAATACATAACGAAGCCGCGCCGGCCGTGCAAGGGCGCAATATCAAATGGGGCAATGGCATTTTCCTGGTCGTCGCCCATGCTGCCGCCCTCGCGGGACTCTTTTTCTGGAGCTGGCCCGCGGTAATCAGCGCGGTCGTTCTCTACTGGGTAGCCGGCAGTCTGGGTATCGGCATGGGCTTTCACCGGCTTATCACTCATCGTGGTTACAAAGTGCCGAAACTGGTGGAATATTTCCTGGTGACTTGCGGGACGCTGGCGCTCGAAGGCGGCCCGATCAAATGGGTCGCCACGCATCGCATCCATCACGCGCATACCGACCGTACGGGCGATCCGCATACGCCGCGCGATGGCGGGTGGTGGGCCCATATCGGTTGGATTTTGCGCGGTACCGCCCAGGATCATGATTGGCCCACGCTGGAGCGCTATGCTCCGGATCTGATAAAGGACCGCTTCTACGTCTGGCTGAGTCGTTTCTTTTATGTGCCTTTGATCTTCGTGGGAATCGGGCTGCTTGCAGTCGGAGGTTGGCGCGTAATGTTATGGGGCGTCTTTGTCCGCGTGACGCTTGCGCTCCACGCCACCTGGCTCGTTAATTCGGCCACGCATTTGTGGGGCAGGACGAGATTCGAAACCGGCGACGATTCACGCAACAGTTGGTGGGTCGCTTTACTGACCTTTGGCGAAGGTTGGCACAACAACCATCACGCGCATCCGACTTCAGCGCGTCACGGTTTGCGCTGGTATGAAATCGACTTCAACTGGTGGGGCATTCGCGTTTTGCAATTGATGGGACTGGCGCGGGCAATCAAGCGAGTTCGTTTCAACCGGAAGACTTCCGACTGGCAACTGGTACGCGGTCCGGTTTCATCGCGTGTTGTTAGAACTTGAAGAGCCGCCGGGCCGGCTACGACTGAATTGAAAAATGATCATCTGCGACTTTTGTTTGCAACATTCCGCGATAGGCACCTGCAAGCTCGGGTTGAAAATTCCGAAAGGAATGACCTGCCGCGAGTTTACGCCCGGCTTAGAGAAGTTTTGTGCCAACCCGGCGGATTACGTAAGTCCAAAACAGATAGTTGAGATGGCCACGTTCTTCGGAATTCAGAAAACGGAACTCAGGAAAGTCAGGATAATCGCGGAACGGAGAGTTGATCCAGTTTGATGGTGTGCGCGCATTTTGCGCAGTTGCGCAAGTTGCTAACTTGCGCCTTTATTGCTGGCAGCGCGGACGTCCTCGTCCGCATACCGAACTTAGTTTAAGAGGAACGCCTTTGGTGAACGGACTGCGAATCTTCATACGCGAGAGCATGGCCAAAACCACCGGAGACCTCCAGGTGTTCTACAGCCGCCGCGCCGACGGTCCATATTACCGTTGGTGGTATGAGCACGATCAGCACGAGTGGCGCTCGGCGCGTGTGCACGGCCAACAGTTACCGCCCGCCGATCTCTGCGTGTCGAGCTGGAAAAATATTCCCAGCGCTCTTCAAAACAGCCTCATCGCGCACTACCAGGAATAACTGTTCGTAAAGAATCTTATTTTTCTAGGATGGTCAGGCCCGAAGGGCCGTCATGCACTAGCCACGACCGTCAGGTCGTGGTTACCGGATGTTATTTATGATCCAGAAGGTCCGAAGGACCGGCATGAATTCCTGTCGGCCCTTCAGGCCTCAATTGTTTTTGTGGGTAGACTCTAACTTACTATCTCCCTTCCACGCGCAAGATGCGGGTGCCACCCCGAACATCTACAACTCGTCTATTGGGAAACCGATCAAGCTCGGACTGGATCGCGAGCGTGATGCGCTCCTCTACATTCCAAAATCCGTAGCCAACTCGCCGCTGCGCTGCTTCTGTTTTTGCACGGGGCCACGCAAAGCGCGGATATGTTCTGGTATCTCGATTCAGCGCCTGAGGAGGCAGGCGTGGCGATCCTGGCGCCGAACTCTCGCGAAACCACCTGGGATGCGATCACTGACAGCGTTGGGCGTGATATGCAGTTTCTCAATCGCGCGCTGGAGCGAGTTTTCGAAACCGTGACGATCGATGCTACGCGCATCGCTGTCGGAGGATTCTCGGATGGCGCCACGTATGCGATCGCGCTCGGACTAATCAACGCCGATCTCTTCAAGCGCATCGCTTCGTTCTCACCCGGATTCCTGATCGACGTCGCGTCGCAGGAAAAGCCGCGCTTCTTCATCTCGCACGGGACACGGGACCACATCCTGCCGATCGACAGATGTGGCCGCAAAGTCGCCGCAGACTTGAAGGCGCGTGGGTACGACGTGAGCTTCCGGGAGTTTGACGGCGATCACGAGATACCGGCTGACGTAATGCGAGAAGGTCCGCGGTGGGTGGCGAAGCAGTGAGCGGTAAAGCAGTAGGCAGAAAGCAGCAGGCAGAAGGCAGAGGACGAGGTCAGAAGGACCGGCAGACCAATAACTCAATGCCGCGGCAGTTCGTCGATTACGGAATAAAGGCCAAATCCTCTGGCAGAGGTCCATTGATGGGCGTTTCGAACAACGGCCCTGCACCGTCCGGGTCAATGGTCAAAGCTCCATTCGAAGCAAAGAAGATGGCAATCTGAGTCTGGGCTCCAATTGCTACGGCTGCTACAGGGGGCGTGCCGGCAATGTTGGTTAAGAACGTGTGCGGGTTTTTGCCGAAACCAACTCCCAGAGCAAACGCCAGGTCATTGCGGAACAGAGTTGTCCGGTCGGTGAGTTCGCCTGAGCGAATCAGCGCAGTAGTTGTCGGATTGGGAACCGTCTTGTCGCCACGCGCGAACTGAATAATTACACCTTTGGCCGGGGCACCTGCGAGCGGTGATTTGCGAATAAACGGCGCCCAGGCTACCGGGTCGCCTGACTGTCCCAGCCAATTGCTGATATCTTCGACAGTCTGAATGGCAATTGCGCCCGGCACCGTATTAATCACTGGTGGTTGATTGCGGAGCGGCATATTGTCGTTGAAGCTCAGGCCGCCGATGTTGATTAAGGAGGGCACACGTGACGCCAGAAAGCTGCCCAGCAGCGGTTGAAAGTTTGGACTCAGCCGCGAGATGTCCGTCAACGAGCCGCCCGGAACATTAGGCACGCCGGCGCGGATATCCGGTTCGATGCCCAACAAAACTGTGCCGTAAATACCACCAAGCGACTGGCCGAAGTAGTAGATGCGATCGGCATCCAGGGCGCTGGCGCCGCTGCCTTCTACGTCGACACCGCCTTGAATGGCACGCACAACCTGCATGAGATCGGCCGCCGTCTGTTCGAGTCCGTCGCGAGCAGCGATGTCGACTTGAGCGCCCGTCGCAAACAAACCTTCAGTCGAGTCGATTACCGCATTGCCATTGAGATCTACACCGCGTCCACCGGCAGGTAACACAACCGAGCCCGAAGCCTGGATGACGGTCAGGGTACCCCCGGCGCCAAACCCATGTCCGACTGCATTGATCGCCATCGTAGCTATGCCGTTGTGCGCCAGTGTGGAAGCTACCGCCAGTGGGCTGTTGTTTTTGTTGTCGCCAAAGCCGTGGCCGAAGATAGCAACCGGCCATCCGTTAGCCGGCCGAGGTCCGGCAGGAATGAAAACGTTGAAGTAAACATCCTGGGTGCTTTGGACTGCGGGTTCTCCGGTACGCGTGGGGACTGCCGGAATGAACCCGCCGGTAGTCTCAAAGTTCCTGGCACTAAATTTCCCAAACGCGATAGAGCCTACTGACCCCGGGAATATCTGGAGCGCTGGAGTTGGGATGAAAGACCCCGCGGGCAGCGGCCCGACTGTGCTGACCTGCGGTCTGAAAAGAATGCCCAGCACAGAACTTAGAGGGAATACCGTGCGCTGGCCCTGCAAGCCAAGATTGAGGCTGACAGCAGGTGCCGGCGCGGCTTTGATCTGATCGCGTATCTTCTCGAGTATGGCGGTCACGCTGCCGGTAGTAAAAAAGCTGGCGGCAGCAATCTCATCAGCAGAGAGACCCGGGGCGATGCTTGCCAGAAAATCGTCATCGAGCGACTTAATCAAGGCTGCGCGATAAACCTTCAATTGCGGATCTTTGGTTTGGCCAAAATTCAGATCATGCCTGAAGTGAACGAATGCATCAGGGGCCTCGATCGGATCGCCCGTCGCATCATGGACTCCGTTGGTTACGATCAGCAAATAACTCGTGTGCTGATCCAGATGCTGATCTGACTGGACAAAGAGAGTGAGCGAGGCGGGATCCCATACGACTTGATTAATGCCAATAGTCTGCGGATGAAAGTCCGCCGGATCAGAAAGGTTTCCGATCCGGAGAAGAAAGACAGTTTCGCTGGTGACTGTAAAAGGGTCAATTGCGCCGTCAAAGGGAATCGAAATTCGCGGCTGTGTGTTAAAGCCATCAAGCTGATTTAGAAGCGCGACATCAAGACAATCGGATGGATGCGTCGTGCAATCAGGCAGCGGCAGATTGACGAGCTGGTTGGTATTCTGCCGGAAATCCCTTACGGTGAATCGGTCGCTGGGAAAAGGCGACTGGGTGGTTGACTGCAGGTTAAATAATGGATGAACCCCGTTGGCTGCTGCCAAAGCCGGCGCAAGCAGGCAGATGCAAACGATGAGTGCTATATGGATAAGTTTATGCATTGTGAACCTCATTTTCCGAGCGACAACGACCCTGAACCGTACTTAGAGTGGTCAAAAACGCAAGGGCGGCACACTGAGTCGAATGTTCCAGGGCTTTCATTCATTGATGGCGAACTCTCACTTCGGAATCCGTACATCCGACATGAAATTGAGGGATTGACTGAAGGCCCAACCTTATATAAGCAGTTTGAGAGAATGTCAACGATTTCGACGACAACACGATTTCGATGATTCGAGACCTTAGCTTTATGCTTTCGCCTGCTCCGCAGGCTTTCACTGATCATGATTTACTAAAGACTTTGGAGGCGGCGATCGGAATCGAACCAATGAAAAAGGTTTTGCCGGCCTTCACCTGTTCTCTTTGGCGCCCGGCAGCCGCTTTTGCTGCAGGTTGCTACGATAAGTCTGCTCGAGGTATTCAGCGCCTTCGACCGTTAGAATTAGTTGTGAATTGTCGCCTTGCGCCACGAACTTCTTCTGCACCAGGAACCAGATGGTGAATTCGAGATGCTCTCGCGGCTTGCCTATTAATTTTTCAAACTCGCGGAAAAAAATTCCCGGGTTCGTCGGCTCCAAACGCCGCTTGGTGTAAAGAACCTCCAGCACAGTAAGCCGGACGATCTGCTCCATCTCAAAGTCGTTCTCGGACTCAGCGCCGCTGGACACAAGTCGCCATCGGTCCTGCCGCCGCTGTTGGTGTAACAAATCATAGCGGGCGCGCTTTTCGGGATCTCGCAGCACGGTATAGGCTTCGAGGAGTGTCCGGAACCGGTTCTCGTCGCCGGTTTGCTGATTGTCGGGATGGTACCGCTGCGCCAGCAGCCGGTAGACACGATCGATTGTCTCCGGGTCGGCGCTGGTGTTGACCTGCAACACTTCGTAATAATCGATTGGTTCCTCTACCGGCATATGATTGGTTTCATGATCCGCGCTTCGTTGCTGAGGTAACGATTAGAGGCGACGATCGGAATCGAACCGATGAATAAAGGTTTTGCAGAATTTTCAGCCACCTTTCACAGAAGAACACAGAATATCAAGTGGGGACAAGGACAACAACAACTTAACTTTTTCGGTAGTGCTCCGTTACGGAGCACTACCACTTTTTCATGTTCTTCCCTGGCCTTCAGTGAATGCAGGTGTTTACTACATTTCTTACGACAGTTCAAACACGGCGAAAGACATTAGTCTGAACGCTCTCGAGGATTGCAGAGATCGAATCGATAATCGAGCGATTTGGTTCGCCCGACAAATCAGGTTTAGGTACAATTGAGGCTCGCGTCTTCTCGTTAGGTCGTGGAACCGATACTTATTTTCAGTTAGGATCGTTATTGTCTAACAGCAAGAACATGATCTGCTCCGTGTTTCAGAAGGCGACTCGCTCGCATTGACGATGGCCCGACGCTGTATTTCCTTTATTGGAACGCTGACATTTACCTTGCTCTTGCTCGCTGGCGGCTCGGCAATCGGACAAACAACAAAGTTACCGCTTCCGCAACCGACAGGGTACGTGAACGATTATGCCGAGGTCATCGACGGGGTCACGAGGGATCGGCTGGAGACAACGCTCGGTAACCTGGATCGTCAGCAGCAGATACAGTTCGCGGTCGTGACGGTAGATACGACGGGCGACCAGGATATTTTCGACTATTCGCTGGCAGTGGCCAGGGGATGGGGAATCGGTTCAAAAGACACGAGCAAGCCGAGCCTTCTCCTGCTGGTAGCGATCAAAGACCGCAAATACTTCACCCAGGTGAGCCGCCATCTTGAAGGTGATCTACCAGACGGCCTGGTGGGCCAGATACAGCGCGAACAGCTTGTGCCGGCGTTCCGGGCTGGACAGTATGGCAAAGGCTTATCCGATACCGTCAATGCATACATCACGACGGTCGCTACGAAGAATGGTTTCAGCACCGACACAATTCTTGCACCGGGGCAGACCGCTGTACCGGTCCGCTCAGGTGGAAAAACCAGTTCGTGGATATCACGCCTCATCGTATTCTTTACGCTGGCGATTATCTTGATTGTCCTGCTTGCGATCCGGGCCAGCGGGGGCCGCGGCGGTCGTGGTGGCGGAGGCTGGCTAAATTTACTTCTGCTTAGCTTGATAATGAACCGCGGCAGAGGATCAGGGTCGAGCGGCTGGGGCGGCGGCGGCTTCGGCGGTGGTTCAGGCGGAGGAGGTTTCGGCGGATTTGGCGGCGGCGGAGATTTTGGCGGTGGTGGTGCGGGAGGCAGTTGGTAACAGCCGTGGCCAACCAAAGCAGGCATTACCACTAATAGATACCTTCGTCCTGAACTAAACTGCAAATCATCGATAGAAGTTTTAACTCGAGCTTGTGGAGACCGAAATAAGCCACATGAGAATCAAAGCAAGTCGAAAGGAGACCTTATGGGAAAGAAAGCCCTGGTTATTCTGGGCATTGTCATTTTGTTGGCGCTAATCGTCGGTGGCGTTGCCATCAGCACCTATAACGCGCTCGTCACCAAACGACAGAACGTCAATGCTCAGTGGTCCCAGGTGGAGAACCAGATGCAGCGACGCGCCGATTTGATCCCGAACATTGTTGCCACGGTCAAGGGAATCGCGGGGCTGGAGGAGAGAGTCTTCACCAGGATCGCCGAAGCGCGCTCACAGCTACTCTCGACGATGCAGAACCCGAACAGTACGACAGAGGACAAAATCACCGCGAATAGTAACTTGGATCAAGCTCTCAGAGATGGCGGGCTTCTTGGAACAGGCGGGCGCTTTTTGGCGATTACCGAAAACTACCCGCAGTTGAAATCAAACGAGAGCTTCCTGAAGTTGCAGGATGAGTTGGCCGGCACGGAAAACCGGCTGGCAACTGCTCGCCGGGACTACACCTTGGCCGCACAGGACTACAACACGACCCGCAGTCGCTTCCCGACCGTGCTCGTAGCCGGCCTAATGGGCTTTAAAGAGCAACCGTACTTCAAAGCGGACGAGGGCGCGCGACAAGCGCCGAAGGTTGACTTCAACAAATAGAGCTCTGTGACACAGAGTCTTTGAGCACCTCGTTTGCTAAGGCTGCGACTCGGCAGTGGTACGCGGGCCCTGGGTTCCCGGACGCTGAAAGCAGACTCGGAGAATAAATGGCTAAAAAGATCGACTCAACTGCACTAGACCGTCTTGTGAATGATTTGCGCGCGGCTCACGGCGAGAATCTCGAATCGGTAGTGTTGTATGGATCGGCTGCGGCCGGCGATCACGTAGAACTACGCTCGGATCACAACTTATTAATCGTGCTCAACCGGATAACGTCGGACGACCTGCGCCTCGCCCAAGCCCCGATGCGTCGGTGGCAGAGTCTCGGTCAGCCAATACCTGTCTATTTTACAGTCCAGGAACTACAGGACGCAGCAGATGTATTTCCCATCGAGTTCTTGCAGATGGAAAAGGCTCGGAGGGTTTTGTACGGCGGTGATCCGTTTGAGTTCGTACAGATTTCTCGCGCGAACCTCCGGCATCAGACAGAATACGAATTGCGGACCAAGTTGATTAGGCTTCGCCGTTTGTATATCCCTGCGTCCATCTCAGTTAAAAAGCTATCGGCCCTGATGAGCGACAGCCTCGCGAGTTTCGCTGCGTTGTTTCGAGCTGTGCTGATACTCATGGAGCAAGAGCCACCTATTTTCAAGGCTGACTGCGTGCGCGCAATCGTCCGCTTGCTAAGGCTGGAGGCCGCGCCTTTCGAGCGGATCCTCGAACTGAGGGTAGGAGAGGGATCAGCGCTGAAGGAGACGGAAGCGAATAGCGTTTTCACGGAATACATGGCGCAGATCGAGCGGATTATCGAGACTGTCGACCGGATTCAGAGTAACTGAAAAAAGTGCTCTTTAAATCTGTGCCAGCACGAGCCGTAGGCGCCACAGATCGGCCGTGGGATACCGATTGCAGCGATGTTGTTGCTAATCGCCGCACCCGGTCAATTGCTATGTGAATGTCAAAGGTTCCGAGAGAGGAAGAGCTTTGCTTTTCGCAACTTCCTTGTCCTCTGAAGTTCCTTGAGGTAAACAATCGTACTGTTGATGAAAAATCAATCCCTTATGGACTCTCTCGATCTGTCTGCGATAGCGCATCAAGCCATGATTGATGCTGGCTTTGTGCCGGACGTGCCGCCTTCAGTTTTGGCTGATTTGCGGTCGCTCGAGTCGCAACGGCAGACGGCCGTCGCGGATTCCTCAGCCCGAGACTTGCGCTCGTTGTTGTGGTCGTCAATAGACGATCGCAAGTCAAGAGATCTCGATCAAGTTGAGTACGCTGAACGCCTACCTAATGGCGACATCTGTGTGCGGGTGGGCATCGCAAATGTTGATGCACTGGTGCAGAAGGGTTCGGCGATTGACGCCTATGCGGCTGAGAACGGCACGTCCGTTTACACCGGAGTTAGAACTTTCCCGATGCTGCCCGAGCAGTTATCAACGGATATGACTTCGCTGGTAGGCGGCGCCGATCGATCTTCAATTGTTACCGAAGTGATTGTGACACCAGATGGTACCGTGAAATCAACCGACGTCTATCCGGCACTGCTGCACAACTACGCCAAGCTTTCGTATGAGGCTGTCGGCGCCTGGCTTGATTACACGGGACCAATCCCGCCGGAAGTTGCCAGCGTACCAAAGATGGACGCTCAGATTCGTCTCCAGTTCGAAGCCGCCCAACATCTACGCGAGCTACGGCGAGAACACGGCGCGCTCGAATTAGAAACAATCCAGGCTTCTCCGGTCATAAACGACAACGGCCAGGTTACGGAGCTTTCGGTGGTTGAGCGGAACAGTGCGCGTGACCTCATTGAGAATTTCATGATCGCCGCGAATGTGGCGATGGCACAGTTTCTGAATGCCAAAGGGGCTCTGTCACTACGTCGCGTGGTACGGACTCCGGAACATTGGGACCGCATTGTCGAGATCGCGAATGAGCTTGGCGAGCAGCTGCCGCCGCATCCAGACTCGCGCGCGTTGGCGGATTTTCTTGCGCGGCGCAAGACCGCTGACCCGCAGCACTTTCCGGATCTTTCGTTGTCAATCATAAAGCTACTGGGTCCGGGCGAATACACCGTGCAGATGCCGGGAACTTCGGGAGAACAAAGCGTCCACTTCGGTCTCGCCGTACACGATTATACGCACTCGACTGCACCCAATCGTCGCTATGCGGATTTAGTGAGCCAGCGTCTCGTCAAAGCTGTGCTCCAAAAAGGCGCGGGGCCCTACACCGAAGCAGAGTTGACCTCAATTGCCGGGCAGTGCACCGAGCGTGAAGACGCAGCGCGCAAGGTTGAGCGAAAGATGCGCAAAGTTGCCGCCGCGGTTTTAATGCAAAAGCGGATCGGGGAAGTGTTCGACGCCATCGTCACGGGTGTTTCACCCAAAGGCACCTTTGCGCGTCTGATTAGGCCGCCCGTTGATGGGCGCATTGTGCGCGGAGAGCAGGGCCTGCGCGTGGGTGAAAAAATAAGTGTGAAGCTACTCGACACAAATCCACAACGCGGCTTCATCGATTTCGGCCGCGTCGGTGGTAGATAGTCCAGGAGACTCATTCGTTGATTCGCTCTCTACTGGCACAGGAAAGGTGCTCTCTTCAAACCGTAGCTGCGATGAGAGCCATTACAGGCTGCTGAAGAGCTTCGTGGATATCAGGACGTGCGGAAATCTCAGAAGGCAGTTGGGTGAAAGCCCACATTGATCGTTACTCCAACAGCTACAATTTGCGTTCAGCACCGCGCTTAATCTCCGCCAGACTCAAAGCCATCTCTCCTGTAGTCCGGAGCTTACCGGCAGAAGCTGACGCAGGTGACGCTCTGTGTCTCGAAGGTGGCACAAATTGTGCGAGGCTTCCAACGAATAGTAGGGACAGATAGCTTAACGTCGACTGAAAGAAATTTGACTGAAAAAATCCAGGTGCATGTGCTCATCGTTCGCTCGCCTGGCTATGACCGGGTGATCGATTTACTGACGCGGTACACACGTCGTTTCATTGAGGAGGTCCCAGCCGTTGCTGCGCCGGAAGAATCACCGGAGCAACACCTATGATATCAACCGCTAAATTCACACCCGAGGTAGTTTTTCTTCGAGGAAACACAAGGGCGCTGCAGCGAAATGTTCGTTACATCGATGCCGATCTGAACAGGCAATGGAGGGCTGATATTGCTCGGGCAAGCGAGTCAGAAAAGTGTATTCCCCTGGGGATCTCAGAGCATGTTGAGCAGAGCCAATTGCTTACCGCCCTCATGGAAGCGATCAGCCGGGCTCAAGGCGATGTTTACTTTCTCGATTTGCATACCACCTCAGCGCAGGGAAAGCCATTTGCTACGGTCGGCGATACTCTCCGCAACCGACGCTTTGCGCAGAGTTTTCCTCTGACGAGTGTTCTCGGGCTGGAGGAACAGATTGATGGAACCTTGCTCGGATACATCAACCATCTGGGTGCGATAACGATGGGATTTGAGGCCGGACAGCATGAGGCTATGAGCTCTATAGATCATCATGAAGCAGTAATTTGGAACGCAACCGTGGTGAGCGGAAACTTTCGTCGCGAGGATGTGTTGGATCTCGATCATTGGCAAGGCGTGCTTAGGCGCGCAGGCGGCGGGAGGCGAGTGGTCGAGGTCCGCTACCGTCATGCGATCGTGCCGGAGGATGACTTCCAGATGGAACCGGGCTGTAAGAATTTTCAGACGGTACGCCGCGGGCAGGTTTTGGCAAGAGATCGGTCGGGCGAGATCGCAGCCCGCGAAACAGGTGTAATTCTGATGCCTCTGTATCAAACCCAGGGTGATGATGGCTTTTTCCTTGGACGTGACGTCAATCAGTTCTGGCTTAATTTGTCAGCATGGCTCCGCTATCTGAAGGTTGGTCGTTATGTTCATTTTCTTCCCGGAGTTCGCCGCGATCCACTTGACGAAAACGTTTTGATTATAAACACGCGGATTGCCCGGATTCTCCCACTGCAGATCTTTCACCTATTGGGGTTTCGTAGACGGCGCTGGACTGACAAGTATCTGGTAGTCAGCCGACGCGCTTATGAACTGGCAGGACCACCGAAGCTCATTCTTTAATCAGAGCAGAAGTAACTGTCGGGAAGTCGCGATCGAAAAGTTTCCGAGGCGCAGGAGCTAAGTTGGTGGCCTGTCCACAAACAATATCGTTGTATTCGCGGAGTTAGGCACAGGGGAAGAGGCATGCGAAATAATGATCCTATGGACGCAATGGAGGAATCAGGGGAGCTGAGCTACGGCGTTGCTTCGATGGACCGGGAGCATTCGGGCCAGCTTAGCCTATTCAATGACCTTAGAGCCGCCGTTCGGGGCGGGGCGCCCGACAGTTTGGTCTACGCTTTACTCAATGAGTTGGTGGAGCACACAAACCTTCATTTTCTCTCCGAACAGCTGGCTATGAAGCTGCATGCCTATGAAGCCTACGAGTCCCATTTTCTGGAGCACGAACGCTTGCTGGTCGAGGTGCGAAACCTGAGTAGCAGCCTCGCCACGGGAACAGTGGCCGACAAGCAGGGTCTGATTGAGGCTTTGCGCAGTTGGCTGATCGTCCACATACAAAATGCTGACAAAGCGCTGGCAGAATACCTCAGCACCAGGACCGCCCAACAGGCGCACATAGAACACAAGCCTTAAGAAGTAGACTGGCAGGTTGCTGAAAGACTAACCCGCGAGAGGACTCCAAAATTCGCGCTACTCGTGGAACCATCCCGTCTCGTGCCGAGAACCGATCTTCCGCAAGCCATCGCGGAGTTTCTGGTGGCGCTGCAACCCTCTTACAGACCGCCATTCATCAGCGCCTGCTTTGGCCCGGACAATCCGCATGAAAGCGCTCTTTTGTCATAGCTCCAGATTGCTGAAAATGCCGTACCCGCGATGCTTGACACTGCCGGGTCGGCAAAGGCCGAGACGTCGGCACCCGAGGCGCAAGCGGGTGACGCGTTTGTGGAAAGACGCGAGAAGTTCCTCGCATGTCAGCCGCACTGCCGGGGTGTGCGGGTAGGCGCGCAGGAAAACCAGGATTTCGTGGAAACGAATCAACGAGGCGGCATCGGGGAAACGGCGCCGCCCGAGTTGGGCCAGAAGCTTTTGCGCGCGCAGGCCATTGCCTGGCTCGAAGCGCCGCATTAGTCCCTCGAGGCGATCAATTAGAGCGTTAATGGTGTTGGCCGGCACGGTCTCTCCAGACATCCTGTTTCGGATCCGACGCGAAGGTTCTATGTTAGGATCGCTGCCGAGTCAACGATTAATGTTGTGCCAAGGTTCTTCTGTTCGGGAATTTGCTTATACAAGCAGCCGAGTTGTTGAAGTGTTCTGCGGTAGAACTTTCCTTCAACATGGCATTGTCTTGGTATAATCTATCCAAAAATCCGAGCCGAATTCTTTGGGGAAGGAGCCTGAGCATGTTTCCGATTGGCGATGATGATAGCGCGCGCAGAACCGTTCCTGTGGTCACGTTTGCCCTGATTGCCATTAACATTCTCTTCTTTTTTGTGGAGTTGAGTGGTGGCGAGCCTTTCATTGAGCATTGGTCAGTCGTTCCGCGCCGGCTCATTGCGAATCCTGGCAGCGATTTTCCTACGGTTTTCACGTCGATGTTCATGCATGGCGGGTGGCTGCACTTGCTTGGCAATATGCTTTACTTGTGGATCTTCGGCGATAACATTGAAGACAATTTTGGCCACATAAAGTTTTTAGTCTTCTATCTTATCTGCGGCATTGCCGCTACTTTTGCCCAACTAGTCTTCAGTGTCGGATCGAATGTCCCGAATCTGGGCGCCTCTGGAGCCATCGCCGGGGTGCTCGGAGCTTACATTGTGATGTTTCCGAAAGGGCAAGTTAGAGTACTGATGGGGACGGGTGTGATTCCCATGCCTGCGCTTGTTGTTATCGGCCTCTGGATTGTTCTGCAGTTCATAAGCGGTGTGGGGTCAATTGCGAATACTTCAGCCACAGGTGGAGTGGCTTACATGGCCCACATTGGCGGATTTCTGGCTGGCGTGGTTTTGACGTTCTTGTTTAGAGCCACCGGAACAACACAAGAGACTTCCTGAATCTCAAGACTCTCAACCGATTTGACAGATATCGCCCCCGCTAAGGGACGAAGAAGAATCAATCTCGTGTGGACTCTCTCAATCTGTCTGCGATAGCGCATCAACAAGAGAATAACGCGAACAGCTTGTCTACCGGCCATAATTTTAACTTCTCGTTATCGCCGAGCCTGATGGGTTCTCTTCAGATATTCATTAACATTAGCAATGGTTGCCGAAGGTCCGTGGGCCAATCCGCCTCGAGCATCGCCAACTATTGTGCTTTTGGATCCCTTTGAGGAGCAGGCATCCCAATGTACAAAGAAGTAATTGGGACCAAAGTTCTTGTCTTCGCTTTTGTCGTTGGCATAGTGCAACTGGGGGTCACTCCGGTATGTTGTCTGAGCACGAGCGTTATCATAGGGATGTCCTGACGCACCTATTGCCTTCAGGCCGGCATCAGTTAAGGCGTTAACGCGAAACTTGTTTATAGGATCTCTTTGTAGCGCCGCGAGGAATTTGTCCTTTTTGTTAACTCTTATTTCAATGGTACTGGACGGACGCCTTTCGGGCTCAGCCACGGGCTCCTTAATATCCCTGACAGGGGAAGCGTTTACTTTTACGATCGAGGTGATCTGTTGCCAGGTCTCTGAGTTTTTGAGACCGCCCGCTTGGGCTATAAAATTCTGAACAGATCGAATGTTAGCCGCGGTTGCAGTGGCATCACCAATAACTGTGACCAGGTGATCAAAGGCATCCTTCGCCGTCTCGCCGTTGGCGACTAATTTCGGGGCTAAAGCTTTCCGTTCATCTGCTGTCAAACTTTCGAATTCACTCAGACGACTGATCCGAAGACTCAGATAAAGCATCTTCTCTAACAGCTAGTTTGTTAAATGCGGACGCACCCGGTTGCACAGGTACAGGTGCTATCAGCAGCAGACCTACGACATAGAGTGCCAGCGCAAAGAAGGAGACGTATCCGGTAATAGGCGCAAACGCCGGAATGTCTATGGCGATGCCTTGCAGCAAGGTTGAGGCAATCCTCCTAAGCCACCCTCCTTCGGGAGCATAGAGTCCAGATACAAGCAAGTGCTTGAGCACGAACGCGGTGCCGAACAGGACAATGAGGCTTTTCAACAAACGCCGGGCGTCGAACGTCGAAAACTGATTAGTCCAGAGCGTCCAAAGAAAAAAGAAAGAGAACATCCAATGCAGCAGACCGCTTTCCGGCAATACAGAATTAAATGCTTGAGCTGAAGCAAAGAAAAGCGACATTAGCGTCAGCAGATGCGAGAGGTTCGTGAGCGTTGGTTGTTCGATGGCGAGCCAATGATGCAGGTCGATGGTCCCGGCGCGCACAAAGAGCGATCCTAAAAGAATCGCCAGCACCAGCGTCACCAACGGCGGAGCAATGAATACAAATTGTCTGGTTTGCCCGTCTATTCGCAGTCCACCCAGCAATCCCACCGTAAGCAAAATAGTCGGCAGTACAATGAAGTGAAGTAGCGCTCGATTTCTCTCCGCGTAGTCCTTCATTTTCGTTGGCGAAAAAGCTTCAATGGATTGAGATCATTCCAACTTCGTCGAATTCCCTGTTCCAGCTCCGTCTTCAACTCGGCGGCAGTGTGCATTTGCAGATCCGGATCATCAACTGTGAGCGAGTCGTTTGGCGCCAGGTTGATTGCCCGATTGACAGCCTCCAACCCTTGCTTGAAAAGCGCATCGTCGTAATAGACGCGACCCCAGCCTTCTCGGTAGCAGGCGTAGCCGATATAGAACTGTGTACGCGGATCTCTTTGGGCCGGATCGGCGCCGGCCCACTCGTCACGCGCCGCGCGAAATTGGTCACGACGGAAGAGCGTCAGGCCGTTATTAAATTTTTCCTGATTGATTTCGTAGATCCCGGCAGCGACTTGTGAGTTTGTCGCTACCTCCTTGAACGAGCGCGGCTCAGTGGCATAGATCCACACAATGATGCTTGCGTAGACCAGAGTCCATATAATGCCGGCGATCTGAATAAACTTTTGTTGCATAAGACTGGTGGAGGATTATAGACATGAATTGGAATTGGAAAAATCCCGAACGGTTCGCCGCGAGACCAGGCAAGCGCACGAGCCTATTGACAAGATTGGAGGCGGCGATCGGAATCGAACCGATGAATAAGGGTTTTGCAGTTCGACCGAGGCCTTTGTCACTGAGCATCATGGAGTGTCATAGGCCCGTATTTATTGATCGTTTTGAAGAGCCCTGTTACTCGGTAACACTCAAAAGTAGCGCAGACTCACAAAAGTCCGCACAGTCGAATTCGGGGCAGTAGCCCGACCGTCAGGGAGGGCTTTGTATCATTTTTGCGACCATTCTTTGGGATAAGGTTGCATGTCCCATTCCTGATCAGTGGTGTAGTTACCCCAGTCCATGAATTTTTAATACGCTGTCATAGCGGCAAAGTGACTGTCCGCTTCCACGGCCCAGATTAACTCTGCGTCCGGACTTACCGATCGACGCGCATCGTCCCCCTGCGGGCCAGCAAGACAAAACGTGAACTCAGAGTATTGTTCGCCGGCGATGTCCTTCCAGAGTTCATGCTTCAGCATCATGTTTGTTCCGCGTGCGTGAGCACCAACATGAGTTCATGCGGCCTTCGACGTTGCTACCCGTTTAATGCGTTCGTATTCCTTGCGTCGAGCGTGATGCGTGTCCCAGAGATCAACATCCTGCTGTAGGCGCAGCCACATCTCCGGCGACGGTTGACAGCTCGCTCGTTTTTCAGTTTTCCGTTTGAATGCCATTGTCGTCGATTCCAAATAATAGCGCTCAGTTATCTTGAAGATTCGTATGACTGCTATACTGAGTTGTTAGACAGCTTCGCCTCCCGATGGGAACTCCATGCCAACAATTGCCTTTGAATCAAACGCGCTAGCGATCTTGACAGGCATTGTTTGGCTTATTGTTTTTGCCTGGCTCGTGAGTATTGTGCTCACGCTGTATGGTCTTTCTCGCCAAAAGCCGTTGTTGCCAGTCAATCATTTGCGCATGACGACGAACGATGCACCGCTTGTTTCGGTTCTTGTTCCCGCTCGCAATGAACAACATCGTGTCCTGGCCGACTGTATCCGCTCCATTCTTGCTCAAGACTATGGATCGTTTGAGGTCATTGCCGTCAATGATCGCTCGACGGACGGAACGGCAGCAATATTGGAAACACTCGCTACAAGCGAAAACCGCTTGCGGGCCATCGAAGGCGAAGAACCGCCTGCCGGATGGCTTGGGAAACCGTACGCCATGCAGCAGGCGTTCACACACGCACGCGGTGAGTGGATACTGGCGACGGATGCAGACATGATCTTTGACAAGGCAGCCTTGCGCACCGCAGTGGATCGTACCCTGGAAGGGAAAGGCGATGCGATGACCCTCATCCCGCACTTTGAAGCCAGCTCATTTTGGGAGCGCGTCATGATACCGGCCTGGGGGTGGGTACTGCTGATGTTTAGTTTGTTCTACCGCATCAGTAACCCAAAGACGCAGGGAGCTGTGGGCATCGGCGGGTTCTTTCTGATGCGCCGCACTGTGCTTGAGCGCGTCGGCGGCTATGAAGCGTTGAAGGATGAAGTAATGGAAGACGTGCGGCTGGCGGAGATGATCAAGCGTTCGGGTGCGCGTTTGCTTACCGAGTACGCGCCGAACCTGCTCAGCACACGCATGTATCGAAATTTCCGCGAGATGTGGGAGTGCAGTACCAAGAACTGGTTCTCAGGGGTGAAGTTCTCACTGTCGTTTGCGTTGTCGTGCGTCTGCTCGATGTATTTGATGTCTGTCGTGCCGCCCCTGATCGCCCTGGCGTCTGCGATTGGAATTGCGGCGGGCGTGGGCGCAGACCTTTGGCTATTGTTCACTGCCGCCGCCTTGTCATGGTTACTGCAGGTTATTGTCCTGGCGATGACGAGCATGCGTTCCGAAGTTTCCCCCGCCTATGCTTTGACTGCTCCGCTCGGCTTGAGCTTGCTCTATGCGATGTTGTTTGATTCGAGTATCAGAATTACAACAGGGATGGGCGTGAGATGGAAAGGGCGTAGGATTTATGAGCGTACAGGAGTTCGGCCGCCGCGATTCCGCACCGCCGCGCCTAGTGTTTCCAACCTTGAAGAGTGAAACGCTGAGAACGTTCATCTCGACCAGGGTTATCTCTTCAACCCGTTTGGAAAGACAAAAGCAGCCAGACGCAAAGTCCCGCTCACCGAGAAGGCTTGTACGCTCTTGGCTAGACGCCTTGAGAAAGTGAAAGGCGAATTTGTTTTCCGGGTCGAGCGACCGACAAACCAATCATCAAAGTAAATCGCGCGCACGTCGGCACGCTGGCCCGAATCCGCATCAGATTGGAAGCAAGCCAGAGTCTGATTCCGGCACTTCGACTCTACGATCTTCGTCATACCTGGGCGACGCGCGGAGCCATGGCCGGGATCGACGTGGTGACACTCGCCGCGATGCTCGGACACTCGCGCATACAGATGGTCCTACGCTACGCGCATCCGACCGAAAAGCATCAATTCCAAGCGATGAGAAAACTAGAAGCATTTCGTCGCGCGTAGATTAAAAATCGCCGCCCCGCTAAATTCGGTTACGCCTGAGAGATAGGAGACTGGCCGGTGAAGGTTTACTTGGATACCCTGCCTCAAGCCGGTGGTTTTTTCAGCTTCAACCTGGAGCGGTGAAGATCATTTGAAGACAATACGTCTGATCCATTCCAGCAAAGCGGCATCGAGCATTGCCAAAATGCCCGCAAAAAGGGGGTTATTTTTTGCAAACTCCCAAATGTTAAATGTGACGGCGTAATTGCCGTTCTCCTTAACCAGGGCCTCGCCGGCGTAATGGATTTGTAGCTCGCTTGAGCCGATCAGTAAACGCTTCAACAAGAGTGGTTTTGTCGCTTTGGCCGGCTTCGCGTTGAAGACTTGATTGTTATTAGCAAACTTGCTGACGGAGCTCACGGCAATAGGAAGGGCTTCCAGCTCGAATGCTTCGAAGACACCATCCGGCCCCTGCCACGGCGCCTTCTCCCCAAGCGGCGTAAACCAGAATTGAAGAGTCGTTCCGGCGGGCAGAATGATTTTTAGCGGCACCGGTGAAGCAAACGTATGACTCCAATCACCTACTAAAATTGTTTTGGTGCATCCGGGACCCTGAAAGTTAGCCGCAAGGTTTCGCGTTAATAGTTCAACAACCAAATCCGCACCCAGGGCTTTCATTTCGAAGGCTCGATTATGCAGCGCACCCGGCCCGTCTGTTTGATAGAACTGAAGTTCGGTGGGAATGCGATTCTTCTCAGCTAGTGAAATATGAATAGCGGTTTGACATGGCTTGGCATTCGGATTAACGGGCTGACGCGGACGAGTTGATGACGATTCAGCGTCGCCTTCGGTCGAATAAACAATCTGGTGTAGTCCGGGTGAGGGAACAGGCTTGTTTGCGTGCAGCAAAAGATTCGTAATGTCGTCGTGCAGCCGTGCTGATTGGAAGTCAGTTTCTACGGTGACCGCTTCGCTACCATCGTCAGCGAAGAGCATTTCTCTTTGTGCTCCGTTGGCGCTCTGTAGCGATGGTCCTTGTACGACCAGCATTTCTCGCTTGAATAGTGCAGCCGTTGCCGGAGTGTAGCCGGCTTTGGATGTTTCAACGTCGACGGGTAGTGGTATGCGTGCAAGACGATATTGTGCATATACCGCGCCTCCCAAAACGACAGCCGCCACTAAAATACGAACAAGTCGCTTCTGCCAAAAGGTCTTTGCAATACTGATGAGGTTAGCGGGGGCCATTTTTATCGTCAGCGGGCTGGTTTGTCACTGCCGATGGAAGATCAAGGGATCACGGTCAGGTTTGGATCAGCGCGAGCCACCACCCACGAGTTATCCTCCTCGCGTCCATGCCACGCGGTTACCTGCAAAGCATGATCGCCGACAGATACTATCTTGCGGACACTTATTATCCCGTCCCAGCTGTTTGACTTTTGTTGGTTGGGTTTAATGCTGCCGGTCTTTTCCTGCCAAACTTCGACCCAATCCAGTCCGTCCGCTCGCCAAAGCTCCCAACGACCATTGCTGAAGACCGATTGAGATGTGAGGCTAAACTTAATTAGCTGTCTTGGTTTAACTCCCGGTTTGATCATTGGCGGATTTGGGTGGTCAACGGAAATGCTGATTGTTGACATGAGCGGAAGAACCGAACGAAGAGACTCGCCCTCGGGCGACGAAGGCCGGCGGCTCAAAGCAAGGTGAATATAACGAGCAGGTATGTGCAATGTATTGAGCGCCTGCACACCTCTCTCGCCCATCGCCAGGCCGTTGAGACGGAAATGCGCCGGACTGCCATCGCTCCTAAATGCGGAGATGTTCATCTTGCCGACCTGAGGCTTTGCTGGAAATTCCGTCGGCAGTGTCAGACGAATCTTATTACGTCTCGTTGGCTCAAGCGCAACAACGAAGGGCGTGACGCCTTCAACGCTAATGGTCAATCGACCCGGCACATCAGAGTTCAGACTGTAATCGACTTCAATTGGCCAGCCTCGAGCGACGAACACGCGCATTGAGAGATCGCTGGAGTTGTAACGCTGAGGCAGTCTGGGTCCTCGCATCTTAAGAGACTTCTCCTGAGCTTCCTTCGGCAGTGCATCAAAGGTCCTGAACTGATCGTTGTCGTGATTTTCGGATAGACCGGCGGGAAACTGTGGTTGTCGGGGTTGACCTCCAGACGGCACACCGGTAGTGGGTGGTGGAATAGGCTGACTACTGCCCGGATTACATGACCAGGTTGATCGATTCGCGAGATCTCCGCCAACCAGAAGCAATAATTCAAGAGTGTGCTGCCCAGGATCAAACTTGGCGATGAATTCGCCTCCACCTCTGCCAGCAGCCGCGGTTGGTTCTTCGTTCCACTTGCCAGACAAACCCTCACGGGTAATCTGGCCGACAAGCGTTCTCCGTCGTCCTCGAAAAACGTAGACACCCCGTGCCGAGCCACGTTGCACTATGATTGTTAACGGGCCATCAGTCGACTGCGTCGGTGCCCACTCGCCGGCAACTGTGCCTGTGCACATCGAGCTCGCAGAAGTTTGCGGCTGAGCGACACGAGGTGTCTGCGGTTGAGCTCGGCGGACTTTTTGTGCCTTGATGTGCGGCAACGCAACGCCGAAGGCGAGAACCGCGGCTAATGTGGTTAGCGTTGGATGTTTCAGCATGAGGCTGGAGGAACGGTTGGAAATCATTTGAGTCTCCCCCTCTCAGGATTTCAACGGTCTAAGGCTTGCACGAAGGCCGAATTAACGCGGGAAGATTCTAGAACAACGCGCTGAAACTGTCAGCTCTTATGCGACAAGCTAAGTCGCTGATAGATTTGCATGGTTCTCATCGCTATCCTACTTGTGGACCTGGATGTTGCCGTCGGTCAGCAGGCCGCCGTTTGCCGCGAACGCGTTGCTGTCGTAGCTCGTCGGACCACTCAACTGGATTCGGAAGCGGTCCGAGCCCTTACCCGGCTCGCCGTTGTCCTCCACATGCACGTTGAACGTGTAGCCGGAAGTGCCGTTGACCGTCGCCGTGCCCTTGATCGTTGCATGCTTGTTGTCGATCAGGATGCTGACAAACGTGATCAACGTGCTCCTGAAATCGACGTTGTTGGTTTTGTCCTTGTAATTCAGATGGCCCCTGAAGCCGGTGTTCTTGTCCGGCTGAACGTCAAGGTCGAACTCACGGCTGTCACCGATCTTTCCACCACCGGTCACCTTGCCGGCACGACCGACAATGGCGGTGCTGGTCGCCATGCTGGTCACGCCTTCGTGGTCGATCGTCGTGACGACGTTGAAGCCGCTCACAGGGCTTTCCATCGTGTAGGTATGATTTCCCGTGACGGTAAAAACCTGGGTCGGGCTACTCGGAGTGAGCGGGGTTATAGTGCCCGGAGAGTTTGTGCCGTCACCCCAGTCGATGCTCGCTGTGTAATGGCCGGTACTGGTGGGGGGAGTGGGATCGGAGGCATTCGGCTCCGCTCCGCCCGGATCGGTGAAAGTCGCCAAGGTCTGCGGGCCGGTGTCGGTACCGACGTTGGCGTCAAACGAGAAGCCGCCGCTGGCGACCACCGGCGGATCGCTGACGTTGACGGCGAAAGTCTTGGAATCGGACTGGCCGTCGAGGGTATCCGTGACGGCAATCGTCACGGTGTAAGATCCCTCTTCGCGGTATTTGTGATTCTTGCTGGGCAGCGGTCCGGGGCTGGTGACGGTGAAGGTGGTATCGGGCGTCCCGTCCCCCCAATTGACATTCACCGACCACGGGCCTCCGTCCGGATCGCTGAACAAGCCAAGGTCAAACAAATGGGACGCGCCTTCGATCGACGCCTGGTCGGCCGGCGGTGTTACCGTTGGCGGAGTGCTCTGGGTGAGAAACTCCCAGGCGCCCCAGCCCATCGTCCCCGCCCCGAGGAGATGGATGCCCGGCATGAAGTCGAGATCGGTGACTCTCGTTCTCGGCAGCGTGTCGAGACGGGTCCAGGTCGTGCCCAGGTCTTTCGACACGAACCCGCCGCGCAGCGTGCCGACGTAGAGCACCGGCGTCGGCTGCTCCCAATCGACGGCCAGGGTTTCGCCGCCCAACTTCGTCGGGAGGTTTCCGTTGATCTGAGACCAGCCACCTCCGTTGCGCATCCACACGTGAAAGAAGCCGCTGAAGTCGGGCGCTTTGTCGTCTCGGCCCATGAACGGACTAGTGACGGCGAAGTCGTAATCGGGATCGGTCGGACTTATCTCCAAGTCCATGATTCGCTGGTTTTGCAGCGGCAAACCATTATCGACTTCGGTCCAGGTAGGACAGTTAGGATTGCAGTCGTTCCCGGCATTCGTTGTCTTGAAAACGCGGCCGTCTTCAGTGCCGGCGAAGATCGTGTTCGGATCGGATGGCGCCAGCGCAATCGCACTGATCGTTGCGGTATTGTTTCCCAAGTTCGAGCCAATATTCCGCCAACCGTTGCCGCCAAACTTTGGATCCGTGGTATTCGGATCGCCGCCGGTTGTCGTTTCGAAAACGCTCGCGGGTGTCGTTACGTTGTTTTGATCGACGAACCTGGCAAGACCCAGCAACAATCGCTTCGGATTGTTCGGGTCGATCACAATGGAACCTTTGCCGGGAAACGACGCGAAGTCCGTAATCGTGACCCCGTTGGACACGATCGTGGCCAAACCGGTTATGGCTGCTGTCCACGTCTGGCCGCCATCGTCTGAGTGCACGAATCGGGCGGAGTCACTGGGCGAAGCAACGGGATCCGAAGTGTTGGGATCCAAGAAATAGACACGACTCGAATTGGTCGGGTCGACACGGATCTTGCCTGCCTCCCCTCCATTGGGCGGCTGAAAGTACTGCCAGTCCACGGTGCCGACATACTTCAATACGCCCGGGCCGTCCTGGAAGAGACCAAAGCCCCTCCGCGGATTGCTCGGGTCGAGACTGAAGCCGTAAAACTCAATGGTATCGAGATTGCCGCCTTTGTTGTCTTTCACGTTCACGGGATCGCGATGGATTCCGCCGTCGCTGGTTATTATGAACACGCCTGTGCTGTCGAAACTCCCAGAGACCGGATCACCCCCTCCGTCTACTGCTGCTGTCCAGGTTTGTCCGCTGTCGGTGCTGTTCCAAATCCACTCTCCACCGGGTATGGTGATCAGGTTGTTCTCGATGTCGGTGTTTACAACAACGTGGCTGGAATTGGCCGGATCGACCGCGATGACATTATGGTGAGAACGATGGCGAGCCCCGGGTGCAGGCGCATCAGGCGACGTGAGCGGCGACCAGTTCGCGCCCTTGTTCGACGTAACAAAACGATAGTCCAGACCTCCATCGGACGCTGAGGCATCGATGGCCGAGGCGTAAATCTTTTCCGTGGACGCGGTACTGCCGGCGAGGCGGATTGAGCCATAGCCGGCGGCTTTTGTTGGAAAATTGGTTGGCGTCCACGTGGCGCCGCCGTCGTCACTGCGGTAAACACCGCCGCTGTTGGGTTGTCCATTGGCAGTGTCCGCGGCATAGAGAACGGTTTGACCATTCTCCTGGATTTCCAGGACATCGCTGACGAAACCTGAAAATGTCCCAAAGCCTGCGTCGGACCAGGTCGCGCCGCCGTCAGTGGACTTGTACAGTCCGGAGCCCAGGAAAAAGTTGGCCGAGCCGCCGCTTATTGCGACGTAGAGTGTCTGTGCATTGACGACATTTGGATCAACCACGATTGTGCCGAATTCGGCCAGGTCGAATCTTGAGTTGCCCAAGTAAGTCCAAGTACTGCCCGCGTCGTCCGAGCGCATGATGCCGCCGCCCGGACCCGACGCTGCCGCGAGGACGATGTTGGGATTTCCAGGGAACACGACGAGGTCGTGCTCATGGACTGCTAGCGACAGGATCTGCGGCTTGTCCGTGATCTCTGTCCAAGTCGGAGATGAGTCCAACCAGTTGGTCGTTTTCCACACTCCGCCATTGTTCGCGCCGAGGTACATCACGTTGGGCTTGCTGGGATCCGGCGCCGCCACGTCGATGCGGCCGGCAAAAGGGCCGTTGACGGGCGCTGGGCCGATGGGCGTCCATTTGCTTGCGCTCAAGGTGACAGATGGCGAGGGGCCGCTTTCAACCCATTCAACTGGAAGGCCGACAATAAACAAAATGGAAACCGAAAAGACGATCCAACTCCTCGGGTTACGCATAAACGAGGCCCTGCGTGAGTATCTGGTTGGGATGGGCATTGGGTTTCTCCTTTGTTCAATTCGACTTCAGTAAGATCTCTGTTTTTTCAGGATCTTTTTTCTCAAGGAACCAAAGGGACTTCCTCAATTAGCCGGGTGTATCCTGCTTGCTTTTCTTTACGAAAGTTGATGCAGCTTCAGAAGGCTTTGCAGTTTTTCTCTTCTTTTCTCGAATGGCCTTCGCGAAATCCGCGATTATTTCGCGAGCAACATCTTGCGTGATGGGTCGCACTACGCTTGTACGAGGAAAGAGACCTCGAAAGCAGGAAGCGTCTTGATCCTCCGTTTCTTTCATGGCTATTACCCGAGCGAGATCACGAAAGTAATTCGCGGGACTCGTCACGCGGTGGATTTACGCCTGCGCAACGCGTGCGCTGAAGCCAAGGCGACGCTCGCTAATCCGGAAGGCTGGTCTTTATGAACGAAAAGCCGCGAAGGCGGAAGGATGAAATCCCCCAACGAGTCGCAGCGAGGTGCGCAAGTGACGCTACCAACTGACCCGAGCTGATCGGCTTGGCAACGTGCATCTGATAACCTGCGGCAAGAGCGCGTTCGCGATCTTCTTCTCGAGCGTAAGCAGTAAAGGCCGCCGCGGGCGTGTGTCCGCCTCGTTCGGGTGGTAGCGCCCGCACTTTGTTTATCAAGCTGTATCCGTCCTCGTCGGGCATCGCAATATCGCTCATTAACACATCCGGTAGCCACTGTTGAAGCAGCTCCAGCGCTTCGTGAGCCGACCCGCAAGTCTTTACTTCGGCGCCCGTGCGCGTGATCAAGTGGCTCATCAACTGGCACGCATCTGGCTCGTCATCAACGACCAACACGCGCAAGCCACTGAGCGGCGACAAGTCATCACAGGCGTGCTCGCCGCTATGAGCTACGAATGGAGATTCAAGTCTGGTCGCAATCAGCGGAAAGGATGCCACGAAGGTCGACCCCAAACTCACTCCGGGACTTTCCGCCCCGATGGTCCCGCCGTGAAGCTCCACCAGATGCCGCACGATTGCTAAGCCCAGGCCCAGGCCCCCAAAAACCCGAGTTGTAGAACTGTCGGCTTGGCGAAAACGGTCAAAGACATAGGGCAAGAAATCCTTGCTGATGCCCTTACCTGTGTCAGCTACTGTGAGTTTCACGTGAGAGTGGGTGTACTCGAGCCGCACCTCGATGCGGCCACCCTCCGGTGTGAATTTCACGGCGTTCGACAGCAAATTCCAAGCGACCTGTTGCAGACGCGCAGAGTCTCCTGAGATCGTTCTCAATATTGTCGGATGACTGTATGTTAGTTGGATCGATTTGGCATCAGCGGCCGGACGCGCCACATTTATTGCCGCCTCGGTAACCGAAGAAAGATCAATCGGGCGAACGTCCAGGTGAAGCTTACCCGAGATGATGCGCGAGACGTCCAACAGATCATCGATGAGCTGTGCCTGAATTCTGGCATTGCGCTCAATTGCTTTCGCCGCTTCATTGGCAACCTTATCTTCGAGCGTGGTCTCATTCAGCAAACATGCCCAACCGAAGAGTGCGGTCAGCGGGGTGCGCAGCTCGTGTGAGAGTGTCGCCAGAAATTCATCTTTCATACGATTGGCTGCTTCGGCCTCGGCCCGCGCGCGTTGCTCGCGCAACAATAACTGGTCGCGCTGTTCCTCGGAGCGTGTCAGATCAGCAACATATCTTGAGAGTTCCTCGACGTGACGCTGAGCCAACCCGGCCTGTGCCTCCGAAGCTTCCAGGTTCTTCAGATAAATGTCGTAAGTGAAGTAAATAATTAATACGATGGGAACGGTGGCCAGGACTGCATAAAAGCCAAATACGCGAATCAGATGCGCAATAATGCCGGCGGCTGACGCGCCGGCAAAATACGTAATGGACGTCCAGAGATAATACTTCTTCCAGGTCTGCCAAATAGATTCATCGATCTTGTAGGATTTCTCGACAGCGATTAGTCCGGTGTTCGTCAAGTACTGGACGAGAGCCATCGTGCAAATCGCCACCAAGAAGTTAGCGGAATAGGCGGCAGTGACGATTTCCGTGGGAGAGCCAAACAAGAGACGCAGCGCAGTCACGCTGAGAAAAGTAGAGATTCCAAGCAGGGCGCCGTTAAACAGAATCGTACGCGGCTTTCTGCTGATTGTCAGGGTCGAGCAAACGCCTTCAAAAGCGCCCATCAGCACTGCAGCCTCGCCGCCGTAGAGCAGGATCGTCAGAAAGAGGAATGTATCGCCCAGCGTAATGCGTCCGGTGACTCGGGGAATCCTGACCGCGACTTGCGTACTGATAGCTACCATCATAGCGAGTATCAGCAACCGAAGATCGAGTCGGCTCAATTGGAGTTGGAATACTGAGAAAACGATCGACACCCAACCCACGACAGCAATCGACCAGATGTATCGTGTCGCAAAGCGCGGGTTGCCCGTTGTTTCCATCTTGGCTATTGAGCTTTGGTTTAGCTCGCCGAGAGCCAGTCGCGTTGCGTACATCCACTTCCCTCCATCGGACTAATGACCTGCCGGAAACCACGTGATCGATTTGTGGGAGCAAGGCAGCCGCGTGGTTAATAGTCCACGCAATCAGTTCCGTCGTCCAACTGCACTTCCATTGAGGTTGTCTCGTCGCCGCCAACTGTGGCCGACTGCGCTTGCAAAGTCATGTCCCCTGTAATCACACCATCACCCGTAATCACACCATCACCCGTAATCACACCATCGCCTAGCAGATCACCATCGCTCATCATCGTCGAGCTGCCGCACAAAGCGCTAACGGAAAGGAATGGGATGCCGTCACCGGTGATGACGCCGTCGCTCGTCATGATCTGGTCGCCGGTAATGACACCTGCGGAGATCATTGTCAGGTCGCCTGTGATAACTCCATCTCCGGTTATGACGCCGTCGCTCAGCAGAGCGCCAGGGCGATAGATCAGTTGATACGTTGTGATCAGATCAACGCCGGTGGCGTAGCTATAATTGAGAACGATGCCACGCGACCAGGTGAACGTTTGACCGACGATCGTAGTCTGCGGCGTCGGTACATCGTTGGTGGTCAGCAGCGGATCTCCTAACGGAGTATCTGCAGTGAGGTCCGTGCGCACCAGCTGGGCGAGCCGTACTGCGCCGTCGATGTTTATTTCGCCTGCTCCCTGCTCCAGCATGTTGAAGCCGACCAATGGCTGCGCCGAATACATCAGCAATGCCTTCAACAGGTTTGGAGTCAGCGTGGGATTCACCTGCAGCATCAACGCCGCGGCCCCTGCTGTTACTGGCGTTGCCATCGATGATCCGTTCAGGTACATCATCTTCCGGTTATCCACAGGACTAACGCCGGCATCCAATTGCGGATATTGGCGCACGAGCAGGTTATCCCTCGCTTCTGCATCTACTACCTTGTTGCCCGGCGCAACTAAATCGGGCTTGATCAGATTATCGTAATGCTTGATTCCAGAATCATCCGTCCAATAGGCACGCGTTGGTCCGCGCGAACTATATGAAGTAACTCCATCATCATCACGCGCATCGGTGCCGAAGGTGTTTGAGGCTCCTACCGTAATCACCGAGGGTTCGATGCCGGGTGAGTGAATGTGTCCATAAACCTTATTGCCGTTTGCGTCGTTTCCATTGTTCCCGGCCGCCGCTACCACAACAACGCCGGCGTTGACCAGACTCCGCACGGCGCGACACACTGGATCATTAAGATATGAATCCACCGCCGGCGTGCCGAGGCTCATGTTAACAACTCGGATGTTATAGACGGTGCGATTGCTTGCCACCCAATCAAGTGCCCTGAGCACCCAGCAAGTCGAACCGACACCCTGCGAATTCAGCACGCGCAGATTGATGATGCTGGCATTCGGCGCGATGCCGATGTATTCAGTATGCGAAATCCGGCCGTTCCCGGCGGCGATGGAAGCGACGTGAGTACCGTGCCCATAAGGATCGTCGGTGCGTCCTTCGCCCGTGAAGTCCTGGCTCGCAACCAGGCGAGGGTTGTTGCTTCTGTCAACAAATGATTTGTGGTCAGGGTCTATACCCGAATCGAGCACGGCGATCCCGATACCGGTGCCGTCGACTCCACTTGTCGTCGAACCGTTTCCTGTCCGGACCGCATCTGCCCCAGTGGTCAACGAAACGTGACCCAGAGTTCTTACTTCACGATTCAAGGAGACATAGGCAATATCACTCCGCGTCGAAAGCGCAAGCGCGGCATTCGCTGAGATCGTAATTGCCCGGAGGTGGAAGTTCTGAAACTGATGCTCATTGCTGCCGCCCGCATTCTGAACCGTCGAGTCAAGTGTGCTGCCCCAAGCGTCAGTAGGTTGAATAATTACCCGGACGAGGTCATCGCCTTGCGCGCTGTTCACCTTATCTATCAGATCCGCGGACGCCTTGAGACTTTGACCGGCCCCTTGTGCATGAACGCCACTCTTTTTCGGGAACAATTGGGGACAGATCGGCAACAATAAAGAGACAACTAAAAAGGCAGAAAACAGAGTTCGCTTCATGGGGTACCCCAGGGCGACGCTATCGCATTTCCTTGTTTTCGCGATGCGTCGTTGGCACTTAGCTCATTGAAGAATAACCGTAAAGGATCCTCTGGATAACCGGGGCGGTGAACTGTCGGGGAATTGGACGGTGCTGGCCATCAATACCTCGCCCCCGTGTTATCGGGGAGATAGGACGGTAAGTGCCGATATTGATTGTAGATCGTTGCCAACGACCTCCATACCCATACTCTGAAGTATTGCCCAGAAGCCGGTAAATCTCACGTCCGCGCCGGATGTAGTTAACGGAATAGAAGTGTCGGAAGCCGTAACCCAAAGAGGGATGGTGAGGCGTGGAGGGCTCGAACCTCGGACTCGCTGATCTCGCTGATTAAGAGTTATCGAGTCATCAGTACGGCTAGAGTAAACTAGAAGAGGAGACTTACTACAATTTTTACTACAGTCAACTTGGGAGTAAGTTCGATCGTGACTCTAAGTTATTGAAAAGATTGGAGGGGCGATCGGAATCGAACCGATGAATAAAGGTTTTGCAGTTCGACCGGGCCAATATCACTGAGTGTCATAGAGTGTCATAGGCCCGTATTTATTGATCTTCTTTGAGAGACCTGCTAGTCGGTAATACTCAAAATCGCTCCAGACCCCACAAAAGTCCCCACAGTGAAATTCAAGATTTTCTTACGCGGCTTTCGACGTTGGGACGCGTTTGATGCGATCGTACTCCGCGCGTCGAGCGTGATGCGTGTCCCAGAGATCAACGTCCTGCTGTAGACCCAGCTACATCTCCGGCGACGTACCGAAAGCGCGCGCCAACCGATGGGCCATATCCGTAGTAACAGGCCTGCGCTCGTGCAGTATCTCGCTCACAGTGCGTCGCGAGACGCCAAGCAAGCACGCGAGCTTATCTTGCGTCAATCCCGCTGCCGGTAGGACATCCTCGCGCAGAATCTCGCCGGGATGCGTCGGCCGTCTCTTTCTGTTGTTAAGCATCGTCATCTACAGCGTAGCGAAATCAACTTTCCTCATCAACGATTTTCGATCAGTTTCAGTGCGCGGATGGCGTCAGTGCTCTTAAACATACGGGACTGATGAGGAAAGCGAATGAAGTCGTATCTCTCATACCAACGAGCGAGCCTTTCATTTCGGGCAACAAGCATCATCGCGCGAACACCCGTCTTCCTTGATATTTCATCAATCCGCGCCTGAGCGTCCATTAGCATCAGCTCGCCATAGCCCCGACCCTGAAATTCACGATCAATGCCAAGTTGCCCGAGAAGGATAACAGGGATGGCGCGCTTGATGCGGGGCCGGTCGCCGGGTATTTCTTCCTGTTTCACTTGAGCCATTAACAGAGTGTGATATCCAACGATGCGGGTAGTCTCGACTTGCTCGTCGACCAGCACCATCGTGCGGCTGAGGTCCCGCTCCTGGTCCTGGAGAGCCTGCTCCTGAAATAAGCGTGTGACTTCTTTATCTCCACAGTCGAAACTCTTCCGGGCGTGACTTCTGGAGATGGGTTCAACCAGCAAGGCGATGTCTCACACCTTCCCGTCGACCTCGCCGGTAGCGAGCGGCAGCAGCCCGAGACGACTTCGACGGTTTCCTGCTGCGGTCCAGCGATTTAAGAAAGAAACTATAGTCCTCGGCATCAAGCGTCAGCGTATCGTGTCGCTCCAGAATTTCGTTGGCCCTTTCGCTGAGCGCGGTGACGGCGAAATCGGTTAGCCCCTGGCCGGTGATGGCGGCAGCCCTAGCCACCCGCGCCTTAATGTCGGGATTTAGACGAAAATGCATTCTGTCTTTGTCTGCCGTGCTCACCTTTTTTGCCTTTGCGAATGTCATTATCTCAGCTCCTTTAACTCCAAGTGGCAATCTGCCACATGCATTATGGCAGGTCTCTAAATCGAGTTCAAGTCAACTTGAGTTCTACCTTCTCGCTGCGTCGCAACCGCTAAGAGACATCGCGACGATGATGCTTGAACCGGGATGCGGCCGGACGAAGTGTGCCGCATTCGCCGCGAGAACGTTCATCTCGACCAGGGCCAGCTCTTCAAACCCGTTCGGAAAGACAAAGGCCGCGAGACGCAAAGTCCCGCTCACCGAGAAGGCTAGTGCGCTCTTGGGTAGACGACTTGAGAAAGTGACGGGCGATTTTGTCTTTCCCGGTCGCGCGACCGACCAATCATCAAAGTAAATCGTGCGCACGTCGGCACGCTCGAATCAACCGCATCAGATCGGGAAGCAAACCAGAGTCCGATTCCGCGATTCCGACTCTACGATCTTCCTCATACCTGGGCGACTCGCGGAGCCATGGCCGGGATCGACCTGGTTACGCTCGCGGCGATGCTCGGTCATTAGCGCATACAAATTAAGCGCCAAAGGCGCGTCATATATAAAAGCCTGGGCCAACGGCCCAGGAAAGAGGGATTTATTATTTGATTTGAAAGCGCTGAAAGCGCGGGATGAATTTAAGTTCCATGCATAATCCGCCCCCCCTCAGCGCTCGGACGTTCTTACGAACGTTCACCTGGGCCGTTGGCCCAGGCTTCTGCATTTCGCGCCCTTGGAGCTTTTGAGGCGTCAAACTCTTTGAGGCCGCCAAACTCCGATCGATTCCGGAAGATCGTGATTTGGCCGCGCCGAAGCCATCGATTGTGATCGAGAAACCGTGGGCGCGAAGCTTGGACATGGAAATTTATAACGCTGGTGATGCCGAAATTCTGATCTTGCCACCTCGCACTGTAATGATTGCGTGAGATTCAAGCTCTTTCTGAAAGCGCTCAAGCAGATCTTTGATGATTGCGACTCGTTCGCTTGAGGAAACGTCAGGCAAACGAATCAAGCCACTGTGTGACTGACCTTCGAGAAAAACCAATTGTCCAAAGTCAGTGTCGATTGTGATGAGAATTCTTGACTCCTGCGCAGCCCACTCCAGCAATATGCGGTCACCCGGATCTGGACCCCGTTCGCGCGACTCGACGACATCATGTCCTTGAGTTCGAAGCCATACGGCTATGAATGTTCCGGCGCAACGATCGATGAGGAACCGCATTAGGCTGGAATGTGCAATGAGTCTAACTTGTCATGTGAGATAGCTGCATGTGCGTAAGCCAAACAAGCGCGCAGATCATCCGGTTCCAGATCGGGGTAATCGGCAAGAATAGTTTCCTCTTTCTCGCCCTGGGCAAGCAGGCTCAGAATCATCTCGACTGAGATTCGCATCCCGCGAATGATCGGCTTGCCCCCGAAGATTTCCGGGTTCGCTGTAATTCGTCCCAGCAGCTTTTCGTCAATCATGTTGCCTGATGATACTCCTGCCCACGGTCTGCTGACCACTGCACTGTGAGCGCCAACGGCGCGTCATGTAAAAGCCTTCTATGAAGGAAGTATTTATTATCTGAATTGAAAACGCTGAAAGCGCGCGATGAATTGACGGCATTCGACTAAGACGATGCGGGCATATTTCGTCGATCCATATTCCGCGCCTTCAGCGCTCGCACGTTCCTAGGCACGTTAACCTGGGGCGTTGCCCAGGCTTCTACATTTCGCGCCCTGGGCCTTTCGGACGCCTAAGAGGTCGAGCTAGAACGCCGTCGTCAACTGAGCCGCGCAGCGGCGGCGGATTCCGCACGTTCGGCGTCTTGCTTATAATGATGCCTATGTGACCTGAAGGCATTGAGTATGGATACAAATCACACCTCATCAATGGAATTTCAGCCTCTTGACGACGATACAAAACGACGGATCGACTTAGTTGTAGAGACTCAGATTCGGATTATTGCTGGCTCTTACGAAAAGGCGAACGCCTACACGAATCTCATCATTCTTGCCGGTTACGCTGGTCTATTTGCGCTATGGCAGTTTACTAGAGATCTCCTCAGTCGAACGCAAGTGCTGACCGCTGCGCTGTTGATCTTGACCTCAATCATCATCTTCGTCCTTTTCGAAATCTACAAAGCACACTACACATCGCGTTTACTACGTCGCTATCTCAGGGTCGTTCAGCAACCCGAAATTAGGGTCTCACCGGAGAGACTGTTGTCCGCGATGAACACTTTCGAAGCTGCCGAGCGAGCTGCGGCGATTCATTTTGTAAGATTCTGGCAATTGGTATTCTGGCTTACAACCGTCACGGGAGTTAGCGCGGCACTTGTGCTTGGTTACGCTTTCGTGCGAGGTCTGCTCAGAAGGTGATTACGTTCAGCCGAATTTCAAACAGCTAGAAGTCGGGTCAGGCGATTCAGTTTCCTATTCATCGCGGTATGGCATGTTCAGTTTTTCTCTCGTCGTACGGTCCGATTCCTTAAGAAGTCTCCGAATCAATCCAGCTACTTGGTCTCGTGGTGTGTTCGGTAATTTTGCTCGCAATGATGGGTTCATCATGATGGACTGGTAGATTACTTCCGCATGAAGCTCGAAAAAATACTGAACCTGTGCCTGGTTAGTATTCGCCGGCAAGAGGCCTTCATCGGTTTGCTTGTCTAATTCTTCGGCGGCGATTTCGGTCACGAGCTCTCTAAATTCGAGTTCGGTCATATGTCTCCTGTGGATAAATGAATCTCGACGCTTAATTTGTTAACCGGGAATTTATTCAAGAATATCCTTGATGTACATATCCCAAAAGGGACGCGCAAGCAATGACGAATCATACAACTGCTTCCAGAAATCCCTCAGTTGGTTTTTCGCTCCGAAGTCATCATCGACCGCGTTCAAAATTAACGCGCAAGCTGAAGCGGCCGTGCAATAACTGGTAAAGATTATTTCTTCCGATAACTTCCTGCCATAAATCTCGGCCTTGATTGCGGACTGCATATCCTTCTGCTCGCTCATAGTAGGCAACACCGATTTACCCAATGCAACATGGGTGTATTCAGAAAGACGTGTGTATTCCCGGTGCCATCTAAACAGAAAACGCCTTATCTTTCGGTCTCGGAATTTTTTAGCGGCTTTGCCTGGGGTCGGGAACTCAAAATAATCCCTCAAGTAATCAGTCACCGAACCGCGACGTTTCAACCACTTCGGCTTTTTTGCGCCGGGGTTTTTCCAATTAAAAAGGACAACTTTCTTCGCTAGGTTAGAGACGATAGTTTCCCTGCCTAACGGCGGGCGCTGTCCACGCTCAAGATACTCCGGGTAATGTTCTTCCAAATGTTTTTTGTGCCGGTCCAGTGCGCCGAGTTCCTCCGTTCGAAGTAGGTAAGTTTCATAGTCCGTGCGCCATGAACTGCGGAGGTACTGCCTAATCCATTTCTTTGGGTCATCGAGTGCAGTGGCGATGACGAAAACTTTTTCGACTTGCTCCCGCGCCAGCGACGCGGCATCGGCAACGCTTTGATATTCTTTCTTTCGATAAACGTCCTTGAGAATGATTCTGATTGTCTTGTAGGTTGAGGCGAATAACGCCAACTGCCCTTTTAAGAAACTCGATAATTCTTTATCGTAGTAAGTGTGCTTCTTTAAGTTTTCGGCGTGGAGAAGAGTGAAGCGCGTGTCCATTAACAGACGATACATAACTACATCAACTTTGCGTACATCAATCTTATGAGTCTCGATGTCGGCAATATCAGTGACGGGAGCAAAGGGTAGTCGAGGGGCTGGTGTGGACAAGTCATTCCTCTCCGCTTAAACAAGCCAGATTCTACCACTGAGAGAATTGTCGTCGCTTGCGAAATCGGAGGTCATGCTGCGATTCTGCGACGGACATCAGTATAGCGAAAGGACCGTCGAACCATGGGAAACCTTCAACTGACACAAGCGCCTGTTGCAAAAGCTGGGATGCTCATCCGCAGGCCGGTAGCGGAGGTCTTCGAAGCCTTTGTCGATCCGGAAATTACCCCCCAGGTTTTGGTTCACCAAAAAGTACCAGGCGTCTGGAAACGGGCAAGCACGTGTCTGGGACGTGGGAAATGTATGACATGGCAATCGAAGTAGATGTCAAAGAGCTGGAACTAAACAAAAGAATTCCTGTTCGAGTGGGGCAACTATGGTTCGATGACGACGGTCGAGTGGGACTTCACTCCTTTCGAGAAAGACGCCACCTACGTCACGATTACAAATTCAGGATTCTAGGTCGGGCTACTGCGAGGGATTTGGAGACGGCGATCGGAATCGAACCGATGAATGAAGGTTTTGCAGACCTTATCCCACTATTTGAAGTTCTCACAGAAGATGCCGAAGAAGGAGAAGACAAATGGCAAGAAACCAGCCGACAGATTAAACTAGGCTAGAACTACACAGCAAGAAGGGACAACAAGGAAGTGGTGATCGTGACAGAATTTAGATCCCTCTTCTACTTTCGTGAAGTTGTCAGCCGGACTTCGATCGTAGCATTTGCGATAGCGCTACTGGCCCCTGCCGCATTCTCTCAATCACAAACTGGAACGCTGGTGGGGTTGATTCAGGACCCGCAGCACAAAGTGATAGCCGGAGTAGAGGTTCAACTTTCTCGCGCAGATGCTTCGCAGTTCGTCTTTCACACAATCACGGACACCGTGGGTCGCTTTCAATTTGTAGGAGTGCCCGTGGGTGGGTACTCGTTAGAACTGTCTCTCAACGGATGGCAGAGCGAACGATTCTCTCACTTGAGGATCGACGCGTCACGCACGATGGATGTCCACATTGTGCTCCTGCCGGCGCTTCCGCCGTTCAGTAAACAAATTCCGTCGCTCCAATTGCTTGATCGAGAAGTCCTGTCGGGGAGTCAGTTTAGCCAGGTCTCCATGCATCAGCTTCCGACTGCGCGAAGAATATGGTCGTTGCTCGAGAACCTGGAAACCTCGACAGTAACGGACAGGCTCGATGCCGGCGGCCTGGAGACGGGAAGGCGCCCACTCTTTGGCGTACGCGGCGTTTCATGGACCGAGAATAAGTACAGCCTGAATGGTTTTGACGTGACAGATCCGTATCTCCCAGGCCGTCCGTTGACTGACCCTGATTTTGACGCGCTAGCTGAGGTCGCCGCCATGACGGCGGCAAAACCTGCCTCGTTTTCCGGCTCCGGCGCTAATCTGATCTTAACTACGCCCGCAACACTGGCGAGTTTACACGGCAACATCCGAGGGTTCTTTTCTAACTACGCCTTGCAGAGCGATAACATGAGCACGCGCCTGGTCCAACTCGGATTTCCGGGACCGGAGCGTTTGCGGCATTTGGCAGATGTAAGTGGACAACTCTCCGGAAGACTGACGCTGGGCCAGGCCAAATGGCCGTTTTTCATTTCGCTCTCCACCCAACAACTATCTAAAACCCTGGGCGGCTTTGCGGCTCCGATTGATGCTCATGTCTATCACTTGCTAACACAATTCACGCCTTACCGACGTGGCAGCAAGCAACTGAACCTGCTCTATGCCGGCCAACACGTTTTCAATTCCAGAGAAGGCGCTGACCCGCGCATTGCGCCAGGGTCCACTCGCCGGGGCAACGACAACTTCCATCAATTCCAGGCGCGCTGGTCTGGTTTGCCGAGTGCATCCTCCACATTGGAGCTTGGCTTTGGGGTTGCTCACGCGATCATTTCATCAGGGACCCAGCCGGAAACGTTGACAACCAACACTATCGATTTGCCTCAGTTGACGATGACAGGCGCAGCGCCATTCTCGTTTGCAGGCACACGCACGCGCTACCAGGCAAATGCTCAATTCCAAGTGGTCCACAATGGAACGCTTGGTAGTCACAGCGTGGTCTTCGGTACCGTGTTTGATCGAAGCGACATCACGAATCGCTGGAACGCGCTGGGCGGAATCAAGCAGATCCTGGTTGCGGGCAGTGGCGCCGAAGTCGTTCGCTGGAATACGCCTGCTCAGGCTCGTCAGCACGTGAGAAATCTTACGGTCTTCGCGCAAGACGCCTGGCGTCCTGCGAGGTGGCTGGCCGTCCCCTTTGGTCTAAGCCTCGAAAACTCTTCAGGTCAGGCCGCCGGAGCCAGCAATCGGGTCAATTGGACTACGATCGAGCCGCGCGTGGGGTTTGTAATGCGGCTACCTATCACCGGGTTTACTCTGCGAGGTGGTTTTGCGCGCTACGGACATCTGTTGCAGGGGCGCTATCTGGATTTTGGAAACTCTGCGGCGGTTGGCGGACAGGTCTTTCAATGGCAGGACGCTAACGGTGATCGACAGGTCCAGCCGCCGGAGATCGTTCGGTTACTGCGCGTCTTTGGCGGTCCATATTCGGCTGTCGATAAAGGTCTTCGACGACCTTTCACCGACGAAATTACGGTCGAAGTGGTAAAGCAATTTGGCGAGCGATTCGTTGCGCGCGTCCGGTTCTTTCGCCGAGACGATCACCGCCTGATTGCGGTGACAAATCCAGGCGTCCCGCTTTCGAGTTACGTCTCCACTTTGGTGATCGATCCCGGCGTCGACGGCATCCCGGGCACTGCCGACGATCAATCGCTGACACTTTTTAACCGGATACCTGCGGCCCTGGGCAAGGATTTCTTTGAGCTTGCAAACCCGTCCGGTTATCGCGGCAGCGATAAGGGCTTTGAGATCGAATTGCTCAAGCGTTTCGCTCGCCATTGGGAGGGTGCCGGTAGCTTTACCGCGATGCATGCTTCGGCTCCAACCAATCCGGGCAATGGTGTCTTTCAAAACGATCCGGGATTCATTATTACCGACCAGTCGGTTTTTGCTGCCTCGAATGCCGATCCGAATACCCTCTTATTCGCGAATAGCAGAACCTATTTCGATCGTGGCTTCACGGGAAAGCTGAGTGTGTATTACGAGGGCCCTTACCGTGTGCGGCTGGGAGTGGTGGCGAGATACTATGACGGATTAGTGTTTGGCCGGTTGTTGTTTGTCAACGGATTCGAGCAAGGGCCCTTCTTCGTGCGAGTAACGCCCCGAGGAGACCTTGGCGCCTTTCGGACCCAGTTCAATTCAACTGTAGACTTACGCGTCGCGCGAGCTCTAAATCTAAAGCGTGGCAAGATCTCGTTTGTTCTTGATCTCTTTAATCTGCTCAATCTGAACGGGAGCACACGGGAAGCGGACCTCACGAGCACGACGTTCTCCAGGCGCATACCATTAGCTATCCAAGCGCCAAGGACCGCGCGGCTTGGGCTGGAGTGGGAGTTCTAGCAACAACCCGAACCGCTCCATCAATGCGGGGAAAGATTTACTCTCCTTTCACTTCCTCAATTCGCTGGCTCAACACCGGTGTTCGGGAGAATTATGGAGGCGGCGATCGGAATCGAACCGATGAATAAAGGTTTTGCAGAAATAGGGAGCGTTTTTGCGTAAGTTCCGATCTGTTCTCTTGTGGCCATTTTTATTGGCATTTCTGACACTTCATGTTTGCGCCTGATCAGGCGATGAAACCTTCGCGGGCATGGATAGCACCCTATCGCAATCGAAGGCACTCAGCGGAACTCATTGGACGTCGCCTGCCCTTTGGCCGGCGATGGTTGCGCGCCGCTTAATGACCAAATTCACCGGGCGCGGGCGAGCAGCATTCAAGCATCGCCGGATGAAGTTAGTTAAGAAGATCGGACACTCTCCCCAACAGACCGGATAAGATGAGAGCAGCGGCGGATGCCCGATTTATTGCCAAATCGTTTCCCAGGCACACCCGATCGCATCATTGCCACATCCGGACGCAAAGCACGAACTGCCGAATACATCGGCGCTCCACATGTCAGTACCAACGCAATTGATACCAGCTCCGCCAC
>WNFY01000329.1_pt1 | contig 73265 bp, 68 predicted proteins | sample 5400091 | NCBI WGS metagenome assembly WNFY01 (sample SAMN13153364, study PRJNA577476) | soil metagenome | isolation source: 60 cm soil or saprolite under grassland replicate 1 | place: USA:California | collected 2016-06-15
CCCTTGGGCCGGCAAGCGCTGCGGGTTGCGCGGCTGGTCCAGTTCTCGCAAACGCCTGCATTATCGACTATCAATTGGCGACGTCAGGTGCAACTCCCAAGAGCGGCTATAACTTCACCGCTGTTACTGCCGCCCCCTTGACGTTCTTTATTCAAGGGCATCCGGCCACCGCGGGCTCCAGTGGCGTAAAGGGTTTCTGCGCGACCGAAGATAACGTCGTGCGCTTTAACAACCCCGACGCTGCAATTGCGGACAACGCTGCCTGTTTGGCACTCGCTGCCATCGGCAACTAGTTCGCTAGCCTAGCAGTTAATCGGCGGGGCCTCTACGAGGCCCCGTTCGTGTTTGAGGAAAGAAGTCAAGCTAACGATCGATCTTCCACTTTCCTTTCACGTTTTGGGGGTATATCTCGGCACGCAACAGTGACACAACTTGTTAATCTTGGCAAACGGAGCCCAGGTAAATCGAGTGGCTCGACCGAAAGTGTCAGTTTCCAGTTCGGGGTGAATTTCTCTAATCATCTGAAAACACGAGCTGTGGAAGTGTTACTTTTTGATTAGAAACGCCTCGGGGTGTGGCCAAGGAAATGCACTCAAGTCTTGTAGGGGTCATTGCAGCCCCTGAAGTATCTTGACTTCGAAGGAAACTTGGCATGACTAAAAAACCAAAGGGATTTTCGCTGATTGAGCTCCTAATTGTGGTGGCAATCATTTTGATCATCGCCGCGATCGCCATTCCCAATTTGCTACGTGCTCGTATTTCAGCGAACGAGTCATCGGCAGCGGCTTCGGTACGCACGATTGTTACCGCGAATCTGTCCTATCAAAACGCTTACCAGACCTATGCGACGAGCATCGGTGCTCTGGGTCCACCTTCAAGTGCTGGTTGCCCGGCTGGGCCTACCGCTGCTTCAGCCTGCGTTCTGGACTACCAACTGGCTTCTACCACATCCGCCAACCCTAAAAGTGGCTATTATTTCGACGCGGCCACTCCGACACCTCTGCAATTTCTTATTCAAGGCCACCCGGCGAGTGCGGGCAGCAGTGGCGTTAAGGGCTTCTGCGCTACCGAGGACAACGCGGTGCGGTTTAATAATCCAGATGCTGCGATAGCGGACCACGATGCGTGCATCGCTCTGCTCCCGGTGATTGGCAACTAGTTGGGTTTGGGCGAGTACCTGGGGGAGGGTACAAAGCCTAGAGGGCCAGGACGCGAGTCCTGGCCCTCTTTACTTTGGTAATCTTTGAATTAACAGTACCGATGGCCGCGCGCCGGTGATTTTATCTATAATTTTGAAGTTAGATCTACTAACCCCACCCGTTTACGAATTATGTTTGCAATCGAAATTCTGGGTCTGGAAAAAATCTACAGCGTAGGCTTCTGGCGCAAAAGGCCAAAGCGCGCTTTGAAACCGCTTCAACTCACGGTTGACGAGGGCGAGATCTTCGGCTTCCTCGGCCCCAACGGCGCCGGCAAGACCACCACTCTTAAAATGCTGATGGGGCTGGTATATCCCACTAGCGGATCAGCCCGCATTCTGGGGATGGAAATCGGCGATCCGCGCATGAAAGCGCAGATCGGCTTCCTGCCTGAACAGCCCTATTTCTACGATTATCTGACTGCCCGCGAACTGCTCGAATACTACGGGCGTCTCTCCGGTGTCGGTTCCGCAGACCGGTCAAAGAAGGTAGACGCAATCCTCGAACGTGTGGGCTTGCGCGATTCCGCCAACGTTCAGTTGCGCAAGTTTTCCAAAGGAATGTTGCAGCGGGTGGGAATTGCCCAGGCCGTTCTCCACGATCCCCGCGTGGTCTTCCTGGATGAACCGATGTCGGGCCTGGATCCGATTGGCCGGCGGGAAGTTCGCGACCTGATCGAACAACTGAAGCAGGAAGGCAAAACTGTTTTCTTCTCCACTCATATCTTGTCTGATGCAGAAGCTCTTTGTGACCGGGTCGCGATCATCAATCTTGGCGAGTTACGCAGAGTGGGATCGGTGTCCGAGCTGACCGCGAATGTCCGTGGCAAGGTAGAACTGGTTTGGCATGGCACCGTGATTCCGGCAGGGATGCAACAGCTGGGCGCAGAATGCCACGTCACTGGCGAGACGGTGCGCGCCATCGTGCCGGAAGCCAACCAGGACGCTGCCCTGGATGCCGTCCGCCGCCAACCACTGCGGCTGATTTCATTTACCCCCGTGCGTACGTCATTGGAAGACTACTTCGTCACTCAGGTGAGACCGAATGGCGCAACGGCTGGGGGTGGCGCATGAGCCCCCGCATTTTGTATATCGCCTCGAACACCTTCCGCGAAGCGGTGCGGGACCGCGTTCTCTACAACCTTATCGCGTTCGCCCTGCTGATGTCGGGCTCGGCGGTTCTGGTGGGACAGATTTCGATTGATATTGAGCGCCTGGTGGTGATCAATCTTGGTCTCAGCGCCGTGTCGTTATTTGGCATCGTCATCGCGATTTTTATTGGGATCGGGCTGGTGTCCAAAGAAATTGACCGGCGCACCTTGTACACGATTCTGACTCGTCCCGTGCGGCGCTGGGAGTTCATTGCCGGCAAGTTTTTGGGCCTGGCAGGCACGCTGACGGTGAACACGATCTGCATGGCGGTAGGAGTCTTTGCTGCATTGCTCTATGTGTCCCACAAGTTCCAGCATTCCGACGCCTGGATTTTGGTGGCCCTGTATTTTATCGTCTTACAGTTTGTTATTGTGACTGCACTGGCCCTTCTGTTTTCCTCGTTCTCGTCACCGCTGCTATCGGCGGTGTTTGCCTTCGCTCTGTTTGTGATTGGGAGTTTTGCGGAAGATCTGCGTGGGTTCGCACGCATGGCGAGCGGAGTCCAGCACTGGCTGGCGACCGCAGTGGCTTATCTGGTGCCAAACTTTTCCGCCTTGAATGTGATCAGTTCGGTGGCCCACGGACAGCCGGTTTCGGGGCAACTCATTCTCTACAACACCGCTTATGCGGTGACCTACGCGATCATGGTGCTGTCGGCAGCAGTTGTGATCTTTGAGCACCGGAATCTGAAATGAAGGCTTCTGCCAAGGTAACCATGGTTGCCACCGCCGTGCTGTTTTTCAGCATGGCCGGCTCGATGATCTTGCTTCGTCTGGCAGATAAGAGCAGGCCGGTTGCTACCTTGGAAGAGACTCTGTTTGTTTCCTCGCCCAAGGTTCTAAAGCGGATGAGTTTGGGATATGAGGGCTTGCTGGCCGATATCTATTGGACGCGTGCCGTCCAGTATTTCGGCAGCCGTCATGCAGCCGGGACAGAGCATTATGATCTCCTGGCGCCACTGCTGAATATCACTACCACGCTGGATCCCAAGCTGCTTCCAGCGTATGAATTTGGCTCCAGTTTCCTGGCTGGCAAGTTGCCTGATGGCGCCGGCATGCCGGAAAAAGCCGTGGAACTGATGGAGAATGGCATCCGCAACAATCCCAGCGAATGGCGCCTGTATTTCAATCTTGGATTTATCCATTACATGGAACTTAAGGACCCGGCCAAGGCGGCTGACGCCTTCCTGCGCGGTTCCAAATTGCCGAATGCGCATCCCTGGCTAAAGATTATGGCCGCGCACATGGCCGATTCCGCAGGCGATACCGCGACCGCGCAAATGATGTGGAAGCTCACTTACGACACTGCGACCGACAAGCAGGTGAAGGCCAACGCGGTCGCCCACTTGCGGGCTCTAGCCGTGGATGCCCAGGTTGGAGAACTAGAATCTTTAGTGGCCCGCTTTCGGGTGGCGACGGGCAGGTATCCTGGCAGCTTTGGTGAAATGGCGCGCGCCGGAATGCTGAGAGGCATTCCCGTCGATCCGCTTGGGAATCCCTACGTGTTGACTCCCGATGGTCGGGTCGAAGTCCGCGATCCGGACCGTCTGCCTTTCATAAAGTTTGGGAAACCGCTGGGATACAAAGCTCCGGCTGTTCCGAAGTTGCCAACCGACTAGTTCTCAGCAACGCACGCCTTGATCATGAAGGAAACGAAACGATGGTCACCCGCCCGAGCTCTATTCGAAAAACTGGATTAGGTTTCCGTCCGGGTCGTTGATCAGAAAATTCCTCCTTTTCGAACGCGGGTCCGAATAGACCCTTTCGACGGGTACCTTCAGGGCTTGCAGGCGCTTCAGCAATCCATCCATGTCAGTCACTCTGAAACCGATCTTGAAATGGCCCTGGATGTTCGTGCCTTTGGGCGACTTTTCCAGCAGCTTCCTGCGATCTAGAGCCGCTTGGTCTTCGATAAGTTCCGTCAGGAACGAAGGGGATTCCAAGATCGCCAGCCGAATCTTCCTCCCCGGGATGCTCTGGCGGTCCTTAACCGTTAATCCAAACAGCGACTGATACCATGCCACCGAGGCGTCGAGATTTCGCACGATGATCGCGGCAAAGTAAGGCTCCAGCCCGGACGCCGATTGCTCATTCTCCGCGGGGATTGTTACTGAGAGCGCCGCCACTACCGCCGCCAAAACAAAGGCAATTTTCATAACCTCTCTCCAGCTCACTGGCTATGTAGGTCTAGACGCGTCAGAGCCTCTCTGGATAGCGGCTGCATAATTCCGCACAGACGGACGATCCTCTGTTCTCAGCCCTGATCACATAACACGGCACGAATGAGCGGCGCAGCGGTTACACTCGTAGGAAGTAACGGCGGGTGCGAGTCATGAAACTTCGAACGCGGCGAACTTTCCTCGGAAGCACGGCCCGGCTGGCCGCCCTTTCCGTTGTGCCATCCGCACTACTGGACGCAATCCCCTCTCCAAACAGACCGATGCGGCTCGGTGGGCCGGTATTTCTCAAGTCAGACGATCCTGGCGAACTAGCGCGTGAGCATCGCAGGCTCGGCTATCGCGCTGCTTACCTGCCCAAAGTCGAGCTTCATGACAAAGACAGGATCAAGGCCATCGTCACGGAGTTTGCGGCGCAGGACGTGGCCATCGCCGAGGTGGGGGCATGGGTGAACATGCTCGATCCTGACGCGGAGAAGCGCCGCAAGAACCTGGACTACGTCGAACAGCGCCTGGCCCTGGCCGAAGAAGGGGGCGCCCGTTGCTGCGTGGACATCGCGGGATCGTACGACCCGAAGGTATGGTATGCCGCCAACCCAGGAAACTTCAGCCGGGAATTCATCGACGCGACCGTGGAAAACTGTCGAAGTCTGATCGATGCCGTCAAACCCACACGCACGCGGTTCTCCATCGAGATGATGCCGTATTCCTTTCCCAGTGGGCCGGACGAATACCTCAAACTGGTGAAAGCGGTCGACCGCAAGGCATTCGCGGTCCATCTCGACGTTTGTAATGTGATCAACAGCCCCCAGCGCATGTACAACAACGGTGCCGTGATCCGAGAGTACTTTCAGAAATTGGGTCGGTGGATTGTCTCCTGTCACGCCAAAGACCTTACGTGGGAGAACTATTATCAGGTTTCACTCCGTGAAGTAGTCCCTGGCCGCGGCCAAATCGATTACAAGGCGTACCTCACAGAACTTTCCCGGGTTCCGGTCGATGCCCCACTGATGCTCGAGCACTTGAATACGGCCGAAGAGTACGAGGAAGCTAAGAAGCATATCCAAGGCATCGCGCGAGCGCTCGGCCTAGGCTTTGAAGCCTAGCTGCCTGGGCGGCTCCATATCTAGACAAACTCTCAGATTAGATATAATCTAAATAATCGGATGAATGCCAGCTCGATTAAACGATCCCTGGAGGGCAGCGGGTTGCGGTGTACGGTGCAGCGTTACGCCGTGATGGCATTTCTGATGGGCCACAAGGGGCATCCCACGGCGGCGGAAATCTTCGAAGCCGTGAATCGTGCGGATCCCCGCTCTTCCCGGGCCACGACGTATAACAATCTGCACGACCTGGTCAAGGCGGGTTTAGTGCGCGAGGTGGCGGTCGAAGGCCGGGCCGGGCGATTCGATCTGGAAGGCACGCGCCACCACCACTTCGTGTGTGACCGCTGCGGCAATGTTGATGACGTGGATTGGTACGACGTGCCCAGGCCTGCCGCGCGTTCTCTGGGGAAACGAATTGTTCGGGACTGCCAACTCATTTTCCGCGGGTTGTGCGCGAAGTGTGCGGCGCGCCGCATTTCCCATTAGCAATAGTGCATTTCATCACAACCATCTTTTAGTTCAGACTTCAGGAGAATGAATCATGGAAACAGAACTCGCCAAACAAGAGAAACATGCAACCGAATCCAAGTGCCCGTTCAACCACGGAGCTTCCAGACCAATGAACCGTGACTGGTGGCCGAACCAGCTGGATCTCTCGGTCCTCCACCAGCACTCCAATCTCTCTAACCCAATGGGCGAGGATTTCGACTATGCCCAAGAATTCAAGAGTGTCGACCTGAATGCGGTAATCAAGGACCTTCATGTGGTGATGACGGACTCCCAGGATTGGTGGCCAGCCGATTTTGGCCACTACGGTCCGTTGTTTATTCGCATGGCATGGCACAGCGCCGGCACTTACCGCATCGGCGACGGTCGCGGCGGAGCCGGGGCCGGACAACAGCGTTTCGCTCCACTCAACAGCTGGCCGGACAACGTGAACCTCGACAAGGCGCGCCGGCTGCTGTGGCCGATCAAGCAGAAATACGGTCGCAAGATTTCCTGGGCCGACCTCATCATTCTCGCCGGCAACGTCGCGCTCGACTCGATGGGCTTCAAGACCTTCGGTTTCGGTGGTGGACGTCCCGATGTTTGGGAGCCCGAAGAGGATATCTACTGGGGCTCCGAAGGCAAATGGCTAGCGGATGAGCGCTACAGCGGCGACCGTGATCTTGAGAATCCGCTCGCTGCCGTGCAAATGGGTCTCATCTACGTGAATCCGGAAGGGCCAAATGGCAAGCCGGATCCAGTCGCGGCGGCCAAAGACATTCGCGAAACCTTTCGCCGTATGGCCATGAACGACGAAGAAACGGTTGCGCTGATTGCCGGCGGTCACACCTTCGGCAAAACTCACGGCGCCGGCGATGCAAAATTGGTAGGCGCGGAACCGGAAGCCGCCAGCATCGAGGAGCAGGGCTTAGGCTGGAAGAGCTCATTCAAGAGCGGTAAAGGCGGTGACGCGATAGGCAGCGGCCTCGAGGTCACTTGGACCACGACGCCGACGAAATGGAGCAATAACTTCTTCGACAACCTGTTCAAATATGACTGGGAACTGACCAAGAGCCCGGCTGGCGCTCATCAGTGGACGCCGAAAAATGGGGCAGGCAACGGCACAGTGCCGGATGCGCATGATCCCTCCAAGCATCGGGCGCCAGCCATGCTGACTACGGACCTCTCGCTGCGGATGGACCCCGCTTACGAAAAGATTTCACGGCGCTTCCACGAGCATCCCGATCAGTTCGCAGACGCTTTTGCGCGGGCCTGGTTCAAGCTGACCCACCGCGACATGGGCCCGATCGCGCGTTATCTCGGCCCGCTGGTTCCCAAGGAGGTCCTGCCCTGGCAGGATCCGATCCCGGCGGTGAATCATCCACTGGTCAACCAGCAAGACATTGCTGCGCTGAAGGTGAAAATTCTCACGTCTGGCCTGACGGTTTCTCAGCTGGTCTCGACGGCGTGGGCTTCGGCGTCAACGTTCCGCGGCTCTGACAAGCGCGGCGGCGCCAACGGCGCCCGCATTCGCCTCGCGCCGCAAAGAGATTGGGAGGTCAACCAGCCGGCCGAACTCGCCAAGGTGTTGCAGAAGCTGGAAGCGATCCAGAAGGACTTCAACGCTTCGGCATCTGGTGGGAAGAGAGTCTCGCTGGCTGACCTGATCGTTCTCGGCGGCTGTGCAGCGATCGAAAAAGCTGCGAAGGACGGCGGGCACGACGTGAAGGTTTCCTTTACGCCGGGTCGAATGGACGCGTCGCAAGAACAAACTGACGTCGAATCTTTCGAACCGCTCGAACCAAAAGCTGATGGTTTTCGGAACTATGTCCACGGCAAACAGCGTCTTTCGCCGGAGGAACTGTTGACGGACAAAGCACAGTTACTGAAGCTGACGGCGCCGGAGATGACAGTTCTTGTCGGCGGCTTGCGCGTGCTGGGTGCGAATGTCGGGAAGTCCCCACATGGCGTCTTCACCAAGAAGGTGGGCACGCTGAGCAACGACTTCTTCGTCAACCTGCTCGACATGAACACGCAATGGCAGCCGTCCAATGAGTCCAATGGTTCCGGAGCCGTGTACGAGGGACGCGACCACAAGACCAACCAGGTCAAGTGGACCGGCAGTCGAGTCGACCTGATCTTTGGTTCGCATTCGCAGCTGCGCGCCCTTGCGGAAGTCTATGCGAGCGCGGACTCCAAGGAAAAGTTCGCGAAGGACTTCGTGGCGGCTTGGACCAAAGTGATGGACGCGGATCGCTTCGAGGTCACAGCCTGATCTCGGCCGAATCGACCGGGTGGCCGGCAGTATGGGAGGCAGGTACTAAGAACAGCTTCCAGTGATTAGCTTGAACCAAGGGCCCCGCTTGCGCGGGGCTCTTTTACTGCTCAGGTCACAGGCACATTATTTGCTTACCATAAAACGCAACCGGGTGAGGAAATCGCGATGCCCTTCCCGCTCCGTCATCGCCCGGAAGGCATCACCAAAGGCTGGCCCGGCGAACACCTCTTCCAGCGCTTTGTTGGCCTTGTCCAGGGAAGCGGCGTCAGGCACCGTGAAGTAATCGTAGATCGTGCCCAGTTTTTGCTGATGGTAGTCTTCGACAAGTTGCCCGTAGGAGGTGATCGTGCCCTCCGCCAATAGTTTCTCCATCACCGGCACAATTACTTTCTTGGTGAGCTCGGTATAGCTGCGCATTTCACCTGGTTTCAGTTGCCACGACGACCAGGTGAGATAGCCATCCTTGGAGGCGCTTGGCTTGGAGCCATAGACATCTCCGGTCAGGATCTGGTCCCAATGTTTGGACGCTCCCTGTACGGGAGCAGTGACGAGTCCTGGCTGGGCATAAATCGCTTCGAGGGCTTTCAGCAGATTGCCTTCGGAGGCGGCCGAGAACCAGGTTCCGTGCGTCGGCTCGCCTTCCTGATGAATGAGGTTGGTGTAGGCTCCGTAGCCGGTGAGAGTACCATCGGCGACCAGTTTGTCCAGTATGGGCCGGTCTTGCTCGTCCAACTTGATTATGTCAGCCCACTGGGCGCGTGGCACGCTCCACTCGGCGACGTAAGTGTAAATGGTTGGTTTGGCCTTTGCCGCCGTCTGCGCCTGCAACGATGCGACTGCGGTTAAGCCAAGGCAAAGAATCAGGAGACAAATGAAGCAACCGGCTCGCTTTTGCATAGTTCCCCTTATTCGTACATGAGAATGCCAGAGAGAGAGTAACTCTCCGGTTAGAATGCCTGATTTCTTAAGAAAGCCCCGACTGACGAAGAGAGAGGAAAATGAACTTGTCGACCTGAATCTGAACCGGGCCGAATTGTACACTCATTCGGCCCATTGAGATGGTTTCTCAAACGAGAGGTGGTAAACGCCGCCGGCTTGATCCCGCCAACGCAGCTCCTAGCTTGAACCCTAGGGTGCCCGTTCTTTGCGCTGGGGCGCGTCTTTTTTAGTTTGCACAATCGAGCGAAAGAAACGTTTTGCACCTTTTCTGCACCATCAAGATAACGCGGCTCGATCAGGAGCCAAGGCTGCCGACCTATCAGTCCCACGTCAGACTGCATTCCCTCGGCTGCAAATGGTGCCAACGCGTTCACTGGCCGGCTAGTTCCTGGAGGCTCTTATGTACATCACCATTTTCGATATCCTTGCTGAATCCTCTGCCGCATTCCATCGGCTGCCTCGCTGGAAGAGTCTGCCGCCCGCGACGCGGGCATCCGTTGTTGGGATCGTCATCATCGGCGTGACGATTGTCCTCGGAGCTTCGGCGGTGTTCAAAGCTCCTTTCCTGTCGCTGATTCCTCTGGGTGTGTTTTATGGAATCGTAGCGTCGAAGATCCTGAGCCAGTTTCTTGCGCCCCGCATTCAAACGTCGGTTGTGAGCTTCCTGGGTGGGATCACTCTGGGCAATATCGGAGTGCAGCAGGCCAAAGTCAGCGCCGCCATTCACGGTGTCGCTAACTGGGTGCAACAAGCCGCGGACAATCTTGCCAGGCAACTCCACCCAAACGGTGATTTCAGCAGTGCCATGGTTTGGGCGATGTGGACGGCAATCCTGACCGCCATGGTGATTCTTGCGGCAAACGCCTACTACGCAAGTCTGGACTCCAGCAATGTCGGGAATGCCGCGGCACCCGCACCAGAGCACGCAGCAGAACCGGCAGCGGCGATTTCCTGACCATAGTTGTGGGGTCTAGCCTGAGCGGAAGGGTGCCGTCCCTTCGGGACTCGCTGTTTGGTCGTGCTTTCCCGGCACTGCCGTGCCGGGCTATCGCATCCCGTGCCTTCGGCACTGCCTCGTCAGCCGACTCTGCCAGGGACATGGGGGACTCACGACGCCCTTGTTTGCAGGTTCGTGCGACTTTTCTTTGCGGCGAAGGGCCAAAACCTGCGATCCATTTAGATAGTGAGTTAGCTTCTACCGTGACGGCCGCTTCCTCCGAACTTGGCGATGGAAAAGCAGGTCCCTCCACTCCGCAGATCATCGCTTCGCGATGATCTGCTCAGGTCGGGATGACAGAATTGGAGTAGGCCGCTTACATCTTCTCCACGGACTCCCGAAATCGTAAAAGTGCGCGGCTTTGAAACGATCCCCCCTTCGCATTCACCATTCCTAAAAGCAAGCTTTGGCTTCGCCAATAGCCGTTCCTTGTCAGGTAACCATGAACTCTTGGTACACCGGTTGAGGATATTTGGCGGATACAATGCTTGAAACCACGGAAGATCCATCCAGCAAAAACTAAGGAGCAGGTACCATGCCGCCAGGACTCGACAATCTGAAACACATCGTCGTGCTGATGATGGAGAACCGGTCGTTCGACCACATGCTGGGGTCGCTGACGGCGGTGGACCCGCGCATCGATGGCATCACCAACCAGCTAAGCAATCCCGACACCAACGGCAATCCGGTCAAGGCGCAACCGCTGGCCGAGTTTCAGGGGCAGCTCAATCCGGACCCGGACCACCACTTCCCAGCCGTGGATTTGCAGATCTTTGGGGGAGACCCGAACCGCGTACCCGACATGCAGGGCTTTGTGAAGAGCTACTTCAACCAGCGCGGCGACGTCAAGCACTCGCAGAAAATCATGTACTACTTCAGGAAAGATGACCTGCCGGTGCTGACCACCCTGGCGCTTGAGTTTGCGGTCTTCAATCGCTGGTTCGCGTCGATTCCCGGTCCGACCATTTGCAATCGAGCCTTCGCGCACTACGGTACGTCGTTTGGCCGCGTGGACATGAATCCTTTCGACGTGATCGCGCCGTTCAAGAGCATTTACAGCCGGCTGCTCGATGGCCAACGTACCGCCAAGGTTTATTACTACGACACTACCAGTTCGACCATGGAGGTCGTGAACCTGCTGCAAAATCAGCCGCAACTGTTCGGGACCTACAAGCAATTCAAAGAGGACTGCAAGAAGGGCACGCTGCCGGACTACTCATTCGTGGAGCCGAACTATAACGATCACTCGACCGACAGCGGCGAACAGATCGCCAACGATCAGCACCCCGATCACGATGTCCAGGCCGGAGAGTTGATGATTGCGGAGGTCTACATGAACCTCAAACGGTCTCCGCTCTGGCCGAACACGGCGCTGCTGGTGGTTTATGACGAGCACGGTGGAATCTACGATCACGTGGCCCCGCCGAATTGCGTGAAAGACAAGTTCTCGGCTTCTGCCAACAGCACCGGGACCGGGCTGGCGTTCGACTTTGACCGGCTCGGCGTGCGTGTCCCGGCAATCCTGATTTCGCCATGGATTCCGAAAAAGACAGTGGTGGACCGGGTGTTCGACCACGCTTCGATTCCGGGTACCATCCAGAAGTTCTTTCTCGGTGATAGCCCGCAGCGGTCGCCGCGCGAGATCAATGCCGACGTCTTCATCGAGTCGTCGAATCAGCCAGTCGACCCGCAGCGCAATCTGCTGTCGTTGGCGGCGATGCGAAACGATTGCCCCGAGTTCGGAGTTTAAGGAGAAACGCGATGGCCATCATTCCCGTTCCCAAACCCAAGGGCGTCATTGACCTGAACCGTCCAGCCAATGCTCTGTTGCTGTCGCAGGTCGGCCATCTCCAACATGCCGAGCGGCGGCTGCCGCTGAAGTACCGGACGCAGATTTATACCCACGCCATCCGTACTGAAGGCGAAGCGGCTGAATACATTCGCGAAGTCACGGAGGCCATTCACCAGGCCCATGAGGATATGGAAGCATGGCGCAAGAAGCGCGCGAAGCGCAAGGGCCTGACCATCGCGGCGTCTGCGGCGAAACCGGCAAAGAAGAGAACCGCGAAATCCGCGAGCAAGAAACGTGGAAAGAAGAAATAGCCTGGAGGCAGTTATGCGCTGGAGTCTGGTGATCATGTTGTTGGCTGCGACCGGATTGGCATCGGCACAGGAGAGCCCGCTGCACGCTGAATTGCGGCGCGAAGGAGAGCGCGCGTCCGACGCCTGCAAGTTCAGCTTCAAGGCGCTGGCCGGTTGCGCATACACTCTGTTCACCGACCACCCGCTCCACATCGCCGCCGGCAGCATGCCTCCGCAAAACGGATTCGGTCTGGGCGGCGCATTCGTCTGGTCCAAGAACACCAAAAACTGGCGCATGAGCTGGGACGTGGACGCGGCCGGCGCTTTCAGCGGCGCGTATCGCGCGGGCGGCTACATGAAGCTGGTGCATACTCCGCATCCGACCCGAAATCCAATCATAGTTATTTCTCCTGGTTCGACCTCCGGAGAAGCGCCCAGCACCAGCTTCACGCACCCGTACACGGTCTTCAATTTCTACGCGCAAACGATCTCGCTCAACAAAGTGAATTTCTTTGGCCTGGGCAACGACAGCACACTCGCAGGCAAGTCACTTTTCGGAACCAGGGAGACCATCGTCGGCGCCAGCGCCATCAAGCCCGTCTACGAGTGGGGAGCAATTCGCTGGCTCAACCTCGCATTGTTGGGCGAAATCAACGGACGGTTCGTCAACATTCGCGGCGAGCAAGGACAGTCCACGCCATCGATCGAAACTCTGTATGACAACGTTACCGCGCCCGGACTGGCCAGCCAGCCGGGATTCGTACAACTCGGCGAAGGACTGCGAATCAAGCCGGCGATTGGCGATTTGCAGCTGAACTACATGGGCAAGTTCCAGCAGTTCTTTGCGCCGTCAAACTCGCAGAACTCATTTCTGCGATGGACGGTCGATCTGGATCATGCTTATTCGCTGTATGGGACTTCTCATTCGGTGACTTCCGATACGATCGGTCCTGACTCCTGCGCCCCGCCCGGACAAAGCTGCCCGGAGATCCCGCATACGCGAAATCTCAGCGGAACAATCGGCGTGCGGCTCCTGGTCTCTGAGTCGCTGACTTCAGGCACAAGCTCGGTTCCTTTCTACTTCCAGCAGACACTCGGAGGCTCGGACCTGAACAGCGCCTCAACGCTCTCCAGCTTCCAGGACTACCGCTTCCGCGCCCCAAACGTCCTTCTGCTTCAGGAGAGATTTGAACACTCGATCTGGGGACCGTTCGGACTCATGTTTACGGCAGACCAGGGCAGAGTGGCTTTGACCCGCAGCGACCTCGGCTTCAGCCACATGAAGCACAGCTTCGCCAGCGGCCTCACTCTGCGCGCCGGCGGATTCCCGATGGTCTTCCTGATGTATGCCTGGGGCGGAGGCGAAGGCCAGCACACCATCGGCAGCATGAACACTTCTCTGATCGGTGGCGGAGCGCGTCCGTCGTTGTACTAGGAGTCAGCGGCGAGCCGGAAAGTTCAGAGGCCGCCGATCCGACCCAGGATCGAGAAACGCTGGGATAGGCACAGAACACAAGGGGATGTACTGCATCAATATACGTCGAGATCCCGCCCGACGACCACTTCGCCTCCGTACCCGGAGAGCACCTCTTTTAGAACTTGTTCTGGCGATGACGCTTGGGGACGCAGACCTGGCCGGAGGACAATCGAGGCGTGATAGATAATCAATAAGTGCGGCTTCGCCTTGCTGGCGAGTTCCGCGAGTTGTGTTGTGGTGGTGTGATACTTCGCAACATAAGGTTGAAAATCGGGTCGCTTTGCGAGCGATTCCAGTGTTTGAACTTCGTGAACCAGAACGTCGCAGCCATGGCATGCATCGATGGTAGCCTGGGAATAGGTCGTGTCGCCTGAGATCACGATGCTGCGGTCGGCGGTATCAAACCGGTAGCCATAAGTTTCTGGGAAAGCGTGCTTAGTCGGAAAGGCCGTCACGGTAACATTCGCATCTTTATAAATCACTCCCGAACTGATCTCATGAACGTTCACTTTGTAGGTTTCGCGGTAATTGCGAGGCTGCCACGTTTCGGTCGAAATGCGTTCCTCAATGTCGGCTTGCCATGCGGCTAAAATGTGATCGGTCATCGCCTTGATCCCCTTCGGCCCATAGACTTCGAGGGGAACCTTTCGACCCATCACCCATGGTGTGAAAATCAGGTCGGGATAGCCCACAGTGTGATCAGAGTGCAGGTGGGTTGCAAACGCTATGGTCAGGTTCGTGGGCTCCAGCGCCGGTATTCCTTTTTCGAACATGGCTGCCTTCGCCCGCCGCACGACACCGGGGCCAAAGTCAACCAGGTAGGCGCTGCCATTGACCACAACCGCTGTGGATGGGCCAGATCTGTCCGGGTCCGGAAAGGGATTTCCGGTGCCAAGTAAAACAACCTGTGTCTTGCCCGGCGGAGCTGCGGATGGCTGCTGCTGAGCAGCACAACATACGGCAAGGATCAGGGAACACATCATGGCCATTCCAAACAACCGAATCAAGGTGTTCTGATCGCTCATAAATTTTCCTCGCCATTCCCTGGGGTTGTTAAACCCAGCTAAATCAACCTGGGAAGACGCATGATTCTACATTGGCAGAGCGAGATCTCTTGAAAGAATCGTTGGATTCTAAAGGAACGAGATCTGGGACAGAATGCATCCCGGCGAGGCGCCCTTCGCTCCAACGGAGAAACGCCCTCTATCCAAGGCAATGCGGGGACTGACAGGATCGCGCCCTACGTTGACGGCCTTTCGTAGAGAGGCCAGCCTACCCGCGAACGGCGGAGCGCATCCAAGCGGCAATGAGTTCTCCGTCTCGCCTTGCTGTGCTGTTGTGCCTCTTTGCCGGGCTTGCTACGACCACGGTCTTTTCGCAGGACACGGAGTCACCGTGGCCGGACAGTCCCTCGCAAAGCAAAGAAGCAGCCGGTCAGCCGCCAGACTCGCCGACGAAACGCGATGTGACGTGGCGCAGCCTTCCCAGAGCGTTCGCGCAGGACCAGAAGGCGATCTGGTGGACTTTCCCGGGACAAGTCGCCCGTGGGAATCATTTGATTCCGACCCTGGCGATCGCGGGGACGACCGCGGGACTCATCATCGCCGACAAGCACACGATGCCCTATTTCAGCTCACATGCCCGGAACCTGGATGAGCTGAATGAGCCGTTCCAGTCCCCGATCACCAGTGGCGCGGTGATTCTGGTGCCGGCTTCGCTGATGGTGGCGGGCTATGCGCGCCACGACTCGTACCAGATTGACACCGCGCTGCTTTCCGCAATGGCGTACGCTGACAGCGCTGTCGTCGACCTGGCGATCAAGGCCATTACGCGTCGCGAACGTCCGTCGGATGTCCCGCCCGGCGCTCCATTCACGAATACCTTCTTCAATGGCGGTCAATCTCCCTTCAAGGGCAGCAGCTTTCCCTCGGGCCATGCGGCCGGCGCATTTGCGGTGGCGACAGTGGTGGCCACGCGTTATCACCGGCACCGCTGGGTGCCATGGGCGGCATATGGCTTTGCGGGAGTCGTGAGTCTGTCGCGCATCACGACAACATCCCATTTCCCTTCGGATGTTTTTCTTGGGGGAGCCCTTGGTTACACGATCACGCGCTATCAGGTATTGCGTCCGCGATAGCTTATGGACACCCGAATCCAGGGTGGACACTTATTGCTACCACTGAGAAGTACGTAATCACTCCGCAGACCATCAGGCCCTGGGGAGATTCGCTCCTGACTTGATTTGCTGAGCGCCCCATCCTCCTGGCGAGGGCCCCGTCGCTCTAATAGAGAAACGATCTCCATCCAGATGGCACAATAGAGTGACCATTCTGCGGTTCAACCTGCTTAACTGGGAGCTCTATGAGCGCAAATGCAGCAACAGACAGCAATAGCAATCCCATCGGTGTTAATGCGAACACGAACGTCGTGGTCTCCAGCCTGTCGCTAACCATCCCGCGCGGCAGAGCGCATACTGCGTTTCTGATCGGACACTTCAGTGGAGACACAATCGCGGCCAATGGTGGAGAAGCCGTCGCTGGCATTTTGGTGGATGGCAATCTGATGATGGACACGCTAGTGAACAACCTGCAAGGAAACAGTGGGACTTTGCTGTCACTCTCCGGCGTGCTTAGTCTGAAGGCAGGTAGGCATAGATTCGAGCTTCAGGCTTTCATGACCAACATGACTTCGGCGGCGGTGCATCATCGGTCGCTCACGGTGATTGATCTGGGATAGATTCGGCGTGAAATCTGGGCTTGGTTGCAAGTTTGGAAATGGAACCCATACGTTGGCGCTCTGATTCCAGGTGGCTGAGCTCCGGTAAGTCCGCTTCCATACTGTCGAAGATGGATTCGCAGCGGATCGATAGCAAAAGCTCCCACCCTGGCCGCAAAGCAGGTGACTAGAATCGGGCACCCCTGAGAGCATTTTCAAAATAGCAGGCTCGATTGTTGAGCTGCGCTTCAGGCAATTACGCACCCTTATCTACAAAAGCTTAGGAAAATTACTCAAGTGTAGCCGGAAAATTCGCAGCAGGCATCCAAGTGGATAGGGTGTAACTGAATGGCTGCGACTGCTTTAACCCGGGATATCGCCATCGCCCACGGACGTGCGCTCAAGACTGCAAATGGGCTGACCGCAATGTTGTGCGGATGTTTGCCGGCGATCGCTTTTTGCTTTTTGTCTCGACCCAGTTTCGGAACTTGGATTCTCGGTCTGGTTGTAGGGCTGATGTGGGCTACCGGGTTTGAGTACGCTTATCATCGATTCCTACTCCATTGGCCGGGGACATTGTGTGCCAAAGAACATCTTCGCCACCACATGTCCGTGGACACGCCGGCAGAGGCGGAACATCTGAATCTTGGTGGACATCCAAGTTATGTAATGGTGCTGTTTGCCGTGAATGGACTGCCGATCTTCGCGGCAGACCTGTTGCTCAAACTCGGGCTTGTGCCGGGGATGCTGGTTGCTTTTTCTCTTTACTTTGTCACCACAGAAGAATTTCATTGGCGTATTCATCTTGGGGAATGGCTTCCGCCCGGATTCCAGCGAGCGCGGGCTTATCACCTGTCACATCACGACCGTCCTGATAGACGCTTCAACATTTTTTTGCCACTGTGGGATATTTTGTTGGGATCATCGAAACTTCCTCGAGCGCAATGTAGCAAAAATGTGACCTAAAGAAGTGTCCGCTTCGACTTGGCTCAGGGTTGTGGCGGGTTCTACGGCACCAGGCTGATTTGTCCTGCGCCTACGTGCGCATACAGACGGTATTCGCCGGGACCTTTCTTATGGAATGAGCGGAATAGTCCGCCTTTGGAAACGCCGAAAGGAGAGGCGTGCAAATCACCGGTATAGACTGAGGCCTCAACCTCGCTGTAGTCGTCGGCCTCACCTACCTGAACGGTCAAATCACCAGCGCTTAGTTCGATGTTCTTGTCTCCACTGACCTTACCAATGTCCACTTTTCCGGCCACGATGCGCAGATACAAGTCTGACTTCCTGGGGATCTGAATGTCTACATGGAAATCGTTGTGCGGGCCTTCGCCGACGTATACGGTTGCCGTATTGCCGGAGGACTCAAGGCGGACCCTTACGTCCCGCAAGTCTTCGCGGTCGGACCAGTAATGTAGCTTGATTTTGTCATCGTCGCTGCCGGAAATCTGCAAGGCTGAAGGACCGATGTGCATGCGCACTTCGCCGTGGCGGCGGAAATCCAGCTCGTAATGTGCGTCGTCCACCTGCTTGGCTGAGCGGATCGATTGTGCCATTGAAACCACCGAACATAACAGGACTAAGGCCAGGGCTAGCGAGCGCATACGAGTGCCTCCGTGCGGCTGGTTATAGATACGAGGCTGGTGTGGGGATTGTTCCCTCAAATTTCGACGTCTCGTAGCAAAACACATTGCCCTTTTCAACTACCGTCACTTGGATTTCTCCCCAATGTGCATATGGTTGTTCGCACAACCCTGCCGTTTGGTTTCTCCTCTAAAGGCAAGGAGGAATTATGGCGACCCGGAAAAGTTCGCGTTCCAGAAAATCCAGCGGACGGAAATATGGGAAAGCAGCAGGCAAGAGCGTGGAGAGCGCCATGCGTCGCAAAAAGAGCGGCACGCTGCGTTCGGGAAAACGCGGTAAAGGCGGAAAGGTGAAGAGCCGCAAACAGGCGATTGCCATTGGACTATCGGAGGCGCGCAAGAAAGGCGCCAGGGTGCCTAAGAAGAGGGCAGCCTGAACGGGCTCCTATCCCGTGGGCCAACCCTTGCCTGACACTCTGGTTACTTGTTCCCCAGGCCTTTTCGCGGTGGAATCAAGGTGAGCGGAGGGTTTATGGGACGCCTTTTTGGTTTTGCCGGCACCGTGGTGGTGCTCGCCGTCGGCATGTATATCTATGCGAACCAGGCGAAGAGCGCGATGTCGGTGGGCGGGGCGACCACGCCTACGGGCGCGGTGAATATTACGGGGGTACGCAGTGACTTGCTGAGCCTGGCCAGCGCCGAGCGAAACTACTTTGCCTCGAATTCGAGATATGCATCGCTGGAGGATCTGATCTCCGAAAAGTACGTCACGGTGCAGCGGGAGCGGCCTCCGTATTCGTATGACATCTCGACTACGTCGAGCGGGTTTCAGGTGACGGCAACGCGCACGACTCCGGGATCGCCGATGAAAATCTGGATTGATGAAACCATGCAGGTACAGTCGGGCGATTAAACGAAACCAGGAACAGTCTCGGGCAAGAACCCAGCTCCATTTAAATCTGCGTACTCGTCGTGGCGGCGAATCCATGCTTTCTCGCGTATTTTAAGAATTTGCGATGAAGTGAGAGACCTCCCACACACCAGCAACCGCGAACACCATCGCGATAACGCGGGCAAGCAGTTTGGGCCTGGGAGCCAGGCGTTCGAACGTAATGCCGAGTGTGATCGCCGCCATGGCTGGCACATTCATCACACCGACAACCAGCAAGGCCAACATGAGACCGGTACAACACAAGGCGCAGTTCAGGCCCAGGTGAATGCCATGGCTCCATGCCGCCCGGCAGCTGGGCGAGTCCAGTGAGTTTTGCAGAGACTCGCCTCGGCAAAGGCAGAGACTCCTGCTTTTCCAGCTTGTGAATTGAAATCCGGCCGCCAGCAACAGAGCCATAGCGGAGAGAAACGGAACGGCGCGCGCCAGGGTTGGTGAATGCATTTCGGTACGGGCGCAAGCAACTCCCAGGGGATAGACCGCGGTTCCGATCAGAATCCACACCAGAAAGTAGCCTGCGGCGGCCACCGTGGTCAGCCAGTCCAGCGTGAAGCGATCACCCACGAGTTGCCAGTGGCGATAACGCAACAGCTCTGGCACCAGGGACGGGAGCATCATGGCAACCATCATGACCGCCCACATGCCAACGAATGCAGCCGCAGCTGCCAGAAAGCTTTGGCCGGGCATTTTCATCCATGCCATGGACATGGTCCAGCCGCCGGGCATATTCATTCCGCCGCTCATCGAGCCGCACCAGCGCACCGTGATAGCTGCGCTCGCGGTGAACAGGATTGCGCTCAGCAAGACAAAATTACGGTCCCGCGCCATTGTCGACGCTCCTTAGGAGCCATAGGCCTCGCTTCATGCTGCTTTCGAAATTGGGCCTAGGTCTTGATGACGCCGGTCTGTTGCAACAGCTCCAGCATGGCAATCTCTGCCCAGTGCTCGGCGATCCTGCCGTCGTTCAGACGGTAAATGTGAATCTCGCTCCAGTGAACACGTTTGTTGGTCGGTGGCGCGCCCATCAGAGTTCCCCTGTGGGTGGCGACCGCGGAACTGCGCTCGACCACTTTGTCGCCCACTGCGATCAGGTCATCTTCTGTCACAACAACGTCCGGAAACGCGCCGTTCATCATAATTCCGACTTGCCTGAGGCCTTCAAAACCAGCCGGCATCGGAGTGCGGAAGTGGTGTACGAAATTCTTGTCAAATAGATGTCCCACGCCATCCACGTTGTGTTCGTTCTTGAAGATCCGGGTAAACTCGCGAATCGCCTGTTTGTTCTTGTCTTCGGGTGACATGCTTTCTCCTTCATGCATATTGTGTGTCGTGGGTTGTTGCTGCATACCTTGCTCACCGCGGATTGCGGGCGTGTTTCTCCGGGATCGCCACAATGTGCTTGCCGGCCGGCGCCACTTTCGCGTACTCGTCGTGACGCCGCACCCAGTACTGGCTGCGGCCATTCTCGTCGCGGCCTTTGGGTGCAATGTCGAGGTAGTTGTAGGCGGTGTTCATCAGATCGATGCCACGAGCGTATGTGGAATAGGTATGAAAGATCTTGCCGGACGGGTCTTTGTAGAAGGCGCTTGCGCCCTCGCGCTCGGGGCTGCGTTCTTCCTGCTTTCTAAAGTTGTAGAAGACCTTTCCGCTCTTTAAATCTTCCGGCTTGAACGACACCATGTAGTCGAAGTTGAAGTCGGTTCCTGACGACGAAAGCCATTTGAAGTTCCATCCCATCCGTTTCTGGTATTGCGCCAGCTTCGTATATGGGGCGCGGGAAACGGCAACCATACTTAGGTCGCGCTGGTTCAGGTGAACAATGACAGGATTAAAATTGTCCGCCCAGAAGGAACAGTGCGGGCAGCCCGCATCCCAGTCTGGACTAAACATGAAGTGATAGACGATGAGCTGGCTTCGCCCTTCGAACAGGTCCGCCAGGGACTCCTTACCGTCGGGCCCATCAAAGACATAACGCTTGGTCACCTCCTCCCAAGGCAAGGTACGCCGCAGTTCGTTCAATTTATCGCGTTGGCGGTTGAATTCCTTTTCCTCGGCCAGGAACTTGGTGCGGACTTTCAGCCATTCTTCGTGTGAGACAACCGGATGGTTCTTTAGTACGTTCGTCATAATAGGACACCCACAAAGTCCTTCCTAGAGCTAACTAAACCGCGCCCGAATTTATTCCCAAAGATTCGCAAAAAACTAAGCTTGCCCGCGGCGTGAAAGGTATCCCGCGAACTTCTCCGCGATCGCACCCCATCCTCCTTCGTATCGCTTGGCCACATCAGGCTGAACGAACTTTTCATGCGTGATGACCAGTTCGCTCTCATCGCCCTGAGAAAAGAATTCGACTGTCACCAGGGTCATCGCGCTCGGATTATCCTCGGCGCTCCAAGTGAAAACCAGCTTCGAAGGTGGCTCGACGACCTGATAGGTGCCAATATGGACGTGGTCCTTGTCCGGAGCTTTCATCACAATTCGAAACGAGCCGCCGACACGGACGTCAAGCACGGCTTCGGCCGACGTGACATCTCCGGGGCACATCCATTCGCGAATTCCCTCCGGATCAATCCAGGCCTCAAACACCACTTCGCGGGGCGCGGGCATCCGGCGGCGTATGACCACCCGATGCCTGCCCTCAGTGGAGCTTTCCATGCGCAATTCCTTTCTTTAACGCGCGGGCTTTCTTCTCGACATAAACCTCCAATGCATCCATACGCATTTCCCAGAATTGACGGTAATATTCCAGCCAACGGCTTGCATCGCGCAGTGGACGCGACTCAATCCAGCAATGGTGCTCACGGCCGCGGATTTCACGGCGCAACAGGCCGGCACGCTCCAGCACCATGACGTGCTTGGATATTGCGTTGAATGAGACGGGAAAGGGCCGTGCGATCTCCTTGATTGTCGAGGGGCGCTCGATGAGTCCCTGTAGGATGGCGCGTCGGGTGGGATCAGCCAGGGCGGAAAAAACCTGGTTGAGGTCGGCAGCTGGATGATGTTCAACCATTCGGTTGAACATTATTATTGACGCAGCTTTTCTTTGTCAAAGAAAAAACGAGAAAATTCGCGTGAGTGGAAAAAGCCAGTCACTTGCAGGACCACAACTTTCCCGTTCAGCTTGGGTTTGACGTGTCTGAGCAGGGAGGCTGGGCAGACATGAAAAAGTGGACGATATTGGCGATGCTCTTGCTGGCAATGGTGATGACGTTTGCGGCAACTCCAAAGGCGAATGCTGAGGTCGTAGTGGGAGTCCGAATTGGCCGGGTGGTTCAGCGCCCTGGCTATGTTATGGTCGCCCCGCGCCCCTATTACCCTTACGCATATTATCCGCGTCCGGTGGTAGTGGTTCCAGCGTATGTTCGCCCGGTCCGGAGAGTCTACTATCGCGAGCGCTGGTGGCCGAATCGTTATGCATACCGGCCCTATTACGGACCGAGATATTTCCGGCGCTAGGCAAGAAAAGGGGCGCGGCGCATGCGCCAGACCAGACTAGAACCCAGCGCCATACCAGACCTACCATGGAGCCCCGGCCTCTACGGCCCGTACCGCGAAGCCTGGCATTTATTACCTGGCATTTATTAGAGGAGTGACGAGTTGAGCAGGTCTGGAATTTGTTTGGAAAACCGGGGAGGGTCAGAACCTTCCCTCAGAAAAGAGTTTCTAAATCCCGTGCTCCGTGAACCACACGAAGAACAATAAGCTTTGATCGCCGAACCTGATAAAAAAGTAAATGTTTGGGGACCCGCCTATAGGCAGGCTACGAACATCTCTCAGCTCAGGAGCTCTGAATGAGCATACTTTTCCGCTGGTCGGATTTCTTGAGGTACGCAGGACAGTGTCAGTTACAGCTTTATCCCAACGCTTTGCCAAGGGATGGCCCGACTTCGCTATATACCAATCTGCTTGTTCCAAAATATCAGCGACAGGCAAATCACTGAGAACAAGCTGAACTCTGTTCAAGTTCTCCGTGCCCGCTCACGCAGCGCTGAGATCAAACCTCTTCGTCGTATCTCCGCCACCGGCAATTCAATCTTGGGGCTCTTGGCTGCCGCTATCAGGTCTTGCTCGAGATTTCCCAGACGGCGTTCCTTGTCCCGGCGAATCAGTTCGCGAACGTACTCGCTCGGCGTCCCCCAGTCTCCGGACGCGACTTGTCCTTCCACGTAATTCTTCAGAGCTTCGGGGAGTGAAATATTTAAAGAGGTCATTGCCATACCTTCATATTATGGCAGTTTATGATGACTAGGCAAAATGCGAAATTCCTCTGAGAAGACCAACCATTAACTTATGACATGGAATTCTCTAAGCACGACGAAGAGTTGCTCAAAAGAATCCACCGCAACAAGTTCGGCTCGGAATTCATCGAAATCACTCATTTCTTCCCAGTAGTCTCCTTGTTTTTTGAAGCACCTCAGAAAAAGGTCTTTTACGTTGTCCAAGGAAATCTTCGGCAGCGCAGCGAACGTAAGTTCGACTTCATACATCGGATTTGCTTCCAAGAACCCAATAATCTCTCCAATTCTCCACGGGAAAAGCATCCGCTTCTTTTGCCGCTTGAGAATGCGAAAGCTGTTTCCATTTGCGTCGATGATGATTGGTTGTTCAGGAAAACGAGCGCTTTTCTTCAGTCCCAGCCGATTTCCACGTCCAATGGGGCCACTGATCTGGGTTACAAAGCCGCCTTCAAAGAAGATGGCTGGAAAACGTATTTGCGCGGCGGTCAACTCTGCTGAAGCGGTTGTGGAATCCGTGTTCATCAGATATCGTGGTGAGACTAACGGGGTGCGATTTCAAAAACAAGTGGTTCTATAACTTCAAGATTCATCCTCACCAGCGCCCATGCACCAGCGGCTTCACCCGCGCATCATAAATCCGCTTCACCTTCTGCATCGTTTCTAGAGAAAGTCCCGGCAGATCTGAGGTTTTGCAGTTCTCCGCAACCTGCTCCGGACGCTTTCCGCCGGGAATGGCGCAGGTGACCGCATCGAACATCAGGATCCAGCGCAGGGCGAACTGGGGCATGGTAACGCCGGGCGGTAACAGCGAGCGAATTTCTTCTACCGCTTCCAGCCCAACTTTGTAATCCACGCCGGAAAAAGTCTCGCCGACATCAAAGGCTTCACCGTGGCGGTTGAAGTTGCGATGGTCGTCGGAGGCGAATTGCGAATCCGCGCGCAGCTTGCCGGTCAACATGCCACTTGCCAGCGGGACGCGCGCCAGAATTCCCACTCGCTTTTCTTTGGCCTTGGGAAAGAAAGTTTCCGCCGGTTTCTGGCGGAAGCAGTTGAAGATGATCTGCACCGTCTGCACGTTGGGATATTCGATTGCCTTGAGCGCCTCTTCAACCTTTTCCACGCTCACGCCGTAGTAGCGGATCTTGCCGGCTTTGACCAGATCGTCGAGCATGCCGAAAACTTCGGCGCGGTTGTAGATTTCGGTCGGCGGGCAGTGCAGTTGCACAAGATCGATGGTGTCGGTGGAAAGATTTTTCAGGCTGCGGTCGATCCACGCGTTGAGATTGTCGCGGCTGTAGCCTTCGACGGTTTGCTTGGGTAAGCGGCGTCCGGCCTTGGTGGCGACGACGATTTCTTCTTTGCGCGATTTCTTGAGTTGTGCGATCAGGCGTTCGCTGCGGCCATCGCCGTAGACGTCTGCGGTGTCAATGAAGTTCACGCCGGAGTCTATGGCCTGGTTCAGTGCGGCCAGGGATTCCTCGTCAGAAACATTTCCCCACGCGCCGCCAATGGCCCAGGCGCCAAAACTGATATCAGAAACTTTCCAGCCGGTACGGCCTAGTTCGCGGTAGTTCACGATTATTCTCCGTAGAAATCACTCTTGCATTTTGTCGTTCCGACGAGGCACGAAGCGCCAAGGAGGAATCTGCTATTTGCATACAGTATCTGTGGTGCTGTCCAGGACAAGCAGATTTCTCTCTCGGAATGAATCAGTGTTGAAAAGGCCGCGAATGAATCGCGGCCCCATGTTGTTAATCCGTTTGATATCCGTGCGAATCCGTGGCTAAGGCTAGTGCCGGCCGCCGCCGCCGCGTCCACTATGGCCGCCACCGCTACGTCCACCACGCGGCCCGCCTCGTCCCCGTCCTCTTCCTCCTCCTCCGCCACCGCCGGGCCGGCCGCCGCCGCGCCCGCCACGATCACGGAAAGGTGGGCGGTCTCCGGCTGGGGCTTGGGGAGCGCCGTCACGGTTGAAGTTGGGCTCTTCATCTGGGAAATCCCCTCCGCCTTCGATGGTCAGAGCCGGCGCGTGGGCCGGGGCCGGAATCCCTTCACCCTGTGCTTCGGTTGTTTCTCCACCCTCGGGAGGCGGCGCACCGCCACCCATCTTGGCGCGCTGCTCTTTCAAGATCGCTTTGCGCGAGAGGCGTATGCGATTGCCCTCAACCGCCAGCACCTTCACCAGCACCTGATCGCCCTCTTTCAGTTCGTCGCGGACATCTTTGATTCTGTGTTCCGCAACTTCGCTGATATGCAGCAGGCCATCCGTACCAGGGATGATTTCGACAAACGCGCCGAACTCAGCCAGGCGTGTGACGGTGCCGAGGTAAGTCTTTCCGACTTCGGCGGTAGCAGTCAGGTCGCGGATGATCTGCAAGGCCTTGTTCGCCGAGGTTTCATCGTTCGAAGCCACGTTGACCTTGCCGGAATCTTCCACATCGATCTTGACGCCGGTCTGCTCGATGATGGAACGGATCATCTTGCCGCCGGGCCCGATGACGTCGCGGATTTTGTCCACGGGAATCTGCAGAGTGTAAATTCGTGGCGCGAAGGTTGATACTTTCTCGCGTGGCGTGGCTAGGCCTTCGGCCATCTTGTCGAGAATGAAAAGCCGTCCGCGTTGCGCCTGGGCCAGCGCCTCACGCATGATCTGCGGGGTAATCCCGCCGACCTTGATATCCATTTGCAGAGCGGTGATGCCGTCTTTGGTCCCGGCAACCTTGAAATCCATGTCGCCGTAATGGTCTTCAGCGCCTGCGATATCGGTGAGGATGGCATAATCATCGCCTTCCTTCACCAGACCCATGGCGACTCCGGCCACCGGCGCCTTCAGCGGTACGCCAGCGTCCATGAGCGAGAGGGAAGCTCCGCAAATGCTGGCCATCGACGATGAACCATTCGACTCCAGAATGTCGGAGACCACGCGCATGGCATAGGGCCACTTCTCTTCCGTAGGAAGCACGGCGGAGACCGCCCGTTCCGCCAATGCTCCATGACCAATCTCACGACGGCCCGCGCCGCGCAGGAATTGAACTTCTCCCACAGAAAACGGCGGGAAATTGTAATGCAGCATGAAACGTTTCTTGGCTTCGCCCTGAAAAGTCTCAAGGCGCTGCATGTCGTCGGTGGTGCCGAGCGTGGTGGTTACCAGAGCTTGAGTCTCTCCGCGAGTAAAGATGGCACTGCCGTGAGTTCGGGGCAACACTCCTACCTCGACCCAAATGTCGCGGATCTGGTCGAAGGCGCGAGCGTCGGGACGCCGCTTCTGGCCGATTACGGCATCGCGGAAGATGCGCTCACGCAGCAATTCGTAGTAGTGCTTGAACTTCTCCTGGGCTTCTTCATCTTCTTCGGGAATTTCTGCGATGCACTTCTTCTTGATGTCCTTGACCAGCGCGTAACTTTCAGACTTGGGATGCTTTTGGGTGTCCAGCGCATCGGTTAATTCCGCGCCGACTTTCTTCTTCAGGCTGTCGAAATAGGCCTGATCAAATGCCGGTGGGACCGCTTCTCTCTTTTTCTTCCCGGCTTTCTCCCGCAGTTCGTTGATGGCGGCACAGATCTTTTTGATTTCAGCGTGACCGAATTCGATGGCATCGACTACGGTTTCTTCTTTCACTTCCTTGGCGCCGGATTCAATCATCACGATGCCTTCGGCGGTGCCGACCACCATGATGTTCAGCAAGCTGTCCGCCATCTCGGGATAGGTTGGATTCACCACGAAACTGCCGTTCACCAAGCCCACGCGGACTGCGCCGACTGGGCCCAGGAACGGGATATCGGAAATCGTCAGCGCGGCCGAGGCGCCATTGATACCGACAACGTCGGGATCATTCTCCGCATCGGCGGAGAGCACGAAGGCGATGACTTGCGTCTCGCACTTGAATCCCTCCGCGAACAATGGACGGATGGGGCGGTCAATCTGGCGGCTGGTCAGAATTTCACGCTCACTGGGCCGGCCTTCACGCTTGATGAAGCCGCCGGGGAAACGTCCGCCGGCATAGGTGTATTCCCGATAATCCACCGTGAGGGGAAAGAAATCGATTCCTTCGCGTGGGTCTGGATTTGCCGTGGCAGTAGCCAGGACTACGCTGTCACCTAATCTGGCAACGACGGAACCGTGGGCTTGCTTGGCTAATTTTCCAGTTTCAAAGGATAGGGTTTTACCACCGGCTAACGTAACGCTTACTTCTTGTTTCATGTTCATTCCTTGTAGACAGGGCGGTGCGTCTTGCAGCTCTATGAGACTGCAAGGGGTGAGCCAGTCGAGACTCCGGAGATGAGTGGGAGTTCACGCTTCGCCGCTCCTCAAAAAATGGACTACTGCCGGCTGTCTTGCAGTAGATGATGGACGATTCCTGGGGTCAAAAAACTACGGGCCTGCTACTTCCGCAGGCCGAGCTTGTGGACGACATTCTTATAACGATCGGAATCGTATTCTTTGAGGTAGTCGAGCAGGCGGCGACGCTTGCTGACCATCATGAGAAGTCCGCGGCGTGAGCCATGGTCCTTCTGGTGCGCTTTGAAGTGCTCCGTCAATTGGCCAATCCGCTCGCTTAACAGCGCGATCTGGACTTCCGGGCTACCCGTATCGGTGGGATGCGTGCGGTGCTGGTCAATGAGGGTCTGTTTTTGTGCTCTGGCTAACACTTACCTGATGCACTCCTGTCTTCTAGTTTTTTCGATTGTGTTTGTAACGTGTTTGAGAATAACACGTTAGATCGGGCACTGTAAAGGTTGTCCGGTAGTGAGCCTGCCGTTGTTGGCGGCTTTTGCGGAAGTTCTTTGCGCTCTTTGCGATAAGCTTTTGATCTTCCCGGCCCAATGCACAACTTTGATCGCAAGCGCGCAGACGGGGATACTCGAAGTTTGCAAAGAAGTCAAAACTGAGCCATTACCCCAGTTCCGGCAAGGCCAGTTTCTGTTGCTTGCAGCCCCTCATACAGAGCTATATTCTTCTTGCGAAATGTCCACCCTGGTTGAATGTGTCCCGAACTTTTCCGAAGGTCGCGACAAGGCCAAAGTAGATGCCATCGTCGAGGCCATGAAGATCGACGGAGTCTATCTGCTCGACCGGGAGATGGACTCTGATCACAACCGTTGCGTGATCACCCTGGTTGGCGAACGGGAGCCGATTCAAGAGGCTGCGATTCGTGGCGTGGGCCGGGCCGCAGAATTGATCGATCTGACGCAACACCAGGGGGCGCATCCCCGCATGGGCGCGGCGGATGTAGTGCCGTTTATCCCGATCGAAGGCGTGACGATTGAGGATTGCGTTGCCATGGCGCGGCATGTAGGTGAACAAATATGGAAACGGCATCAGATCCCCGTCTACTTGTATGAGGCGGCTGCTACCTCGCAGGAGCGTCAAAATCTGGAGAATATCCGGCGCGGCCAGTTTGAGGGAATTCGCGCGGAGATGGCTACAAATCCTGCAAGGAAGCCTGACTTCGGCGATCCCAAAGTGCATCCCACAGCGGGCGCCACGGTTGTGGGAGCTCGCAAGTTTCTGATCGCCTACAACATCTTTCTGAATACGGCGGATGTGGAAATTGCCAAGAAGGTCGCCAAAGCGGTGCGGTTTTCCAGCGGCGGATTGCGCTTTGTGAAGGGAGCGGGTTTTCTGGTGCGCGGATTGGCCCAGGTTTCCATGAACCTGACAGACTTCGAGCAGACGCCGGTGCACAGAGTGTTTGAAATGGTGAAGACAGAAGCGGCTCGCTACGGAGTAGCGCCGCTGAGCAGCGAGATTGTGGGTTTGATTCCGAAGCGGGCGCTGGAGTCGGCGGCGGAGTGGTTCTTGCAGGTGGAGAACTTCGATTCCTCCCTGATTCTTGAAAACCGCCTGGCGGCAGTGATGGGCGGGAAAATGGCAGTCGGCGGATTGCGCGCCGGCGTGGAGCCCTTCGTTGAGCAGCTAGCGGCGCCTACGGCGACTCCCGGGGGCGGAAGCGCAGCGGCGGCTGCGGGAGCCATGGCGGCGGGGCTGGCGCACATGGTGGCCTCGATGTCGCGGGGGAAGAAGGCCTATTTGCGGTATGAAAGCGAATTGAGCGCGGCCATCGGGCGACTGTCACAGCTTCGTGAGGAATTGAAAGCGGCGATTGATGCCGATGCACAGTCCTACGATTCGGTGATGAAGGCTTATAAGCAGGCCAAAGTCTCGGCCAACGCGGATGGCTTGGTGGAGTCTGCGTTGCAGCAGGCTACGAGTGTGCCGCTTGGCGTGGCAGAGCGAGCTAACCAGGTGGCCAGAATCGCGGAGAGTTTAAGGCCGATCACGAATCCCAACATGAAGTCTGATCTCATCACGGCTTTGGCATTGGCGGAAGCCGCGATCCAAGGAGCGTTGGCGAATGTGGAGATCAACCTGGAGTCGCTGAAGGATGCTGAGTTCGTTGAGAAGATAAGAAGTGAGGTCGATCGGTTCAAATCCGTGAGTCTCTCCAACCCTGCATAAGCGGGCGGGTCACAGCTCGAGGGAGCAGTTACCCGCGAAGGGAATTCGGCCGAACCCAGAGACCGGGAAGTAGCACTCCCGGAATCGTACCTCGGTGACTATTGATCAAGTTCTTCCTTGGAATAGAATTGATTACTTGAAGGTTACTGTCTGATATCAATCTGCATCGAACTTAAAGTAGTCGAGGTTTCTATGAATCGAGCGAGAGTTCTGTTTTTGGCGGTCTTGATGATGGCAAGTTCCGCCTGGGCGCTCCCATTGGGGAGTGCGGCACGGGTGGTGATTCCCTCGGACATCCAGCAGATTATTTCCGTGGATTACCGCACCATGAAGGACTCCAATACCGCGATGGCGCTGAAGGCGCAGGTCCTCCCCGAGAACTTGAAGCAGTTCGAAGCTGCGTTGAAGGGCATGGGCATTGATCCGGAGAAAGACGTCGACCAGTTGACGTTCGCTTCCTATCGAATGAAACAGTCGGTGCGGGTGATGGGGGTGGCTCAAGGCGCTTTTTCCGGGAAGGCCGTGATCAAGAAAATGACTCTGCGCAAGATCAAGCCGGTCAAATATCGCACCGCGGATATTTACCCGATGAGCAACGGCATGGAAATGTCCTTTCTGGAAGAAGATACCTTGTTGTTTGGCGACCATGCGGCTATGAAAGACGCATTGGATGCGCGTGATGGATATATTTCCACCCTCGATTCCAACAACCAGGTTGTGGACATGATCGGCTCGGTGGATTCAGGGACGGTCTGGAGCGTGCTCGATCAGCAGGGAACGCAGAACATGATGCGCTCAGCCTTGGGCGATGCCTCGAAACTGGGCGACTACGAGACGGTCAAGAAGCGCCTTTTGGGATCGCGCTACACCATGAATTTTAACAATGGCGTGAATTTCGATTTGGATGTTTTGACGTCGGATTCGGTGACGGCAGCGACGCTTTCCACGCTGGTGCAGGCGGGGATGCTGTACCGCAAGATGTCCGCTTCGGCCACCGAAAAGGTGGCGTTAGAGAACGTGAAAGTGAATTCGGACAGCTCGAACATTCAGTTCCACTTCAAGACCGACGACAAGCAGTTCCAGGCGCTATTGCATTCGGATTTGTTTGCCGCAGTTTCGAAATAAACTAAAGCTTTCGCGCCACGAACCGCAGCCGCATATAGTCGGCGGTCCAGCGGCCCTGCTCGTCGCAGAGTAAGGGCCGCAACATCTTGGTGGCATCGTCCAGAAAATTGCCTCTTTCTTCCTTCGGTAAAACTGCACAGAATGGATTGGCAAACGTTTCCAGCCAGCCACGCATGCCGGTGGGAAGCGGTGTCGGGCGGGGAATGAGTTGGACGTTTTCTGCGATAAATCCCGCGCTCTCCAGACGCGCGGTGTAGTCATCCACGGTCGGGAAGTACCAGGGACTGGCATGTGTGGCGTTGCTGATCCCGCGTCTTTCGAGTCCTACCGTAAGGGCCAGATGGATCGCGGCCACGCAACCGTGACCTCCCATCTCGCCGACGAAGCGCCCAGGACGGCGAAGGGCGCGGTAGGCTGAGGCAATCGCGGCATCGGGATCGTCTTTTACCCAATGCAGGACGGCGTTGGAAAACACGGCGTCAAATTCGTTTTCGAACGTCAGCGCGGTCCCATCCATCAGGCGCGCGTCCAGGCCGCGCTTTCTGGCGGATGCCACCATTTCTTCAGAGCTATCCACTCCAACAACATGCACGCCTAGTGCGGCCAGTTTTTCGGTCAGAACTCCGTCACCGCATCCCAGGTCGAGAACCCTTTCACCGGGTTGCGGTTGAAGAAGATCGAGGACTGGCTGGCCGAGGGCGGGGACAAAGCCTGCGTTTGCAGCATAGACTGCCGGGTTCCAGGTTTGTACGGACATCCTGTCATTCTAAGTGATCAACCGGCAGAAAGCTGGAAACTGATCACTCACAACCCGGTTCCTGGCTACGCGGGAGGGTGTATCGGGTGCCAGTTCTTAGTTCTCCGTTTTGCTACACTTCTGATATGAGCCCTCAGGCTTTCACCGACGTCCCCACCGCCATCGAGGAGATTCAGGCGGGCCGCATGATTGTGGTGGTGGATGACGAAGACCGCGAAAACGAAGGAGACCTGACCCTTGCGGCGGAGAAGGTTACGCCCGAGGCCATCAACTTCATGGCCAAGCACGGGCGGGGTTTGGTGTGCCTCACGATGACTGAGGAGCGGCTCGATCATCTCCGCATCGGGCCGATGAGTGCCGAGAATACCTCCAATTATGGGACGGCGTTCTGCGAAGCGATCGATGCGCGGCAAGGAGTGACCACGGGAATTTCCGCGTACGACCGCGCCCACACCATCAAGGTCGCGATTGATCCTGCGACCCGGCCTTCTGACCTGGCGCGGCCAGGGCATGTTTTTCCGTTGCGCGCGCGCAAAGGCGGAGTACTGGTGCGGGCGGGCCAAACCGAAGCTTCGGTCGATCTGGCTCGGCTTGCCGGATTGGTTCCGGCCGGGATCATCTGCGAGATTATGCGGGATGACGGCAGTATGGCGCGGATCCCGGATCTCATTGCCTTTTGCCGCGAACATAATTTGAAGATGGTGACGGTCGCGGAAGTAATTCGCTACCGCATGCAGAACGAGCGTTACATCCATCGGATCGGCGAATCACTGATTGCTACCCCGCATGGGGAATTTCGCTTGATCGCCTACGAGAGCGAAGTGGATGGCGGAGAAAGTCACCTGGCGCTAGTGCGTGGTGACATTGAATCTGGCGGCGGGCCAGTGCTGGTGCCCTTTTGCGACTGCCGAGACATGATTGAAGGCTCCATGCGCGACATTGCGCAGGAAGGGCGTGGGGCGCTGATCTATTTGCATCAGAATTCAAAAAGCTTTGCCACCGAAAAGGTGGGCGACCGCACGCTGCTTTCATTTCACCGGGACAAGATTTCCCCTTCGCTGCCCGAAAGCCAGCGCAAGACCCAGCGTGAGATCGGGCTCGGAGCGCAGATTCTGGCCGATCTCAATCTGCGCAGAATCCGGCTGCTGACCAACCACCCGCGGAAGGTGGCAGCGCTGGAGGGATTTGGAATTGAAATCGTCGAGCAGGTGCCAGTGACGCTGGCACGGGCCAGAGTGAAGTAGGGCCGCGTCTTCTGCCCAAAAGCAAGAAAAGAACGCGGAGCCCCCGCATGGTTCGCTGAGAAACTGTCGCAACCATTAACCCACTTCGCCGGCCTCCATCTCATCCACATAGCACCAGACCCAGGATTCGCCTGGCTCGATGGAGCGAATCAAGGGATGCTTTGATTTGTGGAAGTGCTTGGTGGCGTGTTTGTTCTTGGAAGAATCGCAACAACCCACATTGCCACAGACCAGGCACATCCGCAGGTGGACCCACTGGTCACCCATTTTCACGCACTCATCGCATTGGTGCTGGTTGGTTTCACGGAACTTGATTTGCTCGAGGTGAGTGCACTTTTTGGCCATACCGGACTCTCCATGTCATTTTGTATCACAGCACTAACTCTGATTTGTGGCCGCCCAATTGGGTTGTCTCCGCGAACTCCGCGCGGGTTCTCGGCGTCCTCGGCGGTTAGAATGTTTTGCTTTTAGGCCGGGAAAATCAAAAGACTCGAACCGCAGGGGTCATCTGAGAATGGCCGCGAAGAACGCAGAGATAGCAGCAGCTACTTTGGGGACAGTTTTTTCTCCAGGCCGTCAATCCAGCCGGATTGAAATTCCGGTGCAATGGTTCTAGCGGACCGAAGCGCTTTCTCGTAGGCCTGCTTGGCTTCGTCGGGGCGCTGCATGGCAGTGAGGATGTCTCCCAACAACGCATTCGGGCTTACCGCATCCGGTGCCAGCGCCACGGCTTGCTGGCACTCAGCCAATGCTTCGGGCAGTTGCTTCGCGTAGAAGAACTCACGAGCAGTTTGTGTGTGGCTCAAGGACGCGGCCTGGGGAATCTCAAAGTGCCCCTGAAATACCAGAACGCCATAATCGATCGCATCCACCGGTGGGATGTGTTGGAACTGCTCGTAGGGATTCAACGGCGGCGCGCCGAATTCGTACCCGGAGAGATCGCCGGCGCTGATCAGTACCGTGCCGTCAATGGCGGGAGGGGCTTCAATTTTGGCATTCACCCACAATGAGTCGAGGGTCGGTAGCGGCTTGCAGGGAATGCCGTAGTCGCGGAAGTCCACCACTCCCTGCGCGAAATAAACGAACCAGCAATCTTTGATTCCGCGCCGATCCAGGTAGCGTTTTACGGATTTGAGTTGTTGTGCCCAGTCCGCGTTGGAATCAGTCAGATACTTGTAAGTTTGCGAAGGTCCACCCCAGAGTTCATTGGCGTAAGCCATGTAGGCGGGATAGGTGCGGGCCCCGGAAATCGCCTGGAATACCAGCAAAGCGGCCACTCCATAGAGCCAGCGCCGGTCGCCCTCAATCAATTTCCATGCTGCGCCCGCGGCCAGCACGATCAGGAACATGTACATGGGAAGAATGTGGCGCAGGCCAATGTTCATGCGCGACCAAATGGCAACGAGCAGATAGAAGGCAGGCGGAATCGAAAGGAACAGAATCTCCCGCCAGGCCGTGAAGCGACGGGTAAACATGCTCCACGCGGCTAACCCAAGCAAGATTAACAACGTCAGCGTGGATTTGATCAGGAATGCGGCTGGGAAGTAGAACCAGACTCCATGCAGGTAGGTTGTTCCGAATATATAGCTGGTGTAGAAGTCGGACATGAAGCGCACATCAGCCAAGCCGTAGATGTAGGATTCGGGCAGCAGGCGCCAGTGGGCCACCGTCGAAAGCAGACGAACTTCGTGAGGCCGTGAAAGTTGCTGTACCAGCTGCGAGAGCGGCGGATTCAATTGCAAGCCGCCCGCTCGCGCCTCATAGCGGAAGCCATAGAACGCCCACAAGACGGTGACCGCAATCGCACTTACAACCACCAGGGCCAGCGCCAAACGCGCGATATGCTTTCCCGTCGGGACTTTTTCTGCTGACGTGTCGCCGCGCAGAACTTCGCCAATCGACAACAACAGCAGTATGGGGAACACCAGGATGCCTGTGTGCTTGGAGGCAAGCACCAGTCCGGACGCAACTCCAACCACCAGCAAACGCGAAATCGAGGGAGACTTCACGTAGCGATAGAAGGCGTAGATGGAAGCGAACAGGAAGCAGGACAATGCCATATCGGTGCCGACGACAGCTCCATGGGCGAGCAGGTTCGGATCAAATACGAACAGGCAGAGCGCGATGAAGGCGGCGCCGGTGCCAAACATTTCCCGGGCAGCCAGAAAGACCAGCGTGGCCAGCAGAAGCGTGAGTAGCGATGCGGCCACGCGGGCTCGCCAAACGATCTGGTTGAAATCATTCTTGAAGACGAAGTCCTTGCCACTCAGAAAAGCTTCCTGCTTGAAATTGCGATTCTGAAGCGCGGGTATTTTCAGATCAAGCGGCAGAAGCGGGACAGCCGCCAGCATTTTTACCAAAGGAGGATGCTCCGGGTTGAGACCGAAATCAGCGTGCTTTAAAGACATGTAGCCGGCGAAGATGTGATCGTCTTCATCCCAAGCGATGGAAGTGCGGTTGGCTAAGAAGGCCAATTGCAGGAATAGAACAGTCAGTAAAGTGGCAACGCTAGTTATGATCCAGGTGCGATGGTTTCCGCCGGGCGGGGTGATGGGGGTCCTCCGAAATAGAAATGCTGCGATCCAAATGAAGCGCGCCAAGTATAGACCAGGGAAACGATGGCGGGCTAGTGGACGCGTCCCATCTTGTCAAAGGGCCAGTATCCGAACACCGCTTTGCCGTAGATGAAGCGCTCATTCACCGGGCCAAAGTTGCGGCTGTCCTTGGACATGTTGCGGTGGTCACCCAGGACGAAATAGGTGTGGGCAGGAACCACCACCTCCGGATAAGAATCATCGTCAGCGAAGCCCCCGGCAACATAGTCTTCGATTAACGGTGTGCTGTTCACAAAGACCCGGCCCGATTCGATGCGCACGCGGTCTCCGGCGACGCCGATGACGCGCTTGATATAGCTAATGCTAGGGTCGCGAGGGTAGTGGAACACAACCACATCGCCGGGTTCGATGGATTCAATGCGGTAGACAAATTTGTTGATGAAAATGCGCTCCTGATCATCCAGCGACGGCATCATGCTGGTGCCTTCCACTTTGACTGGTTGATAAAGAAACAGAATGATGAAGGCAGCAATGGCGAGAGCAATTCCCAAATCCCGCAGCCACGTAGTCATAAGCTTAGCGGCGCGGGAAGAAGGTGGCGCTGCCGCTCGCGGGGTTTCCGCCGCGGCGGTTGTGTCCGGAATGGAAAGGTCTGCCACAGCGGTTTCTATTTTATATGGATCGAGGATGACCTGATCTTACCGGTAAATCAGTCCCGACACCGGCGGTAACCTGGTTCTGTGCTCCCACGGTACAATAGATGTCGAGGTTCTGGATATGTGGATGCGTGCAACGGTTCTTTGTAGCCTTTTTATTGTGATCTTTGCCTTCTCCTCGCCGTGGGCGATTTCCCAGCAAGGGCAAGTACCGGCCTACAATGCTGCGCCTCCGGCAAAAGGCAAGGTTTTGCCTCCCATTCTCGAAAAGGAGCAGCTTTGGGGAGACAATGCTCGCTCCGACTTCCAAACCCATGCTTATGAGTTAGCCAAGAAGATTCCCGCCGTGTTGCATCAGCAACCTTGCTACTGCTACTGCGACCGCATGGGGCATAAGAGTCTGCATAGCTGCTTCGAAAATACTCACGGCGCTCAGTGCGACGTTTGCCTGAAAGAACTGTATTACGCTTACTCGATGAACAATAAGGGCAAGACCGCGCGGCAAATCCGGCAGGGAATCATCAACGGCGAGTGGAGGCAGGTGGACCTGCAAAGCTCGGGTAAATTGAACTGAAACGCTGAGGTCGGTGTGTCTTGGTGATTGACCGTCTGAGTTGACGGCTGGCCTGTGGCGCGTATAACCTTGCAGCGCAAAGCAATAAACGCGGAAGTTTGGTTTTCCACAAGCTGGTTTTAGCCGCTTGTGACTGATGGTCAGCAGGAAGATGGGCTGAAGCTTCAGCCAAGACTACAGAGCAGCTTGATGGATTCCATCCAAATCAAGCAAAGAGAGAGACTTACGAAGAATCGAGGACAGGTTCTCCAGATGGCTCAGAAGACGCCGGCGAAAAAGAGTCACGCCGAAGATCCTCATTATTCACAGGCTGTGCAAAACTACGAGGCTGGTCTACGCGCTCTTCAGGAGCGCAAATTCGACAAAGCTCGCACCCATTTGCAAAAGGTTCTGGAAGGGCCCAAAGAGCTGGCAGACCGCGCCGCAGTACACCTCAACATATGCAACCAGCACGCGGAAAAGGCGGCGGCGCAGTTCAAGACACCCGAAGAACACTATGATTTTGCGGTTTCATTGATGAATGTCGGTGATTACGTAGGCGCGCGTGAGCATCTGGAAAAACTTTCCAAACAGATGCCCAAGGCCGATTACGTTGCCTACGGGTTAGCGGCCCTGGATTGTCTTACTGGGCATGTCGAGGATTCCTTGCGTCATCTTGACCAGGCGGTGAAGCTGAACCCGGTGCTGCGTTTCCAGGCACGGAACGATTCGGACTTCCAGAATCTGGCTGAGGACCCGCGCTTCACCGAGTTGCTCTATCCCGATCCCGGATCCGAAATGACTCCCACGACCGACATCACAGGGGATTAACTTTTCAGGACTCGCCTATGGCGAACGTTTCGCCACGAACCTTACAGCCGTTTCAGGATCTGGCGGGCGGCAGCCGAGAGTTGCGGGTTGTTTCCATCGGTGGTGGCACGGGGCTAGCCACGCTTCTTCGTGGACTCAAGCGCTACGTGAAGACCGCGAATGAACGTCCTTCTCCCCACGATTTTTCCCATCCTGACCAACCTCTGATCAGTGATCTGAGCGCCATAGTTGCGGTCAGCGACGATGGCGGTTCCAGCGGCCGTCTGCGAAAACAACTGGGCATGCTGCCGCCGGGGGACGTGCGCAACTGCATCGTCGCGTTGTCGGAGGACGAAACTCTTATGGCGCAGCTTTTTCAGCATCGCTTTGAAAAAGGTTCTGGGCTGGAAGGGCACAGTTTCGGAAACTTGTTCCTGGCGGCGCTGACTTCCATCACCAAGGATTTCGGGGAGGCGGTGCGGCTTTCTTCAGAGATCCTGGCCACGCGCGGCCACATTTATCCAGCCACCGCCGCGGATGTGCAGTTAGAGGCCGCGATGGACGATGGCCGGAAGGTGCGGGGCGAAACGAATATTACAGTCAGCCATGGGAGAATCAAGGAACTTTTCTTGATTCCCCCGGATGTCGCTCCGTTACCGCAGACGCTGGCCGCAATTGAACGGGCGGATTTGATTACCGTGGGGCCGGGGTCGCTGTTCACCAGCCTGGTTCCAAATCTTCTGGTGCGCGGAATTGCCCAGGCGATTGTAAGTTCTCCGGCCAAGAAAGCTTACATCTGTAATTTGATGACGCAGGCCAATGAGAGCCTGGGCTTGACTGCGGCGGACCACATCCGCGCGCTGAATGGGCACGCGCGTGCCAAACGGTTATTCGACTATGCCCTCATCAATCGTGCCGCGGCTTCTCACAAAATGAAAGCTAAGTACGCGCTCGAAGGCGCCAACCAGATTGTCGCCGATATCGACGCCATTGAAGAGTTGGAAGTGATTCCGGTGCAGGGGGACTATTTGATTGAGGATACCGTAGTCCGGCACGCGACAGACCGTCTGGCGGCGGACTTGCTGGCGCTGGTTTTCTCGCCGGGGAAACATTCTGAGATTGCCCAAGGACGCTCAAGCATGGCGTAGTTGAATTCTCTGTGCCGCGGGTTTCGCTCGGGCTGAGCTTTCAACGTTCTTCACCACAGAGCGCACAGGGTCACACCGAGAAACCACTGTGGCTCTATTTCTGCGCAGCACGCTGCAAACGGATTTGGCTGAGAATTCTTATCTGCTTCCTTCCGGCTTCGACAATTTCCGCCGTTTTCAATGTTGCCAAGCGATTACACCTCATCTTTTGCAACCCGAATGCCCGGTCCGAATCAAATGTTGAAGGCATCCATGCGGTTCGTCAACGATGGGGACAAGGACTTGTAAATGAAGGCGCAACATTTCATTGCCCCGCAGAGTTCAGCGGAGGCCGCGGGAGAGGTGTTTGTCCGTCGGTTATGAATGTCGCTGAGCTTTGGCGGTATCCGGTGAAGTCGATGGGCGGCGAAAAACTGGACTGTGCGAGGGTTGGCCCGCTTGGGATTGACGGGGACCGCGTTGTGCACGTGGAGGATGCCGGCGGACGATTCATTACCGCCCGGACCCATCCCCGGCTGCTTGGACACCGCGCACGGCTGGATTCTTCCGGCGAACCTGTGATTGACGAATTGCTTTGGACATTGCCTGAGGCGCTAAAGCATGTGATCGATATTGCCGGGTCGGGAGCGCGGTTGGTACGCGACGATTCCCCGCAGCGCTTCGACATACTGCCGCTGCTGGTCGCTACGGATGGCGCTATCGCCGCTTTCGGCCGCGATGGGCGGCGGCTTCGCCCCAACATTGTGGTTGGCGGAGTCGCGGGACTCGCCGAGCGCTCGTGGGAAGGGAAGTGCTTGCGCATCGGCAAGACTTTGATCGGGATTGAAGACCTGCGTATGCGCTGCGTGATGACCACTTTTGATCCCGATACTCAAAAACAGGACATCAGCGTGCTCCGGGAAATCGTCAACAACTTCGAAGGCAAACTGGCATTGAATTGCCGGGTGATTCAAGGCGGAGAGATTTGCGTTGGAGACCCGGTTGAGCTCGTTGAAGCCTGTGAACCCGAAAAAGCCTTAGCCGGGATATCGGAGCAGGCTGAATAACTGCGAACGGACCACCGGGCAAGGCGCGGATGGGCTCGGTCGCGGCTATTTTTTTGGAGCCTCCAGCGAACGGCCCTCTGTCCGCCTGTAGACCACACTGGCACCGCTCAAGAACGCTGGATCGATTGCCGCAATGTCTACCCGATAGCTAACCGTGTCCGGCGTGGGAAATCCTGCGGGTACTTTTTGCGTCACTTTTCCCGTCGCTGCCCACTCCGTTCCTCTCTGGAAAATCGTCATGAATCCTATGCAGCTTAATGCAGTCGCATCGTGCCCCATCGGGGTATGGAAAACCCGGCCTTTGCCGTATTGAACGACCAGGACCATGGGCTCGTCGTGGCCCGTGCCTTTATTATTCGGATCGGAGTAGGCAGTGGCTAAAACCGTCATATTTTCGCCGGGACCTCTTAAGGTGGCGTAGAGTTCGTCGGAGGCGTGCATCCAGACTGGAGGAAGACCTTTCATAATCGGATGTTGCGCATCGCGGGTGGTGACTTGAAAGGGCAGGCGTGCACCATGGGAACCGGCGTTTCCGGGGGATGGATCGGAGACCAGCTTGCCGTCTTTGAAATACCACATCGGTCCGGCATTTTCCCTGCGCTTGCGCCAGCCGCCAATTCCGCTCATCCGATTGTAGGCGGGCCAATCGGGGAAGGCGTTGTCGGCGGCGTGAACGATGACCAGGCCCCCACCGTTTTTTACGTACTCCTCGAGTTGTGTACGCATCCCGCTTGGCCAATCGGGTGCATCGTAGTTCCAAACGACTGCTTTATACTTGCTGAACTCTGGTTTGAAGTTGCTGAAGTCCCCATCGCTCTGGGGAGAAGTGGCTACGGTGACCTGGAATCGTCCCGTATCCTCCAGTTCTTTTTGCAGGATCGGCGTGACCATTTGCCAGTTGTGGTATTGCGTGCTCTGGCCGTCGAGAATCAGGATGGGAATCGGGTTCGTGGTAGCTGAAGTGATGGTTCCTAGCATCAATATAGTGATCACAACCGCCAAAACGATTCTCTGCACGCTTTTTCTCCTTATGACGCCAGGGATTTGTAAGGCTTAAAAGAAAGAATGATTCTGGACGCTAAAGTACCAAAAAATTGCTGCGACAGGTACAATCTCTCGCGCATTCTTATGTCCGAGGAACCCGAAAATGAGAGTCGGCGTATTCACTCCGCTGTTATCGCAACTGCCGCTGGAGGCTGTGTTTCAGAAGCTGAAAGCGCTCCACATTAACACGGTTGAGTTGAGCACGGGAAATTATCCCGGCAATGCGCATTGCAAGTTGTCCATGCTGGAGAATGCCTCCGAACTGGCCGAGTTCAAGGGCAAGCTGGACAAGTATGAGATGAAGATCAGCGCGCTAAGTTGCCATGGGAACCCGCTGCATCCGGACAAAAAGATCGCGCAGCAGCACCTTGATGTCAGCCGCAAGACAATTTTGCTGGCGGAAAAGCTGGGCGTGCCGGTGGTGGTGGATTTTTCCGGGTGTCCGGGAGATTCGCCGCAGGCGAAGTATCCCAACTGGGTGACGTGCCCCTGGCCTCCGGATTACCTGGAGATTCTGAAGTGGCAATGGGACGACGTGGTGACACCGTTCTGGAAAGAGCACGCCAAGTTCGCCGCGGACCATGGAGTGAAGGTCGCCATTGAGATGCATCCGGGATTCGTGGTCTACAGTCCGGAGACTCTGCTGAAGTTGCGCGCCATCGTCGGACCAACCGTGGGCTGCAACTATGATCCCAGCCACATGTTCTGGCAGAACATTGATCCCATTGCTGCGATTCGCGTCCTGCGGGAAGCCATTTTCCACGTCCACGCAAAAGACACGCAAATTTATTCAGCGAATTTACCAAAGACGGGAGTGCTGGACACTAAGCCCTACACCGACGAGCGCAATCGCAGCTGGGTTTTCCGTACTTGTGGATATGGTCACGGGGCCGAGTGGTGGAAAGAGTTCGTCTCCACCCTCAGGATGTATGGGTACGATTACGTGCTCTCCATTGAACACGAGGACAGCCTGCTCTCTCCCGAGGAGGGGCTGACCAAAGCGGCTCAATTCCTGAACGAGACGGTCATCAAAGAGCAGCCTACTGCGGCGTGGTGGGTTTAACGGAGCGAAGGACAAATCATGGCGAAACGGCTCAAAACGGCGGTCATTGGCACGGGATTCATGGGGCGTGTGCATCTGGAGATGCTGCGCCGGGTAGAAAACGTTGATGTGGTCGCTGTCGCGGGGCGGAAGCTCGAGGCGGCGCAAAAGCTGGCTGCTGGTTTTGCCATTGAGGCGACCGACGATTATCGCGCGCTGCTGCGGGGATCGACTGTGGATGCGGTCCATATTTGCACCCCCAATGCAACTCACTACCAGATGGTGAAAGACGCGTTTCAGGCAGGGAAGCACGTTTTGTGCGAGAAGCCGGTGACCATTTCCGTGGAGGAAGCGAAAGAGCTGTTGGCCATGGCGCAGAAAACGGGATTGCGCAATTGTCTCTGCCACAATCTCCGTTTTTACCCGATGGTCCAGCAGATGCGCTGCATGATCGCAGCGGGAGAGATCGGCGATGTGCTGGTGGCGCAGGGCACCTATTCGCAGGATTGGATGCTTTACCCCACCGACTGGAACTGGCGCGTGGATGCGAAAGTGAGTGGGCCTTCACGAGTCATGGCCGATATCGGTTCGCACTGGTTTGACATGATCGAGCATTTGACTGGGTTGCGTGTGCAGTCCTTGTGCGCGGATTTGCAAATCTTTCATCCGACGCGCAAGCGCCCCAAGAGAAGCGTGGAGACATTTACCGGCAAGCTGCCGAGTGCGGAGGATGTGGAGGATACGCCGGTGAGCACAGAGGATTTCGGCGCGGTCATCTTCCGCCTGGGAGACAAGGCGCGCGGCTGCATGACCGCCAGCCAGGTTTCCGCGGGACGGAAAAACGGTTTCACGTTCGAAATCTTTGGCAGCAAATCCGCCGTTTCCTGGAACCAGGAGCGGCCGGATGAATTGTGGATTGGGCATCGCAACCATCCCAACCAGATCATCATCAAAGATCCTGCTTTGTTAGTCGAAGGTGCGCGTTCCTGCGCAGATTTGCCGGGCGGACACAGCGAAGGGTACGACGACACTTTCAAGCAGGTTTTCCGCCGGTTTTATAGGTCAATTCTCGATCCCGGCGGGCCCGCCGAATATCCGCAAATTGCGGATGGCTTGCGGCAGATGAACATTTTGCAGGCTGAGGTGGATAGCAACCGTATGCGCGCCTGGGTAAATGTCGGGGATCACTGAAGTGTCTAGGCGGGACAGGCGAAACACCTTGACGAACCAGGCAAGAGTACTACTATAGCGGTCAGTTCACTTTCCAGCGGGTGTCCCATGAAACTAGCCGATACGGTTGAACTGGTTTTGACGCGGAAGGCGAGCGGTTCGGTGTGGTCAGTCACTCCGGAACAGTCGGTGTATGAGGCGATTGAAAAGATGGCGGAAAAAGGAGTTGGCGCCCTGCTGGTGATGTCGGCCGGCAAGTTGGTGGGAATCCTCTCCGAACGCGACTACGCCCGCAAAGTGGTTCTTAAGGAACGCTCCTCCCGGCAAACTCCGGTGCGGGAGATCATGAGCAGCCCGGCGATCCTTGCTCACCCGGACCAGACCATCGACGAATGCATGGCCATCATGACCCAGCATCGCATCCGCCACCTCCCGGTGGTAAGGGGTGAAGCCGTCATCGGGATCGTATCGATTGGCGACCTGGTGAAGGCGATTGTTTCGGGACAGGAACAAATCATCCAGCAGATGGAAAGCTACATCAGCGGGAGATATCCCGCCTAGTACTATTCTCCCCTAGCGTCAATCTGGTGCCCGTGGGCGATTTGTCAGCAACTGTGCAGGATCGTTACCAGTTCATTCCATTTTCCCCACCCCAGAGTGGTTTACCCCCAAGGGAGTGATAGAACCCCCATCCCGCCAACGCTACAACACTGAGCAGGGGGAAAAGCGATGTCCCTGCATACCAGGTGGAGAAATCAAGGGTAAGCGGGACGGCGGCGAGCATGTCCACGGTGAATATCGCGCAGACCAGAGGCACCAATCCATAACGGTACACAATCAGAACGGCGATGGCATAGATGACGATATCGGCGGGAATATCGATCACCGGATGGAGGTTGTCTGAACGTAGGCCGGTAAATATCGCCACAAATGCGATGGCTGCAATCCATTCCTTGCGCAGAAGCAACTTCAAACCCAGTATGAGAAAAAAGAACTCCAATGCACCTAGAATTGAGTTGGGCACCTGCATTAGCCAGGCACCCAGAGCATTCCGCCCGCCGACGAGATATTCGGGATCAAATAGTTCAGGCGCCGCGCCGATATGAATCATAGCAATGGAACGGACCTGGATGACAAGGATCCAGAGTACGCCGAGGGCAACGCCGAATAACAGGTCCCTGCCCAACAGAGAATCTCGCAATTGTCCCGAAAGCAGGCGACTCCAGGAAATGATGGTCTGAGGCCACTTTCGGCGTACCCATGGTTCTATCGCCAAATAGAGGACCCAAGTGGTCCCGGATATCAGAAGTGCAGTACTGACGGCGAGCAAAAAGAGGAAGAATGTTTCCAGGCCGGGAACCAGGTGGCTGCGGCACAGCCACAATGCGATCTCCAGGGCAAACATGACCAAGGCCAAACGTGTGGCGCCTTCGTGATTGCTGCGTCCTAGGCGGTGATTGCGTCGCGCAAGAAAAACGGCGCCTCCCAAAATACAAAGGGCCAAGGCTATTCCTGACAGGTCACGAATCTTCTCTCCTCTGCTGCGTTCATCGCCCTTGGCCCGCTGCGGCTTTGTCCAATCGCCAATGAGAGAGAAAAAAACCGGCTTACCGCGCCATGACGCGGCTTCTACCCGTAACGGCCGGGTAGTACCAGGCCAGTTTCCCGTCCAGGCCATGCGGAAATCAGCGCCGCCTAAGGAAACCCAGATGGGCTGCGCGGTTTGAAACTGTGAGGGGTCGAGCCCGGCGGAGGCGAACAGAACCTTCCAATCGTAGGGCGCGGATGGGCCAGTGGTCGCGCTTTCCAGTTCCGGTGGAATCGCCTGGAGGTAAATCAACCGCCCCTGGGGATCGAGTTCGACGTTCACCATTCCAGAGATAATCTGCGGCGGATCGTAAGCTCGAATGATGCCCGGAGTCAGCATGACATCGCGATAGCCTTCCGCCAGCATGTAGCGCGGGCTTTGTCGGTACCAGAATTGCAGCAAATTCGGCCGCGAAGCGAGGATTCGGTTCCAGTCGGGGCGCGGCTTGTCGGTCTTTTCGATGGACTGGATGATGTCGCCGTTGTTGTAAATGCCATATGCGCTGTCCATGGGGCGCTTGTCGTATCCCAATTGGGCAACAATCTCGCGGGCTTTTTGGCTGAGGACCTCTGGAGACTGATCCAGACCCATCCTTTCGAATCCGCTGTTGTGAACCACCAGATAAAAAGCCAGGGCTAATCCGACCAGGACGGCGGCGAACCAGATGAGCGCGGTGTTGGACTTGAGGCCGGCAGTTTCTCCTGAGGCGGCCACTAATTCTGGAGAAGGAGTTTCTCCCGCGGCAAGCGCTGCGGCTAACGGGTCTCCGCCCGGGAGCGCCGCTGCGATGCTGAGCACGTTGGCAGGACGCCCAGCCGGATCAGCTTCAAGGCAGCGCAAGATCGCACGCTCGATGACAGGATCGAGATCCCTTACCAGGGAAGAGGGGCGGCTCAGGAGTTTCTCAGCTCTAGAACTCTTGTGTGAATCGGCTGGGGCTTCGGCGAACGCGCGTTTGCCGGTGAAAATTTCGTAAAGAACCAAGCCGAGGGCATAAATGTCACTGCGAGTACTGACTTCTTTGCCTGCCAATTGTTCGGGAGACATGTAGGCTGGCGTACCGCTGCGCACTTCGAGACCCTGGATCTGCCCAGCAACCCCAGCCAGGCCGAAATCGGTGATAACCACTTGTCCGCGCCCGTCCAACATGATGTTGGCCGGTTTCATATCGCGGTGGAGAACGCCTTTGCCATGAGCTGCCGCCAAACCTGCGCAGAGTTGGCGGGCGATGTCGAGCGCTTTGTCCTGCGGGAGCCGTCCGATGCGGCGAAGCAACGACGCCAGATCTTCTCCATCCACATATTCCATGGTGAAGAAATTGTGGCCGTCCACTTCTCCTATGTCATACACGCGGCAGACATTGGGATGGGAGACGCGGCGGGCGGTGCGGACTTCATTGTGGAAACGTTCGAGCAGGCGCTGATCATGGGCAGCCATGTCGGGAAGAAATTTCAGCGCAACCGGCTGGCCCAGTGTCAGATCATCGGCACGGTAAACCTCCCCCATTCCGCCCCGACCGAGTAATGCAATGATGCGGTAGCGGCCAGAAATAAGAATCCCCGGAAGAAATATGCCATCGCTTGAGGACGGCACTGAACTGGAAGAGCGTGAACTGGACGAGGAGGGCGGATGCGGGGGTGTAGGCCGAGCAAAGTCAAGTGTGGCGCCATCGCCACTGTCCGGCACTGGTGTGCCGCAGGCAGCGCAGAAGCGCCCGGGAGGGGAGACTTGTATACCGCAGGCCGAGCAAGTGGACATAAATTTCCGATACAGTCTAACCTGTGTCAGCCGTTCCGAAGACAACCATGCAAAGATGTTTTACTCTAGATGCGAGCCCATGCTGCTTCAAGGCATTTTCCCGCCCATTGCCACGCCGTTCTACGCCGATGGCAGCGTTTACTACAAGAAGCTTGAGCATAACGTTGAACGCTATTCGCGGACTCCGGTGGCCGGGATCGTGGTGCTCGGCTCGACCGGGGAGGCCGTCATGCTCTCCGACCAGGAACAGCTCGAGGTGCTCAAAACCGCGCGGGACGGGACAGCGCCCCACAAGGTGCTGATTGCGGGAACAGGACGCGAGTCTGCAATTGAAACCTTGAAGCTGACCGAATACGCCGCTGAATTGGGGTACGACCTGGCCTTGATTCGCACGCCGCATTTTTACCGGTCACAGATGCAGCCGGCAAATCTGCTGGCGTTTTACCGGGCGGTGGCGGACCGGTCGCCGCTGCCGGTGCTCATCTACAACGTCCCGCCGTTCACGGCTTACAACATGCCAGTGGAACTTGTCATCGAGTTGGCAGAGCATCCCAATATCGTGGGGATCAAAGAGTCCAGCGGAGACGTGGACAGAGTTCGAGCCATCGTCGAGCGTACGCGGCATATCAAACGCAGCGCGACGGTCACCGAAACTTTCGACGCTGTGACGCCGCGCATGTTGCGGGCTTCCGTGAGGGACGATGGGCAGGGCGGGGAACTGGTTTCGGTGGCATCGTTGACTGGTATCGCCAAGCCCTCATCGCCCGCGGTGAACCTCGTGGCAGGAATCAAGACTCGTCAGAAGGAAGTTGGATTTCAAGTGTTGGCGGGCGCGGCCCAGAAGCTGCATCCGTCGCTTGAGGCGGGAGCTACGGGAGGTGTACTCGCTTTTGCCACACCGGCTCCGACGGCTTGTTATGAAATCTATGCCGCCTGGAAGGAAGGCGATCACGAATTGGCGCGATTGAAGCAAGAGCGTATCGCCAAGGCCGCCCAGCGAATCGCAAGTGAACTAAGTATCTCCGGCATCAAACATGGGTTGGATTTCAACGGCTACTATGGAGGCCCAGCGCGCTTGCCATTATTACCGCTGACGGCCGAGCTAAAGGCGGAGGTGGAGAGTCTCCTGACCGATATACGCAATTGATTTCAAATGGTTGCAACCGCAGGCTACCTGTGTTAAACAAAGCAGCCATGTCCTTGCGCAAACGATTGGCCGCCCTCGCTTTTGTATTGTTTTTCTCAGTTACAGCCTTCAGTAAAGAACCTCCCGGCCAAGTCATGATCTGGCCGGAGTCTGGGACACAAGTGGTGCGTTTCACCTTCGGCAAGTTTAAGGATTCTGGGAGCTATGGCAATCAGCACAGCTACAGTAGTGAAATCACGGCTGAAAATCTGTGGGGTAAGCCGATCTCGCACGCTGAGTTTTCACTGTACCTATTCGATAAAAATAAGGTGAGAATTGGGGAAGCCTGGATTTCATTGACCAACGTTGGAGTGGGGCAAACGATAAAGTTCCAGACCAGTTTTGCCACTTCAGGCTCACCCGTCTCAGTTCAGTTGGTGCCGCGATCCTTGCCCAACGGATTGGAATCGTTCCTGCCCGCCAAGACTGTTTCCATTACGGTGAACTCAGTCCCCCAGGGAGCGCTCCTGCGAGTGGATGGAACTGAAGCAGGCACCACGCCGAAGCGGGTAGAGGTCAGACCTGGTAAGCATATCCTGGAATTTAGCAAGGAAGGTTTTACCGCTGGGAAATTTCCGCTGGAAATAGGCGCGGATGATGTTTCCGGAGGAAGCGTCAGCTATGAACTAGGCACAGCGGCGCATGACACCATTGAACTGCGAGATGGCAGTGTGTTGACGGGCGATGTTGAATCGCTTTCAGCTACTGAAGCGCTAGTTCGAATTGGCGGAAGCATGCAACACTTGAATCGTAACCAGGTAAAGCGAATTGTGCTTGTGGAACGGGAGATGCCTCAGTAACCAAACCAAGAGATCTCTCCCACCTTGCGGCCCCCACACCAGCAGACGTAAGATCGGCAGGGGAGGGATTGCCCATGGCGACCACGATTCAGCCTGTAACCGGTGAGACCACCCGGCAACTGATCAACTACAAATTGGATGGCGGCGTTGCGGTTATCGAAATGTGCGATCCGCCCGCCAACACCTATACCTACGAGATGAACCGTCAGCTTGACGACGCCATCCTCAAGGCGCGCATGGACAATGATGCCCATGTGATCGTGCTGACCGGGGCCGGCGACAAGTTCTTTTCTGCCGGCGCGAACATCAAGATGTTGGCCAGTGTGGATCCGACTTTTAAGTATTACTTCTGCCTGCATGCCAATGAAATGTTGCTGCGGCTGGAGCATACTCCGAAACTGGTGATTGCTGCACTGAACGGCCATTGCGTTGGCGGAGGGCTGGAAATCGCCATGGCTGCCGATCTGCGCATCGCCAGGAAAGATGCGGGCAAGATCGGGCTCCCCGAAGTGAACCTTGGCGTGCTTCCCGGAACCGGTGGAACGCAGCGTTTGTCACGCATGGTGGGGAAGAGCAAGGCCATCGAGCTGATGGTGACGGGGAATACCTATTCCTTCGAGGAAGCGTTGGAGTTTGGCATCATCAACGACATTTACGAACGCGACGGCTTCATGGAAAACATCATGGAGTACGCGCGCCAGTTTTGTCCGCCGAACAAAGCTGCCAGGGCCGTGGGACGCATCAAACGGGCTGTGCAGACAGGGTGGGAGATTCCGCTGGAGTCGGCGCTGGCGGTGGAGCGGGAGAACCAGCAGCTGTTGTTTCAGAGCGAAGATGCCAAAGAGGGGCTGAGCGCTTACGTGGACAAGCGCCCAGCGGAGTTCAAGGGAAAGTAGTTTTCACCACCGGGACACGGAGTCGCGGAGATTTTGGAGCGGAAGATTTTTCCCGTGCCTCCGGGTGTCGGTGGTACTAAGGACTCGGCTATGCCCGGCAGAGTTGCCAAAATCGGGACCTTCAGTGAGTGGGTCGGAATGTTCAACGATTGGCGCAAGGAGATCGGCGTCGATCACGGTGAGATTGCCGATTTCCATTTCGACACCTTGTACGGCGCCATCGAGACCGGCGACATCCAGTTCGGCCACTACAAAGGCCGCCGCAAATGGGAAAACCTGCGCCAGATTCCTACCCAGCAAATGCGCGATGCCTTGATGAATATGATCGTTTATCAGGGCGACACCGAATTTGCCAGTTGCGAGCAACAGCGGCATCTGTTTGAAACTGCTCCCACCGACTGGGACCGCAAGGCGATCACCCGTGTGATGATCGAGGAGATGCGCCACGGCTGGCAGATGTGCGCTCTTCTGATGGATCACTTCGGCTACTCGGGCAAAGTGGAAGCGCAAAAGATGCTGGAACGCCGGGCGTTTGAAAATCAGCGATTGCTTGGCGCTTTTAATGTGGACGTCGACAACTGGATGGATTTTTTTACTTACACCGATTTTGTGGACCGCGACGGAAAATTCCAGTTGCAGATGCTGAAGTATTCCGCCTTCGCTCCGCTGGGACGTTCCATGTCCTACATGCTGCGCGAAGAGGCTTTCCACATGGGGACTGGCAACGATGGTCTGCGCCGCATTGTGGAAGCGGGAGTAATTCCCGGGTGGCTCATCCAAAAGTATTTGAACAAGTGGATCTCAAGCGCTTATGACTTGTTCGGGACCGACCATTCCTCTTCGGCGCACTGGGCCTACGTCTGGGGAATTAAAGGCCGGTACGACGAGCCGCAGAATGCCAAGGAGGCCGATCTCGACGACCTCAACGACTACAACCGGAACCTTTATCGCGAAGAAGTCACGGGTTTGATCGAGCGCTTAAACCACGTGCTCAAGCCGGGCCAGCCAAAGCTGTATGCCCCAGACATCAAGTTCAACCGCATGATCGGGCGGTGGGCAGGCCAAAAATTTCACGCCCAAACCGGCCAACCGCTCGACGATACGGCTTATGAACAGCATCTTCGCGAGTACATGCCCAGCGCCGAAGATAAGAAGCTTCTGCTGGAACTCATTGCCAACGAGAAGAAGTGGATCGTACCCAAGGAAGGCGGACGCGACCCATTGGAAACAATCGCCGAACCCAGAAAATCAGCCATCAATCTATAGTTCGATCCGTACACGGGTCGCTCTTCCGTCGATGCCGGGCGGAATTCGGCAGACCAATCTAAATGACTCCATCGCTCTCAACTATCTCGCTCGATATCCAAGCAAACATAGCTCGCATCTCCCTGAACCATCTTCCGCTGAATGTCATAAGCATCGCCATGATGGATGAACTTACTCTGGCGCTGACCGAGATTGGCCATCACGAAGAGACTTCGACGATCCTCATTAGCGGACAAGGCAACTCGTTCTCCGCCGGCGTGGACGTGGCCGCTCACACGCCTGAAAATGCGGGGTCGATGCTAGCCAAATTCCATGCTGTGATCCGTGGGCTCGTGGCCAGCAGTAGCGTGACGGTTGCCGCGGTCCAGGGAAACTGCTTGGGCGGAGGCGCAGAGCTGGCGATGGTCTGCGATCTGGTTTACACGGCGGAATCCGCACAGTGGGGATTCCCGGAAATAGCGCTCGGGTGCTTTCCGCCAGTGGCTTGTACGGCTCTTGCCGCGCTGGTTGGACAGAAGCGCGCTACAGAACTGATTTTGACCGGCCGCACGATTTGCGGCAGGGAAGCTGCCGACATCGGCCTTGCCACACGTGCCGTCGCAGATGACAAACTACAATCGGAAGTCGAGGAGACGGTCGGTGAGCTATCTAAGCTAAGCTCATCATCTCTGACGCTGACCAGGAAGGCGATCTACGCATGGGATTCGGTCCATTTCGACAAGGGTTTGGCGCGCGCAGAGAAAATTTATCTTGAGGATCTGATAAGAAGCGCCGATGCCCGGGAAGGGGTCAATGCCTTTTTGCAGAAGCGAGCACCGCGGTGGACCGGACGCTAGAGTCGCTTGCGATCAGCACTGAGCCGGGCAAGGGTGAATCCCAGAGTGCTAAGTGTTACCGCGAAAACAAATGTCCCATCTTTTCTTTCTTGGTCTTCAAATACTCTTCGGCATGAGCGCTTGCCTGTACTTCGCAAGGGACCCGCTCTATGACGCGAATTCCAGCCCGCTCCAACGCGGAAACTTTGTCTGGATTGTTGGAGAGCAAACGAACTTGCTTGATGTTTAATGCGGAGAGTATCTCTGCCGGTAGCGCGAACTCCCGGTGATCTGCTCTAAAACCCAGGCGCTCGTTGGCTTCTACCGTGTCCAGGCCAGAGTCCTGTAGTTCGTAGGCCTGCAACTTGGCCATCAGCCCGATGCCGCGCCCTTCCTGTTGTTCGTAGATCAGCACTCCGGCGCCTTCCTGGGCAATCATGGCCAGGGCCATTTCCAGTTGCTGCCGGCAATCGCAGCGGAGAGAGCCGAAGACGTCTCCAGTCAGGCATTGCGAATGGATGCGAACCAGTGGCGACGCGGAATGCACATCGCCGATAACCAGCGCGACCGCCTCTTCGATGCGAGGCTGCCCGTTACTTGCGAACTGGCCGCGAAAACCGTAGATGCGGAATTGTCCCCAGCGGGTGGGGAAGGCTGCCGACGCTATCTGCTGTACAGAGTCAGGATTCACGTATCCATTATAGCGACCCGTCGCCGGGAACCCGCGTGATCCCGGCTATTTTGGCGCTGCCGGTTGACTGGAGGTAGAAGCAGCGGCGGGTTTCTCAAACTTCGAGTCGTCGATTTTTGTGTTCTGCTCCACTTGCTCAATCTTGATGGTGATGCGCCGCCCGGGTCGTGCCGTGGTGCGAGTGAAGGGAATCTTGATTCCGTTGACCTCGCGATAGTCGGAGTGGTCGACCTGCACCGGCAATGGCCCTAGGGGAGTTTCATCGTAGCGCACCAGCCGGAGCAAAAGCCCGGATTCGGTGTCGAAGTAAAGTCTTACCGGGGACTGCTTCTCGCGTCTCCCTGTAACTACGTAAACCGCGTGGCCGCCGATCTTATCTACTCCTGTGGTCTTGAATTCTGAGTAGAGCTCTTTTACATGGAGAGGAAAATAGAAAGTTGAGTCCAGCTTGGCGGCGTGCAATTCCGCCTCTGACATGTCATGGAGTGGCCGTCCGGGGAAGACTTGCCAGCCGCCGTTCTGGTTGTAGCCGGTTGCCAGGTCCCCATCCGGCATGTGTGTGATCGAGATCAATTTGTCGGAGCCTTGATAAGCGTTGTCCAACGGGAATTCCCTGCCGGGAAGTATCACCGCCTTGCCTTTTTCGACGCGGCTGGAGAGCTGGTTCAGGTCGCTAGCCTTGCCCAGGGCCTGGAGGTATTTTTCGACAAGCTTTTCGCCATTGGGAAGTTCTGCCGCAGGAGTTTCCGCTGCCGGCATCACCGGGGGCGCGTCTTCTTCCATCACGATTGGAACCGATACCGGATGCGCACCGCCGCGGTGGCAGGAGTAGCAAGTCACTTCGCGATGTCCGTCGAAATTGTTTTGATTGATGGCTGCCGTCATCTGCATCATCTTGCGAGCCACCTTTTTCGGTTCTTTGTCGTCTTTCTCAAATGCTCCACGCACGTGGCAATGGTCGCAGCCGACTCCCAGGGATGCAGTAATGAACTGCATTGCGGGAACCAGTTGCTCGGCAGGGGAGTCTTTCAGAACCTGGATATTCTTAAAGCCCTCGCCGGCGGTCTTTGGCGAAGCGCTGGGTGCGGAGGCTGGAGACTGCGCCAATGAAGTTGCCCCAATCACTGCGAGCAGAGCTGAATTCAAGAACACAATCCTCGGACGGTGACGGCGTACCATAGTCTCTCCCAAACCTAGTTTCTCAGAATAAAGAAGGCAGAGTTTAGCAGACCGAGAACGTTCGTGGCATGGCTTTATATAAGTTTACAGAGTGCGGTCCGAGGGTAGGCGGGCGCGCGTGTTTGGTGTCGCCGATGAAGCTTGCTAAAATAGCACTGCACTCACCGATTTGTGGGGCTATAGCTCAGCTGGGAGAGCGCATCGTTCGCAACGATGAGGTCGTCGGTTCGAGCCCGACTAGTGCGCAAAAGGGTAGGGAATTGTGTCGCATCGCGCGTTGTTTTTGTTGTATATGGGCCTGTAGCTCAGCTGGGAGAGCGCATCGTTCGCAACGATGAGGTCGCCGGTTCGATCCCGGCCAGGTCCACCATTTGCCCCGTCAGAAAAGGATTGCCGTGGCATTCCAATCGGCATTGGACAACCTTCGCCGAGCACACGCTGCCAAGGACAGTTTCCTACGACGGCTGGTGGAGGTCCGCTCCTTGCGAGCCGCAAGCCATGAGGGTTTTACGGGGATTATTTCCGCACGAGCGTCTGTTCGTTCTGGATAATCCTGCACGCGAGTGTGAGATCACCCAGTCGCGCGATGATGGCCCCAAAACTTGCTCTCCACCGAGGGCAAGGTTGAGATTCACGAACGGGGAACGCGGCACGAACCGGCCCGGGGAAAGTTTCTCGGCTTCAACCGCGATCGTCGCCGGCAGCACGCGATCGCGGCCAAAACGGGCGCGTAGAATCTCCACGTGATCCACTCCGTTCAGCAGCGGAACGATGCAACGTGGCAATGACTGCACGGCTTGCAGCGCCGTTTGCAGTTGATAAGTCTTGGTTGCGATCCACAGCACGTCAACCGGATTGGCGAGCGTGGCTGCGACTTTCGCGGGCGCCGTGATGGCGCCAGACGGACGTTCCACCGACAGTTCCATGGGATAACCCGGCAGCCTCTCCGGCCGCACTAGGTACGGTGACGCCTTCGCCCAGCGACGCCAGGGCAGTGCCCACCAGACCGCCGACCGCCCCTGCTCCTAGAACTGCGTGTTCCATGCTGCTGCACTCCCACTAGACGCCATACGATACGTCAGTCACGTTCGGTGGAATGAGTTGAAGGGATACATCCAACTATTTTGACGTAATTAAGCGCTATGTGCGTAGTCTAAGCCTGCGCCGTCATCGGTGATCGGGCCAAACGTTGGCGAGCTGCGTAGGCCGCGACCTTCAGGCGGTTCCCGCACAATTGCATGCTGCACCAGTGCCGGGTCCCCTTTTTGCTGGTGTCATTGAAATGCAGGATGCACTGGCCACACTTGCGGACGCGCCTGTGGTCAAGATTGGCGAACAACATCGCCGCGCTATGTGCCAGCGGCGCAAACAAGTCTTCAGGCAGGCGAGGTTCGAACGACAGCTCGGTTGAGGACTCATTTCCACGCGCCTTCAAGCGGGTAAGCATGGGATGGTCTGCCATGAGCCGGTTTAGTTCGTCCACCGTGGAATGATGGACGATACCCCATCGCTCCCAGGCAAGGACCTCCTTCCTCAGCTTCTCCCGCAGTCCACGGATTGCTTCCGGCGCGCGCTGGGCTTGGGAAGAGTTTCCCCATTTCTGTTGAAGGTTCGCCGCTTCGCGCGCACTGAGTAGTTCAGCCGCCTGAAACCAGCGTAACAGCGCAGCAATATCAGGGAGCAACTCTGTGGGTTCGCCGTTCGGGGCGGGGCGCGTATTCAGGAAATCCAGAGCCAGATGGTTGCCGACGAAGAGAAACCCGTCCCTCCACTCGGAATGATCCTTGGACTTAACCTGCCCCATCGTTTCGACCTCAATAAATCATAACACCAATAATGTAACCTATTAACGGTTATCTCATCTGATGTTATGAATACGCAAAAGGCTGCTGAGACAGCGCCCTCATCGGGCGCCGTCGGCCAAATCTTCTGAGGAGACACATGATGACTCGTTATCAACACGCCGTCGTCGACGGCTCGAAGGTCTTTTATCGAGAAGCCGGCTCGAAAACCGCCCCCACCATACTCCTGCTGCACGGCTTTCCCACATCGTCGCACATGTTCCGCAACCTCATTCCGGCACTGGCCGACCGTTATCATGTCATCGCACCCGACCTTCCGGGATTCGGTTTCTCAGATGCGCCTGACCGTAAGCGGTTCGACTACACGTTTGCGCACCTGGCCAAAGTGATCGACAGCTTCACCCAGACCATTGGTCTTGATCGCTACACGATTTACGTGTTCGACTACGGCGCGCCGGTAGGGTTTCGCCTTGCGTTGGCCCATCCAGAGCGGATCACCGCCATCATCTCGCAGAACGGCAACGCTTATGAGGAAGGTCTCAGCCAAGGCTGGAACCCGATCCAGAAGTACTGGAAGGAAGCCACACCAGAAAATCGTGCCGCACTGCGCGACTTCCTCACGCCTGAGGCGACCAAGTCGCAATATCTATATGGCGTTCAGGACGAGACGTTGGTCGCGCCGGAAGCGTACCAACTCGACTCCGCGCTGCTTGACCGGCCGGGCAACGACGAAATCCAGCTCGATTTGTTCCTGGACTATGCAAGTAACGTGGCACTCTATCCAAAATTCCAGGAATACTTCCGCACCAAACAGCCACCTCTGCTCGCGGTGTGGGGCAACAGCGATCCGTTCTTTCTGCCTCCTGGCGCCGAGGCATTCAAACGCGACAATCCGAGCGCCGAAGTGCGCTTCTACGACACGGGCCACTTCGCTTTGGAAACACATCATCGGGAAATCGCGGAAGCGATTCGCGAGTTCCTCGGCCGCAAACTGACAACGCAGACCAAGGCGGCATAACAGTCAATTGGAGGCGTTGCAGATGTCGATCACCCGAAGAGATTTTGTGGGTCGGGCAGCGGCAGGTGTGGCGGCTGGTGTTTTGGCCACCACGCCGAAGCTGCTGCTGGCCGATTCGGCTATGAAACCGCTGAGGGGGCGTGTCGTAGGATTTGCGAAAGATACAGCGTTGAGGTAAGATCGGCTTACCATGCAAACCAAGGTATCGACCAAAGGGCAAGTCGTTCTGCCCGGGCCGCTCCGCCGCCGACTTGATATTCGACCGGGTGATCCGCTGGACGCGAATATCGAGGAAGGACGAATTGTGCTGACCCCGCGAAGAAAACGCCCGCATCAAATGAAAATCGTGACCGACCCTGTCACTGGATTGCCCGCTTTAAGCGCGGGGCCGAAGGCACCTGCCCTGAGCAGTCGGGAAGTTGAAGAAATACTGACAAATTTTCCATGATCTATCTGCTTGATGTGAATGCTCTGGTCGCTTTGGGCTTCATGAATCATGAATTCCATGGTCGCCTTGCTGCTTGGGTGCACTCTCAAAATTCGCTAAACCTGGCGAGTTGCTCAATCACCGAGCTTGGGTTTGTACGCGTGCTGGCCCAGGCCCCTGCCTACGGATTTACCATGACTCAAGCTCGCACATTGTTGCTGCGCTTGAAAGAGGCGCGTATTTTGCCTCTCAAGTTCATCCCGGATGAGCACGATGTTTCTCATCTGCCTACCTGGGTCAAGGCACCCAAACAAATTACCGATGGTCATCTAAGCAAGCTCGCGACCTCAAATGCTGCAGTCTTGGCAACGCTTGATGAAAACGTTCCTGGATCGTATCTGATACCGGAATAGTTCTTTCTTAATGGGATTCAAGTTGTTTCTCTATGCGGCTCGGCCGTTAATTCTACATCCTGCTTCGCATCCTGTGTGCGAATTGTGTGCCTGATTCAGGCCGCCCAACTCTCGATCGATGGCCTACGGCCCATCAGCCATTCTTCACTCAATCAATCTGAATATCCGCGCTGTTGACACCGCATGAGTGCGCCAGTTGTGTGCCTCTCTTGCGAGCCAAGGAGGGAACTCTATGGCTCGCAATGTTGGACGGATCGATCAGTGGCTTGTTACAGCAGTGAAGCCAAGGTTGCGAGAGAAGACCTGCCAGGACTACGAAGGCATGCTCCGAGTCTATAATCGGCCCACTCTGCGTGAGAGAGTACTGGCAGACTTTCGAGTTCTGGAACTGCAAACCATCTATCAGCAGATGATCGAGAGTGGTTTGTCACCACGACTTTCCAACTACACGCATGGGGTACTGAGGTCTGCGATGCGCCAGGCCGTGCAGTGGCGGCTATCACACGAAAACCCAGCCCACGGACTGAAGCTGCCGCGGCAGCCCCAAAACGAAATGCAAGTCTTGCCGGGTAGCAGTGCGCCGTTTCCTCGAATCGACGACATAAGGCCAAACTAAAGCAGTACTCACTCGACCAAGTCCACATCATGCGGTTTTAGCCGAATTACGCCAGAGTAGGCATTTCCAGTGATAATGCCGTGCTTAACGCTGTGAATAGGTACCGTCTTCTCGTCCACTGTGGTATTGACGTAGAGTGTCCTACCATCCACGACGCGCGCGTACACTCCCGAAGGAGTATCTGGCCCTCTCTCAATGTGGAGATCCGCGTATAAGCTGCGGACCAGCGGAGCAAGTACCGACATCTGCGCCGGTACGGCAACGTAGATCGCTTTCCCCTTGCCGTAGTTGTTGACGGTGATTGCGGGCGTTTTCTCCGGGGTGTTCGAGAACGCGGCGAGTGTTTTTGCAGTACGAGGCTCGAGCACTTCATAGAAACTTACAGTGGCCTTTTCAGTTTGGCCGTTCAGGCTGAGCTCAGGAGGAGCGCTCGGGCGGTAGAACTCTGAAGTCCGAATGCCGAACACATCGCTCAAACGCCCCGGAAGCGGGGTATCAAACCATTGGCTACTCTCGTCCACCTTCGCCGAGAAGGCGGTCATGACTACCGTGCCACCGTTGCGAATATAGTTGCGAATTGCTTCGGCGCTGCCGTCGTCCATCACATAATCGGCTGGAACAATCAGTAGCTTATAGGTATCTAGGGCACTGTGGCCGACGTTGATGAGCGCGGCATCGATGTTGTCTTCAAAGAAAGGTTGTAAGGCACTCTCGACCTGCCGCCAGTAATCCGGAGCGAAGTAGCTCCGAACTGTATTGCTCGGGCCAGGCGGATGAGACGCCATATTACTTTCAAATGAGTAAGCAATGGCGACATCGGGTTTGTGATATCGCGGAAAACCGAGGTGTTGAAGCTTTGAGAACTCGCTCGCCATCTGCTTGTACTCAGCGTATTTCCAGGAGGGAGTGCCATCATGGTCGAGTAATCCGTACCACGCCTGCTCTTCTCCGCCCCGGTGTGTATTAAACGTCCACGCAAGAAAGGTTTGACCGTAATCGATGAGGCCAAGATACGCCCACATACGGATGATGCCCTTGGGCCCGCCGTAATTTCCCCCGCTTCCACTGATGAACTCATTGAACCAGGCTGGAGCAGCAAGATCGCCCTTTACGAGCAGCGCCCCGAATGAGACGCCCAGCGGGTCTCCTGGATAGAAGCCTTCTGCACCATAGCTCACATACTTTTTGTAAGAACTTAGGTAGTCAAAGCCCCTTCGTGAAGAATAGTCCCAGAGATTAGAAACGGCAGGCAGGTTCGGGACGTTACGCTCCCGCACCTTCTCGAGATCTTCAAGCACTGAAATCGAGACATCGGACCAGAAACGCCGGAGATCGAGGTATCGTTCAGGGGGAGAAGGGCCATCGGCATATGGCAACTGCACTTCGTCAAAGGAATTTAGGTGGCGCGACCAGCGTTGGGTTGCCCACGCCTTGTTCAGATTGGCTATAGGTCCGTACTTAACCTTCAGCCACTGAATGAATCTTTGGCGGTCTGCTTCGGAGTAAGACATGAAACCGTTACCGATTTCGTTGTTGTACCCAATGGCGGCCAGCGAGGGATTGTGAGCATAGTGTCTGGTTAACTCGTCGGCGAATCGAACCAGATGCTCGCGATATCCCGGGTCGCTGATGTTGTCCATGTAGCGTTCGGCCGGGTGCAGAACTGCGCCGTGCTCGTCAACAATATTCACTGAGGGGTATTTGTGGTGAAGCCAGATCGGTGCCGGCGATCCGCCGATATCGAGAATCACCTTGATTCCCGCTTGGCTCATCTGCCGGAGAATGTCATCGAACCAAGCAAACTCAAACTGGCCCTCAGAGGGTTCAAAAGCGTCCCACGATAGATCGCCCATGCGGACCAGGGTGAATCCTGCCTGCTTCATGAGCGCAATATCTTGGCGGATCTGATCGGGTGAACGATCAACCGGTTGGTAGCACGTCCCCACGAAGAGCTGCCCCTTGCCAGGCCAGTCCGGATGTTGATCTACACTCTGTCCACAAAGAACGGCACCGCTTAGAAATAGTGCAATCGCAGTTAAGCGTCGAAAGGTCATAAGTTTGTCAACAGATAAATGGCAACCGAGCGGGTTTGGCAAATGTCTCAGCAAGATATGTAATTACACGCGACACATCGAGACCGGTAGATGAGCACTTCAGTTAGTTAATGCGCCGACACGAACGCTTTCCACGTCGCCGCTGTAGCGTACGATCTGGTCCGGTTTAACGGTCATATCCATTCCAGTGCCATGCCCCGGCTTGACCAGAACAACCAGAAATCGACGATCCTTTTGCATTCCGGGAAAATTGCCGTTACGCCTACCAATCGTCAATGTTTGGGAACTATCGTCCCACGCAAAGTCAATCGTCGCGTATTGGCCCTTTTCGTAGTTGTAATTGTCATTTTCATCCTCATACAGCGTAAAAGTGCCATTCGCGCCGGGATAAATGCGGAGCTCGATCGGATCTTCGGGTTTCTCAGTCGCATATTCCATAACAGGACCAAGAGGCAAAATTGCGCCTGCGCGAATGAAGAGAGGAATTTGCTTCAACGGCGATTCGATGTCCAGTTTCCGGTTGCCGGCAAGCGACTCACCATTCCAGAAGTTGGTCCATTTCGTTTCTTTTGGTAAATAGACCGAGCGTTCATCACCAGGAGCTGTTATAGGAGCAACCATAAACGCCGGCCCAAACATGTACTGATCGCCGATATCGTTGACATTTGGATCGTGCGGAAAATCCATAACCAGGGGACGCATAAACGTGTCGTTGTTATGGGTAACTCGCCACCCTTGGGAGTACGTGTACGGCAATAAACGGTACCGAAATCTGTCGTACATGAGCAGATCGTTGTACGCAAGTGGCCACTTCCACATTTCTGTGGCTGTTTTGAAACCATGGATGCGCAGTATGGGACAGAAAGTGGAATACTCAAACCAGCGAACTAGCAGCCGGTTATAATCGGCTGACGTATACTGATCCGTGGGTCGAAAGAATCCGCCGGTATCGGTGGTCCAGTAAGGAATTCCGCCAATAGAGAGATGCAGTCCAGCGGGTATCTGCTGACTTAATGCCTGCCAGCTACCGTGGATATCTCCCGACCACGTAGACGCAGCGTACCGCTGAAACCCCAGAGTGGCGGTCTTACCCAATTGCACCACGCGTTTAGTGGAGTCGGCCGCCCGTTGCCCTTCATATATACCCTGATTGGCAGCCTGAGGCGAGTAGTACGCGTAGGGGTTTCCCGAGACATCACCGAGGTTATCAACATACACCGTATGGTTCCTGAGCTGTTCATTTACCTCTTCGCCGTCCTGCCACCACGCATCGACCCCAATATCAAACATGTAACGTTTCAGGTACTGCCATCGGATCTCTCGCGCTTTCGAATACAGCTCATTTACAAAGCCGGTGTCATCCGGAGTACCACCGGTTCTCCCGTGAATGATTCCATGATTCTTTTCCAGTTCATCGTAGACCTCGCCTTTAGGGTCCTGCCAAACTGAGATCATGTAACGAAAGTTTAGCTGGTGAAGTCTCTTGATCATTTGGGCTGGATCCGGATACGTGGTGGGGTCAAACTGATAGGCTCCCCAGCCCCATTTCCCCCAATATTGCCAGTCTTGAACAATCAGATCCACCGGGATGTGGCGGCTGCGGAATTCCTCAGCCGCATCCAGGATTTGCTTTTGGCTGGAATAGTGCTCACGGCATTGCCAGAACCCGTATGCCCACTTCGGAAACAACGGTGCGGCGCCTGTAAGCAGACGATACCCCGCCAGTACCCTATCGATGCTCGGACCATAGATGAAGTAATAATTGATGCTCTCGCCGACCTCCGATCGGAACACTGTGGTGTTACCGAGCGGCCGTCCATATAGCTTCGCCGACTTACCGCCTCCGAGCAGCCGTACCGGGTAGGTCTGGCCTGCCGTCAGGTGCATTTTGACCACAGAGGTGTACGGCACCCACATATTCTTATTGTCGTGAACCATTTGGCTGCCTACGGCAATGCCGATTTCGCGGGTCCCATCTCCACCTTTGGCAAAGAATACGTAGTCGTCAGCCTTTGGGGCAGTAAACGTTCCCGATTTAGTCCGCTGATCCAGAGGAATTTCTTCCTTGGGACTCACCGGGTTGAACTCCGTTAGGGACTCGTTGTCCCACACCACTCCATAGCCCCGGCTGGACACCATGACCGGAAAGGCACCGATCATGTTTTGGCTAATTAGATCGATGGGTATTCCACGCCAATTCCAGATGCCGTCCTGCGCCTCAGCCATTCCATAAAGCGCCTCATCGGGCGGGGACACGAACTCCTGCTGCACGTGGTGGGTGTCTTGATGATTCACCATCGTCCTCAACATTGCCTTGCCGCCATTTCTCGGCTCAGCCAGGAGCTCGTTACCTGTGGTAGTAATAAAAGATAGCGCTCCGGTACTGCGAACTACCCGGACTGACAACACATCAGATGTAAGGCGTATTTCATCCGGAGTCTCGACAATGTTTAGGGGCAGCGGTGAGTGGTCCTGACATCCGATTACAGCGAGACTTGTGTCGGCGGGAGTCTCATTGCCGGGATTATAAGAAACGTGCACTATGTTGTTATTGCAAAATGACAACTTCATCATTCCGGGGTGCATTGTAAATACCGCACCTCCATCGGTTTTGCGGACCGATAGGACAGCAATAGGGGCTGCGGGTGTCATCGGTATTAGATAGGTCTCAGGAGCGATTACATCCACGCGCTCTTCAGGGTCGTCCTGTGTCAGCTGCTTGTGAGCTGATCCGCCAGGTGCTTTTGCTTCGCAGTTTAGTCCTGGCCATCCGGCGAAGCAGACAAGAAATGCTAGCGTGCAGCCCGTCCTTTGCAGTCGTGACATGGGCGACTGAACCGCGGGGTTGTGTTCTACATCGAGGGGAGAGATGATGCGTTCGAAAGCGTAAAGAATCAGACCTTTGAAAGCTATGCTCCTGGTACGCGAGGATCTCAACATGCACTCCTGAGTTAAGTTGATGAGCGCGCCGACAGGCACGCTGTTCTGCAATCGCAACCGTATTTCCCGTCTAAAGTCTTTCTGCCGCTTGCTGGAGTGCGCGAGTAAGCGGATCACGCTGCTCACTGGCGACTTATGTCTGTGGCCGATTGCTCAATTGCAAGGGTTGCGTTGGCATCCCACTGTTCGTGCAGCCGCCTTGAAAGTTCAAAAGCCTGAGCGGCAGCTTTCTTGTCCCCTGCCTTTAAATAGAGGCGACCCATCTGATAATGGATAGTGCCATCATCATCACCAGTGGTCACCAACTTAAATTCCGACAGCGCCTCATGATCGCGGCCTGTTCGGGCGTAGACTTTACCGAAAAGCGCGTGGAGCCTCGGCATGAGTTTCTGCGGTATATCACGGCATTTCTTGAGATGGACCTCGGCGTCAACATACTCGTGCTGCTGCACGAGTATTTCGCCGGCCAACAAATTTGCTTCAGGATCGTTAGGATTTTTCTGCAATACGTCGCTATTCGCCGCCAATGCATCGCGACTGTTTCCATCCTCAAATAGTGCTATCGCCAAACCGAGCCGTCCAGCGCGGCTACCGGGGTCCAATGCAAGCGCTTGGTGATACTCCGATTCTGCATTCTCCCACTTCCGCTTTTGACGGTAGACATCCCCCAACAGCACGTGCATTCGCGGAGAATTAGGATTGATCTCCCCCGCACGTGTCAACGCGGCGGTAGCCAACCTCTCATTGGCCTTGGATTCCCAATACATTCCGATCTGCCGAGTCGCCACGTTTACTGCCAGCCGTCTTGCCGCCAATGCAGCGGTTCTGTAATCTCCCGCGTAAAAGCCACATGCGGCCAGGATCGATAGCTTTCGGCTTGGCAAAATACTCACCCGGCGGCGCATGTTTTCGCCGCATTTGCGGAATTGCCCAGCCAGGTAAAGCTTCTCAGCATCTTCAGGCACTGGCGATGCCGGGGTTTGTTTCCCGTTTGGAAGCTTGCCGTCAAAGTTGTCAACCCACGCCAGCGCCGGAGCATTGGACGCCAGGCCAGTTTGGATCGCGTCCGTAAACCCCGCCGGAATCGAGTCTTGTGCTTTCCTGGCTTCTGCCAGATCGAATAGCTTCTGGGCCTGTTCGATTGTGACTCCGTCGTGCAATAAGGGCAGGCTCTCCTGAAGAAAGCCATTGTCTGCATTCCAAATCGTAACCAGCTCATTCAGTGCATTCCCCGTGTCGCCTTGGACTAAATGCAATGCCGCAAATCCAAGCCGGGCGAGAGGGCACAGTGACTTGGCATTTATTTCTCGATCGAGTTCAGCCTTTGCCTCGATGATCTTCTTTTGCCGCAGCAGCACGATTCCATAGCTGGCGTGCGAGCAAGGAGCGGATGAGGCCACGGAAACCGCAACCTTATAGGCACGCGCTGCATCGACGAGCTTTCCCTGTTCAGCGAATAGCTCCCCGGCGCGTAAATTGGTGTAGTTTGAGTTCTTATACGCGCTTGTCATCACGCGAGCGTCGTAATCCACTTGCTGCAGGTAAGCCATGCCAAGTCCAAGCCATGCATCTCCATCTCCAGGGTCCATGGTCACAACTCGTGAATACGCGTCACTCGCTCGGTTACCGTTTCCCGCCGCCGCGAACGCGCGGCCCAACATCAATGGTGCTTGCGCATCTGCCGGGTTAAGCTTCTCGGCCTTCTCAAGGAACGGGATCGCCGCATCGGCATGCTTCAGTTCCAGATTGTCGATCCCCAGAAAAAGTTGGGGGACGTATAACGACGGATTGAGACGGGCCGCTTCAGCGAAGCTCTTGATAGCCTCGGGAAAATCTCGCGCCTCGTGGCACATCAATCCCAGGTCAGCCCAGAGCTCAGCCGTCTGGGGGCTTAACTGGACCGCATTTCGATAGGACGCGGCGGCTGCGGGGAAGTCCTTTCTGGCCACGGCTTGTTGGGCCGCGGCAAGAAAGGATTGAATCTTTTCGTTTTTATCTGCCTGCGTCGCCCAAACTGCCGCGGTCGAAACCGCGGCGATGAAGACAACGAGACTCGGATATTTAAAGCGTCGCACGTCGGAACCTATCGGACCAGCTTAAGGGACAACTGTACTTGTCTCGGCCCGTAAGTGCTCGAGCTCTCGCCCATGGTGGCGCTCCCTATGCTGGAATTAGGTACACCGAAATTGGGATGATTAAAGGCATTGAACATCTGCACTTGGAATTGCAAACGGACTCTCTCTTTGATGTTGAACCATTTTGCGAGTCCCAGATCGAAGTTGACGTACCCGGGAGCCCGTAGGTTGGAGTAGTAACGAGGGCCATTGCCGAATGTGAATGCGGGCGCCTGGGTAAAAGCGGCCGGGTTGATGAAACAATATCTCGATCCCACAGGGATAGCGTCGGGCCCCGAGCCGCAGGTCCCGCTTCTCAAAGGCGCCCCGGTCAAATTGGCATGCTGATTCCCTCCAAAAAGACTTGCGGAGTTCTGGTTGGAGTTGCCAATGGACATTGGCAAACCGGCCTGGATGCTGGTAATCCCCGACACCTGCCAGCCACCGGCAACAGCATCTTCAACCGCGTTCATGCCGCTCGCGAACCTCTTGCCCTTGCCAATTGGCAACTCATACACGTAGTTCAAAACCAGAGAATGAGGGATATCCTCGGCATCGACCGACCAATCCCCCCGCAGATCATAGTAATTGCGAATGCTTGAACCGCCAGTATCTGCGTTAATGGACCCCCACTCTTCCGGGCCGCCGACGTCTGAGAGGAATTTCGAGAAGGTGTAGGAGGCCGAAAATAGCAGGCCCTGGCCGAAACGATGAGTGAATTTTGCCTGCAACGCATTGTAGTTGGTTTGTCCAACGGGTTCGTTCAAAGCCGAGACGCCTCCGCAGAATTCCGGGTAAGGCATTAACAGTTGTGCTTGAGTGACATAGTGGACCCCCGGGTTCGGCCCAGCCACTTCGCAGGACATAGGTGGAAGTCCAAGGGAACTCAACGCGCCTGCAAACGGATTGGGCACCGGGGTGTTCAACGCCGAACCCATGGAAAGATATTTTGGATTGAGTTGGCCGTAGTTCATGCCGCCCAGGGTGATGCGTTCTCCACGGCTCCCCACATAATTGACATCCAACACGTTATTTGTGGTGATCGCGTACTGCACTCCGAACATGAATTGTTGAAGTCGCGGATCGGGACGGTACGGATTGACGTCGCCGTTTCCAGCACCGGCGTTCTGACCGACGTTTGTCAGACCCCCGAGCTTGTTTCCAGTAATGGACACGAGGCCCGACTGAAATGCCTGTGCGAGGGGCGTTGTAACGGTGATCCCGTCGACCGAAGAAGTCCACGGCGTCGATGCTGCATATCCGGGGTTCGGTCCTTGGCCGTTATAAAAGTTTCTCGAGTAGTACAGGCCATAACCGCCTCGCAAGACCATCTTCGGCAGTACGGAGTAGGCGAAGCCAATGCGGGGAGCGAGGTCACGCAAGTTCTTTCGATATAGACCCCGATTTCGGGGAGTGTTGTAGACCTCCGCCCCATACACCGGAATTCCCGCGGCTACGCTGATGGGGTTCAGTGCGTGGAAATCGAAATACGCCTGTTGATTGCTTCGCTCGTTCGGCGGGAGCTGGACTTCATAGCGGAAGCCCAAATTCAGAGTGAATTTGCGGTTCAACTTCCAATCGTCCTGGACGTACCATCCGTGCATATAGTAGTCCGTCGCAGGATGAGCGTTAAATCCAGTGGAGCCGGCGGCACCGGCGCCAGGGGCTCCAGCACCCGCCATAAAAGAGGCAAAAGCGTCTCCGGTACCGGCGATCGGGTTCTGCGGGTCAGGCCCCGCGGTCATGGCATTCAAGAACGTGAAGATTGTTGGAGTGACCCTGCCACCGTTGTTCGTTTGCCAAACACCCATATACCCGAACGAGAACGAATGGGATTTTACGATCTTATTGAGGTCCACGTTCAGGCTGACATTATCCTGCGGGAAGATACCTTCTCCGGCTCCGGCAGTCGCCCCAAGAGGGGCGTAGCTGGTACCAGGAAAGCCGACCTGCGGAAATTGCGGAGTCCAGGAATCGAGCTGGCCAGGTAGCCCGAGCGTCGAGGGCAGAAATCCAAAGCCCTGGACGTGGTTCCCGCCGGTGTTACGAACGAAGAAGAGGTTGCTGCTTAGAACAAACGTCGGCGAAAAGACGTGAGAACCGCCTAAAACTCCAAACATCCGGTTGTTCGGGTCGAATAGCCCAGGGCCTGCAACGTCAGCCGATCCGTAAAACTCCGCTTCACCGACCTTTCCCTCGTGCTTATTTGAGAATTGTCCGTAAAGTCTGGTCTTCTCACTGACGTTATGATCGATACGAATGCCCCACTCGTTTGAAGACGTCGCCTGAGTCGCGGTTGGATTGAAGTTGAACCCGCCGCCTGGATTCACTGGCCCTGGCCAGTAGTTTCCGGTGGCAAATTTGCTAGCGAGAGCGTCGATGGCACCTGGTCCGGTTGTGGGTATGATGTTTCCCGCATATGGATCGCGAATGAAACCCGTTCCACACGACCTTGACGTATAAGGATTGTAGATTGCGCCCGCAAAGATGGGCCGCCCCAAGCAATCTGTACCTAATACAGTGGAAGTGAGCTGCGCTGAGAAATCGCCCGCCAATTGCGCCGCTGTGGGCACCTGTAGGTTCACTGAGCCGGCGTTATGCAACCTCAATCCAGAATAGACAGCGTAGAAGAAGGTCTTGTCGCGCTGTTCGTAGAGCTTGGGTATGTACAACGGCCCACCGACGCCGATGCCGAACTGGTTACGATGGTCGGGGGTTCTACGATGATTGTGCAGTTTATTAAAATACTCGTTGGCGTCCAGAGCTTCGTTACGCATGTACTCGTCCGCAACGAAATGAAAGTCGCGGGTGCCGGCCTTGGTTGAAATGTTGATCACATTGCCGGTGCTCCATCCGTATTCGGCTGAAAACGAGTAGCTTGTCACCTTGACCTCTGAAGTGTCCTCCACCGCAGGCACATAGAAGATCCCTCCCCAGGATTGGGCTGTGTCATAACCGCCGTTCAGAAGGAACAAGTTGGTTCCGAAATAGCCCCCTCCAAAATTGAGGAACGACATGTCCTGGTCGGCTGTGTCCTCGCCGCCCCCCGCCGCCAATAACTGGCGATCGCCCAGGTTGTTCACCGACGAATCCAGCATGGCAAAACCCAGCACATTTCTGTAGTTGAGCGGAAGTTCCTCGATCTGTTTAGTTGAGAGCTGGGTGCTGACGTTCGCGTCTTGCGTTTGAAGTAGCGGCGCGGTCGCGTCGACTGTGATTTGCTCAGTCGTGCCTATAGTCAAGCTGATCCCAAGCTTAAGCGTATCTCCCGCACTGAGGACAATTCCCACCTGCCGTCTTGTAGTGAATCCCTGGGCGCTGGTCTCCAGGGTATAGGTGCCCTCCACGAGCAGAGCGAAGGAGAACTCCCCCGTAGGGCTCGTACTGGCGGTTCGGCTGATCCCGTTTTCTGGATTGGTGAGCTTCACGGTCGCATTCGGGATGATGGCCCCCGACGAGTCTGTCACTGTTCCTGCGAGTGAGGCAGTCGTACTTCTTGACTGCGCTTGGAGTACAGGCAGAAACGTCACGGCAAGGGCAATAACAAGCGACAAATTCCGAAGTCGGCACATGGATGGGGCCTCCGTAAGATTTCACTCCCGGAGCGCTCGTGCCTCTCCCGACCACCGGCGACACGGCCATTCGAGCGCTTCTGGGCGACGCGGTGCATAAGTACCCCCCGGACCTGTTTGCGTATAGGTTGGTTACCGTAGGCTACAGGTGTAGAAAGCCAATTTTTACAATGTGTTACCCTACACGAAAATAAATCCGTAACATACCCACGAAAACTGACCAGGGTCACGCGCGACTGTTCTGCGGCTGAGCAGGAATCGCACATTGCTGGGCTGCGAAGTCTGTGAGCGCTCACTATTCAATGAGCAATAATTCGCGTCTTGAGTGTCACAGGGACTCAGTTCATGTCCCCGGCTCGCGGACAGGGGTCAAGGCTACAAACGAGGGCTAGCTCGACTGCATGAGTTTTTCTCAGGGTAGATGGCTGACCTGCGAACTGACTCATTCGGCGCTTCCGCACTGAGATAAATCCTCTACCAGACGAGGGGGCGGGCAGAGGTGGACTTCGCATCGCAATTTTGGCGAATGCGACAGTCTCGCTGTAAGAAACCGTCTGTCTTTTATGAACGCCTTGCGTTGCCCTCGGGCATGTCGATAGAGATTTCCGGCGGATTTTTTTCCGGCCGTGCAAGTCTCCCCAGCCTGCGCTGTGTCGATTGGCGCACGACTAACCCAGGCTTCAGCACAACCCGTTCAGGCTTTCGCGGCACAGTTGAGTTTAGGGATTCGAGAGTAATGCGTGCAGCTTCGGAGGCAATTTGCGAAGCCCGCAGATCGATGCTCGACAGCGGCACGAGTAACGTGTCGTCATAGTGCAGATTCCCACAACCGATAAGCGCCACATCCTCAGGAATTCTCAATTTGTTGTTCAGCAATCCGTGCATTGCTCCAATTGCAAGCAGATCGTTGAAACAGAAAATTCCGTCAGGCCTCGGATAGAGGAGCAAGAGCTGACGCGCTGCCTGAGCGCCACATTCGCGAGTAGTGTCCCCATCTGCTTTGGAGACCGTGACAATGTAATCGTCCCTAATTCTCATGCCAGCAAGCGCCAATGCCCGTTTATACCCTTCCAATCGACCATTGCCAGTGCTAATTTCCGGGCCACGAATGTGAGCGATCCTTGTGCACCCGATCTCAATCAAGTGCCTCGTGGCCAGTAATCCGGCTGCTTCATCATCGGTGCCAACGAAATTCGCCGACAGGCCAGGCAAGTCGCGATCAATCAGGACATACGGTGTTCGTTGACTCTGAATACGGAGGAATGGGTTGACGCTCGAGCGGCAGGACGCTATCAGGAGTGTGTCCAGACGGTGAGGAAGCAACTGTTCGATTGTCTCTTCTTCCACATCCGGATCTTCGTCGGACGAGGCAAGGACTAGGGAGTAATCCGCGATTTCTAGGGCATCGGATAGCGACTTGGCAATTCCTGCAAAAAAAGTGTGGTACAGGCTCGGTACGACCAGGCCCACCAGGTAACTGCGTCCGGTGGACAGACTTCGCGCCACACAGTTGGGGCGATAATCAAGCTCTCTTACCCGGGCAAAGACCCGTTTCCGAGTCGCTTCTCCGACGTCGGGACGATTGCGTAAGACCCTGGAAATCGTCATTGCCGAGACACCAAGGTCACGCGCTATGTCCTTCATTCGTGTACTCGTAGAGGTGATAGGCCCGCCACCCGCCCTCCGGCAAGATTCCGGATTTGGGCACGTGGATTTGCCGTCCGCAAGATTCGCTCGGAAGCACTCGGGCCCCTCGCAACCACCAGCGACTCCGAATCCCCAGGCGCTTCTGCGGTGCGGATATGCATAGGAGCCCCCTTTGGTCGCTGCTTCTAGGTTTGCTACAGTAGGCTACAGGCATTAGATCTATTGTTTTCAATCTTTTACGAGAAATATGGAGGCGCCGGTAGTATACCCGCTGAAACTCGCGTCGTGCGGGGACCCCGGTTCAAGATCCACTCGACCGTGAGCACCCAGCATCAGCTCGGAACTTGGTTTCTACAATACTTGCCTGCTGGTTCCGGTACCGTAATTTTCGCGCCACGGCTCAGGGAGGAAATTCAGTATTGACAATGCTAGTGGGGAAGCAGATAAATGCCGACAGAGATCGATAACTTTACCGGTTGATAAAGGGATTTCCAGCGGCTTACGCCAGCTATACAAGAACAATCTATGGCCACCCAACACAATGCGGTCCCGGACGTCGTTCCCGATCGATCCGAGATCCGAACGCTGTTGGAAGATGTTCTTCGTAGTGCACCCTTTCGGACCAGCCCACAGTGCCGGAACCTTTTCCGTTACATAGTTGAGCACAGCCTTTCCGGTTTAGACGATTCTCTTCGAGAGAGGGTGATCGGAATCGAAGTGTTCGGGCGCACTACCGACTATGACAATGCCGAGGATCCAGTGGTGCGCCTCCGTGCGGCTGATATTCGAAAACGGCTGGCGCAGTACTACTTGGCCAACGAAAGCGTACCGGGCGACTGGAGGATTGAGATCCCGACGGGATCATACAAAGCGTATTTTCACAGGGTAGAGCCGCATCCGGCTTACACCGTCGACGGAATCGAGCAACCGCGTTTGGCAGCGGTTGTGAACGAATCCGAAATTGTGAGTAGAAAAACGTCCGCGAGACGGCGGAAGCTTCAATGGATGGTACTTTTATTTGCAACGGTCGTAGTGGTGGCAATTGCTACATTGGTGATAACGCGTACGACTCGCACGGTGTCTACACCCCAGAGCGCGTTCGACCTGTTCTGGGAACCGGTTTTACTGAACTCGAGGCCGGTACTGGTGTGCACAGGCACCAATCGCGTTTATCGCTTATCAGAAGATGCGCAAGCGCGCTATCGCAAAAACCACCCCGCTCCAGAAGGCGTTAATCCGAACCTGGAAACGTATGTTCCAAGAGCAGACTTCAAGTTCACCGTTGAAGACTTTGTTCCGGTGACGGACACATACTTAACCACCGGTGATGCTTCGGCAGCCGCGCAGATTGCGACTCTGCTGGTTTCCCGCCACCACGCCCTTGACTTGCGCTTCGGCAGTGATTTTTCGTTCGGCGATTTGCGTGAGGGCTCCGCCGTTCTGGTCGGAGGGTTCAACAACAGCTGGACCCTGAACATGACCGATAATCTTAGGTTTGTATTCGATAGCGGGAACACCGCTCAAATGCATGTTCAAGACCGGTTCGACCTTTCGCGCTCATGGGGGCCGAAATATTCCAACGGAAAGCTCGTTGAGGATTACGCAATCGTTTCGCGAATACTAAATTCGAAGACAGGAAGCGTTCTCGTGACAATTGGCGGACTCGACTACTCCGGCACTCAGGCCGCCAGTAATTTCGTCACCAACCCACAATTCATTGCGGGGTTTGCAAAGCAGGCGCCCAAGGATTGGAGCAGAAAAAATCTACAAGTGGTCCTCCATACCAATGTCACAGAAGGTATTCCGGACTCCCCCACAGTAGTGGCTGCACATTTCTGGTAAGACCTCAAACCTCAAACGATCAACAGGCGTCCGACTCCTCCCTTCATGAGCGCTTCCGTCAGCGCGCCAAGCCATCGTTGAACGCGAAGTCTCGTGATTACCTCCCTTCGAAATGGCCCAGCACTCGTCTGTGCATAACCTGAAGTTTGTAGGTGCCAAGCCTCCACGTGGCTGGTCTCGACCCTCCTAGGAGGAGGCGGCGCGCTCGCGCCGGAAGTCGACTTACGGGACGCGACTCCGACCGACATTCCATCAATCGATTGGCAGAAAGACTCGTCAGATTGCTTCAAATGACTGTGCTGACGGTGTGCTCCAGCCTTGCACGAATTAACATCGCTGATGGAACAGTAAACCTGGACCTCGCGCAGTGCGCCGTGACAGACTCCGCCCACCTGCGCAGCCGCGGTCTCGATGCCACAGGCTTGCAATCAATCAAAGCATAGATTGTAGGGCATATAACTGACCAGATTTAGCTTCCGCTAAACCCCTTGACGACTTCACATATTGTGAAGTATTCTTGATAGGTGCACATCGTTACGCGTAAGCACCTGAAGGAGGCGATAGAAACCTACCCAGATGCAGCGAACGAAATTACAGCCTGGACCGCCGTTGTCGAGGCGGTTCCCTGGCACAATTTTGATGAGGTCCACAGAACGTTCAAAGATGCCGATTCGCTAGAAGGCTACGTCATCTTTAATATTAGGCACAACCGGTACAGGCTTGTGACTGTCATCCACTATGCGAAGACGACGAAGCAAAGGCAAACGCAAGGGCATGTCTACATCCGCTCTTTCTTGACGCATAAGGAATACGACAATCGCAGCAACTGGGACAGGAGGTACGGAAAATAATGAGCACAGTTCTCGCAAACCCGGCGGAAATGATTGCGCATGGCGCCCCCCGCGTCATACACAACGATGAAGAACTCGAAATGTATACTGATGCTCTTTTCCAACTAACGGCGCTGGAAAATCCTTCGAGCTCTGAAGTTGAGGCAATCGAACTCCTAACCTTGCTTGTGGAACGTTACGAGGAAGAGCATTACTCCGTGCCCAAGGCTGATCCGGTTTCAATTGTCCGATTTCTCATTGAACAGCAACATCTGACACAGCGCGACCTCATTCCTCAATTTGGTTCAGAAAGCGCCGTTTCGATGTTCATGACCGGACAACGAAATCTCACCTTAGAACAAGTGCGGAAATTGAGCACTCGGTTCAAACTTCCCACTGACGTTTTCATCCCCAAGGCATCCGTCCCACGCAGCCCAAAGCAACTCGCGAAAGGGCGCTCACGTTCTCGATAACCGTCTCTCCGGATTGGCCACCGAGATCAAGCGGAAGAGGGTGACTTACGGCCGATAAGTCGTCCGCGGTTATTTCCGGTTAGCCCGTCATCCAGGGACAATCTACGGTCACAGAGCTCCCTTGCGCGCGTGGTCCCGGCAGATGCTAATCTGGCGTAGCAGCCGATGAACAACCGTGAAATCCAGGCAGCTTGGAAATATCACGATGGCACTAAGCACTCTTACTGGAGTATTCGTAACCACCCTCACTTCCTGGACTGGGCGAATCGGCCGTTGCCTTTCAAAATCTACCCAAAGATAGAGCCTCTTCCACTGCCGCGGGACGTGCCGCAAACCGGGGTGGCCGTGCTCT